>Ga0302325_10018710_pt1 | contig 14586 bp, 10 predicted proteins | sample Palsa_T0_2_FD_201948 | JGI IMG/M metagenome (GOLD analysis project Ga0302325, IMG submission 201948) | Peat permafrost microbial communities from Stordalen Mire near Abisko, Sweden - Palsa_T0_2 | ecosystem: Environmental > Terrestrial > Soil > Palsa > Peat permafrost | place: Sweden: Abisko... | reverse complement strand
CGGGGGCGCGGCTTGAGCGGCGGGATCTTCTTCGCCATCTCGTAGTTGTGCGAGACGTCGGTCACCAGGTCCTTGATGATCGGGAAGCTTCGCATCGGGGTGACGGTGATGGGCGCCCCCTCTTCGAAGTGCGACATCCGCGTCATGCACATCAGACGCGGCTTGCCGTTGATCTCCGCGCTGCACGACCCGCAACGGCCGGCCTTGCAGTTCCAGCGCACGGCGAGCGACGGCTCTTGCTTGGCCTGGATGTCGTGGATGGCGTCGAGCACCACCATCCCGGGGTACGTCTCGACGTCGTAAGACTGAAGCGTGGTGCCGCTCGCGTCGCCCCGCTGCACGCGCAGCGTCGCCTTCTTGCCCGCGCCTTGATTCGCATCCACGGGTCTAACCCTCCTCGAGCACGGCTTTGATCTCGGCCGGAACGTCCGGCAGCACCACCTCGGTGACGGACATGCCCGACCCCGAGAGGCTCGCCACGACATTGACCTTGGCGAAGTGGGCCTTGTCCATCTCCGGGAAGTCCTCGCGCGCGTGCCCGCCGCGGCTCTCTTTGCGGAGCAAGGCCGCCCGCGCCATCGCTTCGCTCACGATGAGCATGTTGCGCATGTCGAACACCTGGTGGAAGGCCCCATTGTAGTGACGGTTGCCGTCGACCTTGACCCCGGCGAGCTCCTTGCCGATGCGTTCGAGGTGCGAGAGGCCCTGGGTCAAGTCTTCTTCGCTGCGGATGATGCCGACGAAAGTCTGCATCTTGTCTTTGAGGTCCTCGTGCAAGAGAAACGGGTTCGCGCCCGTCTCGCGCGCGAACGGCGCGAGGGCCTCGCGCTCGGCGTCGGCGATCTCGCCTTCGTCGACGGCCACCGCGGTCGCGCCCTTGGCGTACTTGGCCGCGTGGGCGCCCGCGATGCGACCGAAGACGAGCAAGTCCGACAGCGAGTTGCCGCCGAGCCGGTTGGCGCCGTGCATCCCCGCCGCGCACTCGCCCGCCGCGAAGAGGCCTTGGATCCGCGATTGCTGCGTCTCCGGATCGACGCGGATGCCGCCCATCGTGTAGTGCGCCGTCGGGCCGACTTCCATCGGCTCCTTGGTGATGTCGACGTCGCCGAGCTCCTTGAACTGGTGGTACATCCCCGGCAGCTTGCGCTTGATGTCCTCGGCGCTGCGGCGCGAGTGGATGTCGAGAAAGACGCCGCCGTGGGGGCTGCCGCGGCCGGCCTTGACCTCGCTGTGGATCGCGCGCGCCACGATGTCGCGGGGCAAGAGATCCGGCGTGCGCCGCGCCTTGGACGCGGTGCCCGACGTGCTCTCGCGCAGCCACTGATCGGCCTCGGGCTCGGTGTTCGCCGTCTCGTTGGCGTAAAGCTCCGGGATGTAGTCGAACATGATGCGCTTGTTGTCTTTGTTGCGGAGCGTCCCGCCCTCGCCGCGCACGCCCTCGGTGATGAGGGTGCCGCGCACGCTCGGCGGCCACACCATCCCGGTCGGGTGAAACTGCATGAACTCCATGTCCATGAGCTCGGCCCCCGCCAGGTACGCGAGCGCCTGACCGTCGCCCGTGCACTCCCACGAGTTGGAGTTGATGCGGAACGCGCGTCCGATGCCTCCCGTCGCCAGCACGACCGACTTGGCGCGGAAGACGACGAACCGGCCGTTCTCGCGCCAGTAGCCGAACGCGCCGCGGATCTTCGCGGGCTTGCCGTCGGCGGCCGGCGACACGAGCAGGCGCGTCACGGTGCACTCCATGTACACCTTCATGCCGGTGTGGATGCCGTGCTGCTGCAGCGTACGGATCATCTCGAGGCCGGTCCGGTCGCCCACGTGCGCGAGGCGCGGATACTTGTGACCGCCGAAGTTGCGCTGCAGGATGCGCCCATCGGGGGTGCGGTCGAAGAGCGCGCCCCACTCTTCGAGCTCCTTGACGCGGTCGGGGGCCTCCATGGCGTGGAGCTGCGCCATGCGCCACTGGTTCAGGTAGCGGCCGCCCTTCATCGTGTCGCGGAAGTGGACCTTCCAGTTGTCCTTGGGCTCCACGTACCCGAGCGCGGCGGCGACGCCGCCTTCGGCCATCACCGTGTGCGCTTTGCCGAGCAGCGACTTGCAGACCAAGCCCACGCTCAGGCCGCCGGCGCTCGCCTCGATCGCCGCGCGCAGGCCCGCGCCGCCGGCGCCGATGACGAGCACGTCGTGCTCGTGTCTCTCGAACTTCGTCTCGTGGTCCGCCATCGTCAGAAGAGCCTCACGTCGGTGATCGTCCCGGACGACACCATCCGAATGTAGAAGTCCGTCAGCCCGACGGAGAAGAGGCTCATCCAGGCGAAGAGCATGTGGCGTTCGTTCAGGACGGTCGACAGCTTCCACAGGCGGAAGCGCAGCGCGCCGAAGGGCGCGGTCGAGTAGCTGTTGACGCCGCCGCCGATGGCGTGGCGAAAGCTGTGACAGCCGAACGTGTAGCCGCTGAGGAGGACCACGTTCGTCAGCATCACGAGCGTGCCGACGCCCACGTGGATGCCGTCCCGCCAGCCGACGATGGCGACGATCGCGTCCTTCCAGAGGAGCACGAGGAACACGACGGCCACGTACATCGCGTAGCGGTGCAGGTTCTGGAAGATGAAGAGCTTCGTCTCGCCGCTATATCGGTGCGCGGCGCGCTCGCCCACGGCGCACGCGGGCGGGTCCCAGCCGAACGACCGATAATAGGCCTTGCGATAGTAATAACAGGTGAAGCGGAAGCTGAGGGGGCCCGGCAAGATGAGCATCGCCGGCGTGATGAACGCGAGGCCCGCCTTGTGCGCCCACGAGACGTCGAAGAGGGGCGAGTAAAACGGCGAGAGGTACGCGTCCCACTCGAAATACTCGCCCTCGAAGGTGCGCCACGTCGCGTACGCGATGAACGAGGAGAGAACGAAGAAGGTCAGCGCGGGGCCGGCCCACCAGTTGTCCGTGCGGAGCGTTGCCCCGAGCGACTCCGCAGGCACGACGGGGAGATGGAAAGTCTTGTTCGCCATGGCCGCCCGCCCTCGGGCTGGCGAGACGCTATCGCGGCCGCGTACTCGACTGCAAGGAGGTCTCCATTGCTCCCCGATAATGACGAGGCTAGCGTGCAGAAGTCGGGGGAAGGGAGTCGGCGCCATGATGGACGGTCGACACGCGCCTTGGCGAGAGGCGCTCCTGCTGCGGCTGCTCGCTGTCTGCACGGGAGTGGGCGCCCTGGCCGTATTTTTCTCCTTCGCCGTCTCGCACGGGCGTCAGCGGGCGGCCGCCCTCTGGGCCGTCGGCCTCGTGGTCGTTCTCGGTGCGGCCGTGGTGCGGCCCGGGTGGCCTTTCCGGCTGCGCGCGGCCCTGGTCGTCGGCGTCTTCGGCATCGGAAGCCTCATGGGATTCGCCGTCGTCGGTTTCCACGGGACCGCCCCGCTCCTCGGCGCGGGCGCCGTGATCACCGCGGGCCTCCTCTTCGGGCGGCGGGCGATGGGGGTTGTGATCGGGCTGCTGCTCGCCGGCGTCGGCGTGGCGGGGTGGGCGATGGTCGCTGGCGTGCTGCCCGTCCCCGACCCGGCGTCGGTCTCGCTGACCCAGGCCCTCGCGTGGTCCCGGGCGGGGACCATCGCGTTCTCGATCTGGCTGCTCCTCGGCTTCGCGGTGACGTTCGCCGTCGAGCACATCGAGAGCTCCGCGCTCGCCATGCAGGAGGCTCTGACGGCCCTGCGCGAAGAGCAAGCCCTACGCGAGAACGCCGAGCAGCAGCGAAAGGACGCCGAGCGGATCGCCCAGCAGGCCCAGAAGCTCGAGGTCGTCGGGCAGCTCGCCGCGGGCGTCGCACACGACTTCAACAACCTGCTCGCTGTCGTGCAATGTTGGGCCGAACTCGGGGCCAAGCCCGGCGCCGACGCGTCTCGGCGTGAGGAGGCGCGGGCGAGCATCCTCGCGGCGTCCACCCAAGGGGCGGCCTTGGCGCGGCAACTGCTCACGATAGGCCGTCGCAGCGCGCGGTGCGTTCGAGACGTGCGCCTCGATCAGGCGGTCGACGCGGCGCTGTTCGTGGTGCGCCGCGTGTTGCCCGAGGACATCGACGTGCACGTGGAGCATGCGGGCGGCGCGATCGTCCGAGCCGACGAGATGGACGTGCAGCAGGTCGCGCTGAACTTCGTCGTCAACGCCCGCGACGCCATGCCCGGCGGTGGGCGGCTGCGGGTGACGACGGGCGTTCGCGACGTCGACGTCGAAGAGGTCGCGATCGGCGGCCGGCTCGCGGCCGGGTCCTGGGCCTTCTTGAGCGTCGAGGACAGCGGGCCTGGCGTAGATCCCGCCCTCCGAGAGCAAATCTTCGAGCCGTTCTTCACGACCAAGCCCCAAGGGGCGGGGACGGGTCTGGGGCTCGCCACGGTCCTTTACCTCGCTCGCGAGAGCGGGGGCGCGGTGGCCCTCGAGTGCGAGCGGAACAGGGGGGCGCGCTTCACGTTCCACTGGCCCGCCGTGACGATCGAGTCGCTCACCACGCGCGTGTCGAATCCCTCGCGCTTGACGATCGCCCCACGCGAGGCCCGCATCCTTGTCGTCGAGGACGACGTGGCGATCCGCCAGCTGATGAAGTCCATCCTCGAGGAGAGCGGTCACCGCGTCTTCACGGCGGCCGATGGTCACCGCGCGATGCAGGTGATCGCCTCGGTCGGCAAGCTCGATCTGCTTTGCACCGACGGCGTGCTGCCGGGGCAGTCGGCGCCCAAAGTCATCGCGGCGTTCGAGGCCGCCCATCCGCGGCGGCCGGTCCTCGTCGTGTCGGGTTACGTCCAGGAGGAGCTCACGCTGCGCGGGATCGAGCAGGGTCGATACCGCCTCCTTCGAAAGCCGTTCACCGTGGGCGACCTGTCCTCGGCCGTCGCCGAGCTCCTCGACGACTCCGTCCGCGCGGCCGAGGGCGTGGCCCGGGCCGTCGCCTCACCCGTCTGACCGGTCGCGGGCGTCAGTCGGCGTGCCGGACTGGCGGCGGTGCCCAGCTGTCGTCGAGGATCGTGGGACTCGTCTCGTTCGGCCAGTAGAGCCGCAGAATCGGGATGAACTTCCCGGACGGTGGTGCCGGCAGCCAGTTGGCTTCCTTGGCGCCGCCGGGGTTGCCTTTCTGGATGTACAGATCGACGGAGCCGTCCGGGTTCTTGGCGAACTTGTCGCGACTGCCGAGCGAGTAGCGGTTCAGCGCGTTGGGCACGAAGAACCGCTTGGGGTCGTACATCGTCAGCGACCAGAAGCCCTTCACCGGGGGCAGCTCGCCCGCGGCGAAGTGGACGACGTAGTCGTGGGCGCCGTCGAACTCGTTGCCGTCCGCGTCCTTTTCCGCGATGGCGTAGGCCGAGTCCTGGAGCAGGTTGGCGCCAAGGCCGAACGCTGCGACGCTCGCCCGCTGCACGTAGTCGGTTCCATACTGCCCCATCTCCGTCGGGACCAACCAGCCGTTCTCGTGACGGCCGATGTCCTTCGTGTGCAGCATGACTCGGGCCTGTCCGAGCTTGGGCGCGGCCTTGAGCGCGATGCCGATGGGCGCCGGCAGCTTACTCGCGTCGAAGTCCTGGCCTGGGAAGACCCCGACCTTGGCCATCCGCTCGACCGCCTGCGCGTCGTACTGAGCGGGCGGGTTCTCCTTCAGCGCCTGCGCCATGATGCCGAAGAACGCGGCCGCGTCCGCTCTGTCGACCTGCGCGGACACCGAGGTCTGCATGTCGATCGACGGGTCGACCATTCCTGTTGGAGGGGTATACGGCTTTCCGTAGGCGCTGAGCGGGACGAGGGAGAGCTGGTCCTGAAGCCTGTGCACCTCGGCATAGTCCGAGGGCGTGCCGCTCGAGTAGATCCGCCCGATGATCCACACCACGTTGGTCGGCGCCGTGTACCGAGTGACGCCCGGAGGCAAGGTGCCGTCCCAGCCGGGGCCCGTGATTGCGTACTTCTGAGCTCGCGTTCCCGTCGTGCGCGTGCCCGGGCTTTCGAACACGTTGGTCCACGCGTCGAGGATCGGGAACAGGTAGTACCGGCCCTTCATGTCCGGGATGGACAGGACGTAGGGCTCTTTGGAGAGGTCGAGCCACGCCGACGAGTAAAGCGTGTCGGCGTTGGGCGACACCACGTCGTGGAACGCGGCCGTGGGGTACGTCCGCATGTTGGCGAATTGCCCCATCGGTGCGCGCTGCTCACCGCCAAGGACGACGTTGGTCGTCACGCGACGGGTCATCTCCATGGCGACCAACGGGTATCCGTACACATACGTATCGATGCCGGCCCCGACGGATTGCACATCGTTCGCCGCCGTGCCCTGCACCGTCTTCGGATCGGAATGGGCGGTAGGCGCGACGAGGGCCGTGATGACGCCGGTCGCGAGTGCGCCGGTCAGGAGTATTCGACGACGGATGAGCATCCGGAGTTTCATGCGCTGCGAGCACGCAATGCGGGTGCCATCCCCTGCTGGCTCCGTGTCAGTGCCTGTTGGCTCCGTGTCCGTCGCTTCGGGTCAGCCCGAGACGACGGCGGTCGCGAGCGCATAGGGGGTATAAGAGGACGTGTTGCATGGCGGGCTGGCGACGCGCCCTCGCGCCTGTACCTTGCGCCGACCCGCCATGCCCCCGCCGACGAAGGCATCGTTGAGAGACGAGCTCGCCCGCATCCTCGCGGCGGACCTGGCGACGCGCGAGCGCGCGTACCGGACCGCCCGCGAGGCGGCCACCCACGACGAGGCGAAGCCCGAGAACGACAAGGACACGCGGGCGCTCGAGCAGTCGTACCTCGCGCGCGGCGAGGCGCTCCGGATCGACGAGCTGAGGACCGCGCTCGCCGAGCTGGATGCGATGGTCCTGCGCGACGCGCGCGGGGACGCGGGCGTGGCGCTTGGCGCGCTCGTGGCGATCGACGAGGACGACGTTCGTTCGCTCTTTTGGATCGCGCCGCACGGCGGGGGTAGCCACTTGGCAAACCGCTCCGTCCAGGTCCTGACGCCGCGATCACCTCTCGCGCGCGCATTGCTCGGCAAGCGCGCGGGCGAAGAGTGCGAGGTCGCGCTCGCGGGCAAGACGCGATTGCTCACGGTCGTCTCGGTCGGATAGACGGCCGCTGGCTCCGCTCAGCCCTCACTCAAGAGCTCGCGCGCGATGCGCAGAATCTGGATTTCGTCGGTGCCGCCGCCGATCTGGAGCAGCTTCGCGTCGCGCGCGAGCATCTCGACGATGCCCTCCTGCATGTAGCCGGCGCCGCCCTTCAGCTGCACGGCCTCCATCGCGACCTCCGTCGTCATGCGCGCACAATAGAGCTTGGACGCGCTCGCCTCCTCCATGGGCAGGGGCACCCCAGCGCGGTCGGCCTCGAGCTGTCTCATGAGGAGCGCGTGGATGATGCTGCGCACGACGTACATCCGGGCGATCTTCTCTTGAACGAGCTGGAACGTCGCGATGGGCTTGCCCCACTGCATGCGCTCGCGCGCGTACCGGGTGCTCTCCTCGAGGCAGCGATCGACGATGCCGAGAGCCATCGGCGTCATCCCGAAGCGCTCGCCCGTGAGCGACGACTTCGCCGCGGCGCGCGACGCGCGGCCGTCGTCGCCGCCGAGGAGCTGATCGGCCGGCACCCGCACGTCGTCGAGGAAAATCTCGCCCGTCGGCGACGAATGCATGCCCATCTTCTTGAAGGCGGGGCCGGTCGCCACGCCGTCCATCGAGCGCTCGACGATGAACGCGCGCACGTCGCCCTCCTCCGGCATGCGCGCATAGACGACGAAGACGTCGGCGTGGGGCGCGTTGGTGATGAACGTCTTGCTGCCGGACAGGCGATAGCCGCCGTCGACGCGGCGGGCACGGGTCTTCATCGACCCGAAGGCGTCGCTGCCCGCGCCCGGCTCGGTGAGTGCCCACGCACCGATGCGCTCCATCGTCATCACAGGTAGGGCGAAGCGCTCTTTCTGGTCGGGCGTGCCGCGGGCGAGGATCGCGCCGCCGCAAAGGCCGAGCGACGCGCCCATCGCGAGCGCGAACCCGGGGCACACGCGCGACAGCTCCATCATCAGGATGGCCATCAGCGGCGACTCCGCCCCCGATCCGCGTGCCTTGCCCTTGCCGCCCCCCCCATCGCGCATCTTCGCGAACTGCGCCTTGACGAGGTCGATCATCCCGAACGTGGCGCCAAGCTCGCGCATGAGCGGATAGGGAAGCTCGTTGCCGCTCTCCAGCGCGGGCACCCGCGGCGCGAGGCGGCTTGTCGCCCACGCGCGGATCGCCTGCTGCGCGACCTTGTGCTCTTCGCTGAAGTCGAGCATGCGCGGTTCCTTTCACGCCTTCGGGGGCGCGCCGTGGTCGGGGACCGTCCAGGTGTCGCCCCAGAGGTGGGCCCCGCCGTCGATGTACCAGGTCTCGCCCGTCACGAACGAGGCGGCGTCGCTCGCGAGGTATGCGCACAGCGTCGCGACCTCCTCGGGCGTCCCGAGGCGCTTGGCAGGGCTTTGCTGGCGGCCCATCTCGACGAACTCCGGCGGGTAGCGATCGGTCCCCGTGGAGCGGATGATGCCGGGCGCGATCGCGTTCACCGTGATGCCATGCTGCGCCCACTCGACGGCGAGCGTCTTGGTCAGGTTCTCGACACCGGCGCGCGCCGCGCCCGTGTGCACCATGCCCGGGAAGCCCCGGCGGACGTTCGCCGTGATGTGGACGATGCGGCCTCGCCGGCGCGGGATCATCGACGTCACGGCCACCTCGCGAGTCATGTAGAAGGTGCCGTTCAGGTTGTTGCGGATGACGGCATCCCACCCCTTGGGTGTAAGCATTTCGGCCGGCATCGGGAACTGCCCGCCCGCGTTGTTGACGAGGACCGACACTTCGCCGAGCGCGTTGCGCACGCCCGCGACGAACGCGGCCACCTGGTCCACATCGCGGATGTCGCATGGCGCCGCATGAACGACGATCCCCGTCGCTTCGAGGTCGTGCTTCGCGCGCGCGAGCCGCTCGGGGTCGCGGCCGGCGATGGCGACCTTCGCCCCGAGCTCGCCCAGCGCGTGCGCGATGGCGAGCCCGATGCCGCTGCCACCTCCCGTGACGATCGCGACGCCGCCGTCGAAGAGCCCCGAGCGGAAAATGCTCGCCATCGTCCCCAAAGAGTACCCCAAGGGGGTCGTGGCCCGCCCTCAGCCGCGATCGACCTCGAGAATCGTCACTGGCGCCCACACCCGGCGGCGCCATCCGGCCGAGAGGAGCATCGCCTATGACCCTTGCGATCTGCCGCCGTTCGGGTAATGGACGCGGCAAGTCGAGTTGCAAATGAGTTGCAATTGCCTCCGGGATTGAAGCGCACGATGCCCCCCGAGTCCGCCCGACCCATCGGCCTGTTCGCCGTCGGGCTCGCCCTGGCGCTCGCCCTCGCATCCACGCCGGTTCTCGCCCAGCCGGCCCCGCCGCCGGACGTCGAGCCGCCCGTCGTCGTCGAGCACGTCGACGCGGTGTACCCGCCCTCCGCGCTCAAGGACCGCGAGCACGCCGACGTGGTGCTGGCGCTCACCGTGGACGTCGACGGTCACGTGTCGAAGGTGGACGTCCTGGAGTCCGCCGCCCCCGACCTCGACGAAGCGGCAATCGTCGCGGCGCGCCAGTGGACGTTCGTCCCAGCCAAGCGGCGCGGGAAGCCCGTCGCGAGCCGGATTCGCGTCCCGTTCCACTTCGCCCCCCCCGCCCCCCCGCCGGAGCTCGTCACCCCCGCGCCTGCGGCAGAGACGACCCTCCCATCCCAGCCCGCCGTCCAGCAAGAGCCTGCGTCCGCGCCTGCGCCCGCGCCCGCGCCCGCGTCCGCGCCCGCGCCCGCAGCCGTGGAGGAAGTCGACGTCTTCGGCCGCGTCGTGAGGCGCAAGCTAGGCGTGGCAGACTATGACGTGACGCTCGGAGAGCTGAAGGCCGTGCCGCGCGCCAACGCCTCGGACGCGCTCAAGCTCGCGCCGGGATTTCTCCTCACGAACGAGGGGGGATCTGGGCACGCCGAACAGGTCTTCTTGCGCGGCTTCGATGCGCACGAGGGGCAGGACCTCGAGTTCAGCGTCGACGGCGTCCCGATCAACGACCCGGGCAACTATCACGGCAACGGGTACGCCGACACGCACTTCATCATCCCGGAGCTCATTCACTCGGTTCGCGTGCTCGAGGGGCCGTACGCGCCGCAGCAGGGGAACTTCGCGGTCGCCGGGAGCGCCGATTATCAGCTCGGGCTCGATCGGCGAGGGCTCACGGCGGAGTACACGGCCGGCAGCTTCGGCACCCAGCGGCTGCTCGTGCTCTACGGTCCCGCCGACGCGCCGGCGGGGACGTTCGCCGGCGCGGAGTTCTACACGACCGACGGCTTCGGCGTGAACCGGCAAGCCAAGCGGGGCACGGCGATCGGGCAGTGGGAGACGGCGCTTGGTCACGCCGGCGTCCTGCGCGTCAACGCGACGGCGTACGCCACGGAGTTCAACAACGCGGGGGTCGTGCGCGAAGACGACTACGCCGCCGGGATTGTTGGCTTCTACGGCACCGAAGATCCCGCCCAGACGGGCAATACGTCCACGCGCGCGTCTCTGTCGGCCACCTACGAGGGGCACTTCAAGGACACGGTCGTGTCGCAGCAGCTCTTCGTCATCGACCGGTCGATGCGCCTGCGCGAGAACTGGACGGGCTTCCTGCTCGATGTCCAGGAGCCGACGCAGGAGCCACACGATCAGCGCGGAGACCTCATCGACTTCCACTACGACGACGTCGGGGTCGGGGCGCGGGGGTTCGCGCGGTGGCACGGCGAGGCGCTTGGATTGAACCAGGAGTTCGAAGGCGGATACTTTGCCCGGCTCGATACGACGCACTCCACCCAGTACCGCGTCGCCGCCGGGAGCAACGACCCGTACGCCACCGACGCCGACTACCAGTCCACGCTTGGCGACATCGGCGTCTACGTCGACGGCAACGTCCACGTCCTGCCCTGGTTGGGCCTGCGCGGCGGCGTACGAGCTGACACATTCCTCTTCGACGTCCTCAACAACTGCGCGATCCAGAGCGTCGACAACCCGTCCGAATCGATGGCCGCGGCGCAGATCAACCAGAGCTGCCTCAGCCAGCTCGAGAACGGCAACTACGTCGAGCCGATCCTGCGGACGTCGACGGGCAGCGCCGCCATCATGCCGCGCGGGACCGTGGTGGTCGGGCCGTTCGACCACATCGAGTTCTCGGCGAGCGCGGGCGACGGTGTCCGATCGGTGGACCCAAGCTACGTGAGCCAGGGGATCGGGACGCCGTTCGTGCGCGTCGAATCGGAAGACCTCGGCGTCTCGTACAACGGCGGCGTCGGCGCCATCCGGCGTACTTTGCCATCCGGCGCCACGGTCGCGATGCCCGTGGACTTGTCCCTCAAGAGTGAGTTTTTCCGGACACACGTCGGGCAAGATCTCATCTTCGATCCGACCGAGGGCCGCAACACCCTCTCGAGCGGCTCGTCGCGTACCGGCTGGTCGGGCGCCGCGCGCTTGCTCGGGCCCTTCTTCGACGTCGCCGCCAACGCGACGCTCGTGCGCGCGCTCTTCGACACCACGGGCGATTGCTTCCCATACTGCGGCCTGCTCGTCCCGTACGTTCCGGACCTCGTGCTTCGCGCCGATGGCGCCCTCTTTCAAGAACTTCCGTGGCCGATCGCAGCGCACCCCGTCCGCGCCACCGTCGGCTACGGCGTCAGCTACGTGGGCCGCCGCCCGCTGCCCTACGGGCAGGTGAGCGACATCATCTTCGTCTCCGACGCGTCGGTCAGCCTCGCCTGGACGATCTGGAACCTGCGCCTCTCCGGGCAAAATCTCTTCGACTCGAAGTATCGCCTCGGCGAATACAACTACGCGTCCAACTTCCAGAAGTACCTGCCCGAGCCCACGCTCGCGCCGGAGCGATCGTTCACCGCCGGGGCCCCGCGCACGATCCTGTTCACGGTCTCGGCGACGCTCGGGGGAGGGTCGTGATGTCCGCCGCGATGCGCTCAAGGCGTTCGCTGGCGCCGATCGTTGGGGTCGCCGCGGCCCTGGCGTCGTGCAACGGCACCACGGGAGACACCCTCCTCGCCTTCTCCGCCTACGCGTCGGGCGTGGCCGGGGCCGCGGAGCCGTTTCGCGCGGGAAACTTCACGATCCAGCTCACGACCGCCCGGATGCACGTGGGCGCGCTGTACTTCGACGAGGCGCCGCCCGGCACCGGCTTCGACGGGCCCGTGTGCATCGCGTCGGGCGTCTACGCGGCGCAGGTGCCGGGGCCAGTCGACGTCGACCTCCTGTCGACCGCGCCGCAGGAGTTCTCGGTCTACGGCGCGGGCACCGCCGACACGGCGCTGAGCTGGCAGGTGTGGCTTACCGACGGCGACGTCAACGAGGTCAACGTCACCCCCGTCGTCGAGCTCGAGGGAACCGCCACGGGTCCCGACGGTGCCGTGGCGTCGTTCGGCGCCATCGTCACCATCAACGACAACCGGTCCCATGGCAGCTCCGACCCGGCGCAGCCCGGCAACGACCCGATCTGCAAGTCGCGCATCGTGCAGATCGGCGGACTCGATTTGACGTTCTCCCCCGGCGGCACGCTAAAGATGACGGTCGATCCCCGCATCTGGTTCACCCAGCAGGTGGACCCTATCGACTTCTCGGCGGGCCAGCTTCCGCCGGTGACCGACCCGAATTGCTTGAGCGCGGACACCGCGGTCCCGGTGTCGCCGCAGGACTACGCTCTGGCGCCCGAGACGCCCCCGCCGTCGACGCAGACGTGTGGGGGCAGCGGCCAACCGTGCTGCTCGGATGACGCGGGGCTGGGGACGTGTCTGGGAGCGCTCACGTGCAACGACAGCATCTGCGGGCCCACGTTCTGCATCCCGAACAGCAGCTTCCTGTCGGGGAGCGACCCGGGCGCGACGGCGGGGGTCGACCTCTTCAGCGAGATCATCTCGTCGGCACCGTTCTCGGTTCGCTATGGCGCGCAGCCGTGAGCGGCCATCGACCCGCTTGTCGTGATAGGGCCGTCTCGATGTCCACGCCGTCCCGCCGCCGCCGCGTCGCCGCATTGGCGTTCGCATGGTTCGCCGTCGGGTCGGCCGTGTTCGCCGCGCCGGCCTGCTCGCTGAACGACGAAGACGACGGCGCCCTCGGGGGCTTCGTCGACGCGGGTGGTAAGCCCGACGGGGGCGCCAGCGCCGTCATCGAGGGCGAGGGCGGGGCGCTCAAGACCTTCGTGTCGCCGCCCGACCCGGGCGCCGGCGCCTTCTACGTGACGATCTCGGGCGAGTCGAACGCCCTGACGGGCTACCCGTTCCCGCCCGTCGACTTCGCGTCGGACACGTACATGCCCGACGGCTGGCAGTTCGAGATCTTCGAGTACATCGTCAACGTCGACAAGATCACGCTCTGGTCGGACCCGGACCTCAGCACCACCGATCCGTCGCAGCACGGCTCGCAAGTGGCGCACCTCGACGGACCGTTCGTCGTCGACTTGCACAAGGGGGGCCCCATCGTCGGGCAGGGCGGCTACCCCGAGCGCGCGACAGCGCTCGGATCGATCGTCAACCAGAACGACAACGGCGGCGCGTCGTTCGATACCTCCGGCGGTACGACGTACGCCTTCGGCTTCAGTACCGTGCAGGCGACATACGACGCGTACAACGTGAACCTCGACGACAGCGAGGCGGCCGACTTCGCGTACATGGTGCAAAATGGCTACTCCGTCCTCTACGTGGGCATGGCCACTTGGAACGGAAACAACCCGAGCAATCCGTATCCCTGCACGCAGACGAACGCCGGAGCGGGGCAGGACGCGGGCCTCGTGCAGGAGGGCGATGCGGAGGTGTCGACGTACGCCGACGGCGGCTACGACTTCGGCCCGGTCGACAAGCTCACGTTCTCGTTCCGGCTCGGGTTCTCGACGCCGACCAGCTACGTCAACTGCCAGAACATGAGCCTGCAGGGCATGCCCCTTCCGGGGGAGGACTACCCGCGCGGCGTCGCAGCGTCATCGAGTCAGTCGACGATCGCGCAGGTGACGGTGCACATGGACCACCCCTTCTGGGAAAGCTTCCAGGAGGACAGCCCCGTCCACTGGGACAACATCGCGGCGCAGTTCATCGGCTCGACCGAGAATCCGGTCCCGGTGCAGACCGAGGACTTCATCGGCGTGCCGTTCCACCCATGGTTCGACAAGGTCGGAACGCCGCTCCCATGGCGAAACTGCGTGGGGACGTACTACCAGCCCCCCGGCAACGGTCAGTTGTTCTTCAGCACCCTGAGCGTCCCGATCGACCCGCACGGCACGTGCACGGGTTCCGTCGGCCAGCCCGCCACGAAGGACGACTGTCCCGCCATCCGCGACTACTACGACTACATCCGCTACACCCAATCGACCCAGGGCCACCTAAACTCCCAAGGCCTGTGCTTCATCGCCCGGCAGTATCCGGCACCGTCGGGAGGATCGTGAGCGCGCGCGAACGAAGGCGCCGGCGTTAGCGAGTACGCCCGCGCGTGCGCCCGCGCCCGCGCCCGCGCCCGCGCCCGCGCCCGCGCCCGCGCCCGCGCCCGCGCCCGCGTCCGCGACCGCG
>Ga0302325_10018708_pt1 | contig 14587 bp, 11 predicted proteins | sample Palsa_T0_2_FD_201948 | JGI IMG/M metagenome (GOLD analysis project Ga0302325, IMG submission 201948) | Peat permafrost microbial communities from Stordalen Mire near Abisko, Sweden - Palsa_T0_2 | ecosystem: Environmental > Terrestrial > Soil > Palsa > Peat permafrost | place: Sweden: Abisko... | reverse complement strand
CGAAGCGTGGGGTTGCGATCGGTTGCCTCATCGCGATGGTCAACGCCTCGGTCGTCTTCGGGCAGCTGCTGATGATGCCGCAGTATCTCACGGGCGTCCTCGGGTTCACGGCAACCGAGGATGGTCTACTGCTCGCAATCCGCGCGCTGCCGGTGCTGCTGTTGACGATTCCGATCGGCGCGCTCGCGACCTCGCCGCGCGTCGATCCGCGGATCATGCTCGCCGCCGGCCTCACGATGGCGGGAAGCGGTGTGATCTGGCTCGGCTATACGACGACGACCGGCACGGCCTTCGGGTCGGTCGTGCCCTGCTTGTTGCTCACCGGATGCGGCATCTCGCTCGTGTTTGCGCCGCTGCTCGTCGCGGTGCTACGCAACGTCGCGCCCGCGGAGTCGCCGAAGGCGGGCGCGTTCATCAGCCTCGCTCTCAACTTGGGCGGATCGGTTGCGAGCGCGTCGCTCGTCACGCTGCTCGATCAGCGCGAGAGTTTCCATGGCAGCATCTTGACGGCGCACGCGACGCTCGCGCACGCCGCCGTCCGGGAGTTCATTGCGAACGAAGGTCTGCTGCGCCTCGAACAGCTCGTCGCCCGGCAGTCGGCGGCGCTCGCCTACGCCGACACGTTCTTCGCGCTCGGCGCATTTGCGATTTTCCTCGCCCCACTCGCGTTCGCGCTGCCGGGCCGCAAGCGTGCCGCCTAGTCCGGCGATCGTTCGTCGTAGCGTTTGAGCTGCGCCGGATTGCTGTAGGTGAGCTTGTCCCAATCCAGCGCGACGCGAACGCGGTCGCGATGCTTGCCCGCGTCCAAAAGGATGCCCAGCGTGCGATCGGGGCCGCCCAGGATGGGCTCGAGATCGTCGACGTAGAGCTGCGTCGATTGCCCGCGCATCGTGATCGTGACGACGTCGATGTCGACGCCCGTGACGTCGCCGAGGATCGTGACCGGAGCGCGATATTCTTTGTCGTGGCCGGCGTCGCGATAGCGCAGGAGCGGAAGCGTCCGGCTATCGGGCATTTTGGAACGCTCGACCAACGGAATCCAGGCTCGGAGCGGCGGCCATGTGGAGTGCGGTCTTGGTCTCGACCACGCTCTCCGCGGCGATTTGCGCGTTGACGTAGCGGTCGAACGACGCTTTTTCGACCGGCGCTCCATCCACGCCGAGTTTGGTCGTCAGGTGTCCCGGATTCGCGGGGTCCGCCAAGGCGGCAATCTTATGCCCCGCGACGCCGAAGGCGGAGCCCGCGCCATCGGCGACCACGGTGACTTCGGTCGCGTTCTCGCGCGAGTGGATCGCGTTGCCGCCCTGGCCGATGTGGAGCTTGCCGCCCTCGACGACGCGGTTCAAGATGTCGTGGCGGTTGACGATCGTGATCGTTTCGCTTTCGAGCGGTTTGTTCGAGTCGATCCCGTGCTGCGCCAGCACGCGCGTTCCGATCGGTGCCGGATTGAAGCCGACCGCGACGCATTGCCCGGGCTCCGGTTCTCCGGCTTTTGCGTGGCTTGCGACAGCGGCCGCCGTCTTTGCCAGGCCGCCGCCGAGTGAGTGGCCCGTCATCACGTAGCCCTTGCCTTTGAAGTCTTCGCCGACTTCGGCAGCGGCGAGATACTTTTCGGTTTTCACGCCGACGGCGTTGCCGATGTCGGGCGCGATGTCACCCGCGTGCGCGGTGCCCGCGAACGCGATGACGTGCATGCCGTTGGGGGCGATCAACTCGTAGCCCTGAGCCGCCGCAAGATCCTTGCCGATCTTGCTGTTGGGATCGTGCGTTACCTGACGCCAACCCGCATCCGGCTTGCCGCCCTTTTCGAGCGTGTAGGCCATGTTGCTGGCCGCGAACGTCGTATCGAGGAGATCCTTCGGGTCTGCCACAGCGCGGTTATCTGTAGTTCGCGCAGTCGAGGCGGCCGTTGGTGTTTTTGATGCCCGAGTTCCATTGGCAGCGACTCGTGTCGAGCGAGGACTGCACGGCCTGTCCGTTCGGTGCCGAACACGCCGCGCTGAGCACGGGGCCCGACATCGCGATGTTCGTGCAGCTCGATTCATACGAGCCCTGCGGCAAGCGGCCGTTCCATCCAGCGCCACCGCTCGCGCCGCAATTCAGGTAGCCGTTGTTGTTCGCGACGAGCGCGCCCCGCCCGCAGCGCCGCAAGTCCAGGCTCGAATTGAGGGGTCCGCCTCTCGGCGGCGTACAGGTGGCACTGAGGAAGTGCCCTTGCTTAGAGATGTTGCGGCAGCTCTGCAGGTAGGAGCCTTGCGGTAAGTAGCCGTTCCCGCTGCTCGCGCCGCTGCAGGTCAGCGTTCCGTTGATGTTCGCGACGTTGCCGTTCCCGCACGAGCGCAAGTCGATCGTGGTGCGGTTCGTTCCACTGCTCGGCAGGTTGCACGACGCGGTCATGAGCGTCCCGCTCAACACGATGTTGTTGCATGACTGTAAGTACGAGCCGACAGGCACCATCTGTTGCGCCGACGCCGGCGTAAACGGAACGAGCGCGAGGGCGGTCAGAACGACGAAAGCTGCACGCATCATGGGGCCTGCTTTCTTAGACGTGCGCCGGGTCCTACCAGGAGGTCCCCCTGCGCCTCGAGCGCTGGGTTCGGACGTTCCCCACGCTTTCGGCCCACGGGACGCAAAAATGTTCGCGGTCTGTCACAGGCGGGAGGCTACGATTGGTCACGACCGCGTTCTTGTTGAGAGGACCCTACCAGCACAATGAAAGCTCTTTTTCGTGCCGCGCTCGCCGTGACGCTCGCCGGCGGAATGTCCGGCGCAGCGGGTGCCACGGGCGCCGCCCGGCTGCACCGGATGACCGCCGCGACCTCGGCTCCCGCCGGCTGGGCATCGACACAGAACGTCGGGCTCACCTTCAACGCCCCGGATCTCGGCGTGCTCTCGGCAACGACCCCGATGCACGTGACGCTCGGGCTCAAGGGAAATATGGCCGGTGCGGTCGCGGCGCTCGCCCACATCTACAAACCGGGCGATCCGCTCTATCACAAGTTCCTGACGCCCGCCCAGTTTACGGCGCAGTTCGCGCCCCCCACGGCTGCAGCGAGTGCCGCGGCGTCCTACCTCACCTCGATGGGCATGCAGAACGTCAGCGTGACGCCCAACAACCTCCTGGTGAACGCGACGGCGAACGCCGCGACGGTGAGCCGCGCGTTCAACACGACCCTGCACGCGTTTAACTTCAAGGGCAAGCTCTATTACGCGAATGTAACGCCCGCGCTCGTGCCCGCGTCGCTTGCGGGTTCGGTTGCCAGCGTCATGGGTCTCGAGAGCCTGCCCTTGCAGCGCAACATCGTCGGCGGCCCGCTCGCGGGCGCCAATCTCGCGAACGCGACGCGGCTCAACGGCGTGTCATTTGCGAAGCTCCGCGCGGCATCGCTTTTGGCGGGCACGACGGCGTCGACGACGACGACGGCACCGCCCAATTGTAATAACGAACAGCTGATCGTCGCGCTCTACGGGGATTACGTCGTGTCGACGGCGACGGGCACATCGCCGCCGCTCCCGACCCTTCCTATTCCGAACGCTCCGCTTCCGTTCTGCTATCCGGGCAGCTTCACGCCGACGCAATACCGGCTCGCGTACGACGATCAGGCGAATCCCGTCAACAAGAACACGGTGATTGCCGACTACACCTCGAGCTGCGTTCAAGGCCCCGGCTGCATCAGCGACATGCAGAACGACCTGTACACGATGGACGTGCAAAACGGCCTGCCGCTGACCAACTTCGTCGTGAAGAACATCGGCGGCACGACGACCGACACCTCGGGTGAAGGTGAATGGGATCTCGACACGCAGATCGCCGTCGGCATCGGCGGCGGCGCTCCGCAAGAATATCTCTACAACGCGGGCGACGGCACCGGCAGCGGCGTTCCGAACGTCATCAGCGCGTTCGCGACCGACGACGTCGCGAAGTTTCTAAACTTCTCGATCGGCGAGACCGAAACGCTGGCCTATCTCAGCGGCGAATTGCAAACGACCGACTTTGCCGCCGCTGAGGCGGCGCTGCAAGGCCAAACGATCACCGTTTCGAGCGGCGACGAAGGTTCGTTCGGCGGCCCGGGCGTCAACGGCGTCCCGGTCGGCGTCCCCGGCATCAACTATCCCTGCGATTCGCCCTACGTCATGTGCGTGGGCGGCACGTCGGTGCTCGCCAATGCGACCAATGGAACGTACGATTCGGAAATCTCGTGGTACTCCGGCGGCGGCGGCATCTCGAACTACGAACCGCAATCGCCCTGGCAGAACGCGATGATGCAGCAGCTAACGAACGGTCCGATGGGCCTCGTGGGCCTGGGCTACGGCCCCGGCACGCGCTTGGTGCCCGACATCGCGATGAACGCCGACCTCGACACCGGCATGCTCACGTACGTCAGCGGCGTCGAAGGTCAATACGGCGGCACGAGCCTCGCGGCTCCGATGGCCGAAGGCGTCCTCGCGCGAATCCAAAGCGCGTCGGGCAACACGTGGGGCGATCTGACGCCGGCACTGTACATGACGTACGTGAACCACGGCGGCGGCATCGCAGCCTGCGCCTTCAACAACGGCGTGCTCGGTTCGGCATCGAGCCCAGCCGGATGCGCCGTGCAGACCGGTATCACGCCGAACAACATCGGCGGACTCAACGACATCGTGCTCGGCGAGAACGACCTGTACACCGCGCTGCCCGGCTACGACCTCAATACCGGCATGGGTACGCTGGACATCAACCAGCTCTTCATCAACTTTGGTGAGTAGTCCACGGTAGCGGCTACGCACTGCCCGATAGGGGCATAACTTAGCAAGCGTCAAGTCCCGACCCGGGGGGTTGACAAAGGTCAAGCCAAGGTGTTTGCTGATGATATGAGTTCGTTTGCCGACGCCCTGCAAGGGGCGATGGACCGGGCGGGGTTGAGCGCCGCCGATCTTGCCGCCCGGGCCGGCCTGACCGAGAGCGCCATCAGTTTGTTGCGGGCCGGGCGCCGGACGCCGTCGTTTCGGTCGATCCAGGCGCTGGCCAAGGTGCTGCCGGAGCTCGCGGCCCAGCTCGGAGACGGGCAGGTTGAGGAGCAGATTTTCGACACGATCGACGACGCGATCGCGGACATTCGGGCCGGGCGCATGGTCATCGTCATGGACGACGAGGACCGCGAGAACGAGGGCGACCTCGTGATGGCGGCCCAGATGGTCACCCCCGAGGCGATCAACTTCATGCGCAAGGAGGCGGGCGGCCTGATCTGCGTTCCGATCTTGGGCAAGCGGCTCGACGAACTCAACATCCGGCAGATGGTCGACGAGAACACGGCGGTGCACGAGACCGCGTTCACCGTTTCGATCGAGGCGCGCCACCGCACGACGACCGGCATCTCCGCGCAAGATCGCGCGGCCACGATCCAAGCGCTGCTCGACCCGAGCTCGCGGCCCGGCGACTTCTTGCGGCCCGGCCATACCTTTCCGCTGCGCGCTCGCGAGGGCGGCGTACTCGTGCGCGCCGGGCAAACCGAGGCGGCGGTCGATCTGGCGCGGCTCGCGGGCTTTTATCCCGCCGGCGTGATCGTCGAGATCATGCACGACGACGGAACGATGATGCGTCTGCCGCACTTGCGCGAGTTCGCGAAGAAGCATAACCTGCGATTGATCACGGTCAAGGATCTCATCGCCCATCGCATGCGCACCGAAAAACTCGTGCGCCGGATCGCGGAGTTCGATCTGCCGACGCAGCACGGCAAGTTCCGCGGCATCGCGTACGAAACGTCGATCGACGACGTCGCGCATGTGGCAATGGTGATGGGTGAAATCGGCGACGGCAAGAACTTGCTGGTGCGCGTGCACTCCGAGTGCCTTACCGGCGACGCGCTGCACTCGATCCGCTGCGATTGCGCGGCGCAGCGCGACGGAGCGCTCGAATTGATCGCGGCCGAAGGCCGCGGCGTCTTCCTGTACCTGCATCAGGAAGGCCGCGGGATCGGGCTCGCCAACAAGCTGCGCGCCTACGAGCTGCAAGATCGCGGCGCCGATACGGTTGAAGCGAACCTTGCGCTCGGGCTACCGGTCGACAAGCGCGACTACGGCTTGGGCTCGCAGATGCTCGTCGACCTTGGCGTGCGTGAGATGCGCGTCATCACGAACAACCCGAAGAAGATCGTCGGGCTCGAAGGCTACGGCCTGACCATCGTCGATCGCGTTCCGATGCACGTACCGCCGACCGCGGCCAACGCGCGTTACATGGAAACCAAGCGTGAGAAGATGGGGCACCTGATCGAAGCGGTCTCGTGAAGGCCGAACGCGCGGGTCACCCGCTACCGGACGGCCACAACAAGCGCGTAGCCGTCGTGTCGGCCTCGTTTTACGAGGACCTCGCGCTCTGGCTCGAAGACGGCGCGCGCCGCGCGCTCGAGGCGTGCGGCGTCGCGGCGCACGCGCGGTCGTTCGTGCGGGTTCCGGGGTGCTTCGAATTGCCGCTCGCGGCACGGCGCTTGATCGACACCGGACAGTTCGACGCGATCGTCGCGCTCGGGGTGGTCGTGCGCGGCGAGACGCCGCACTTCGACTATGTCGCCGGGGAATGTTCGCGCGGCATCATGGACGTGCAGCTCGCGACCGGTGTGCCGATCGGGTTCGGGGTCCTCACGACCGACACGTTGGCCCAGGCGGAAGAGCGCGCGGACCCGGCGCGCGGCGACAAAGGCTTCGCCGCGGCGATCGCGGCGCTGAGCGTCCTCGCGGTCGGGTAAATCCCGGCGGATAGGCCTTTCGCTCCGTGGGTTGCGTTTTGGAGCAAATATCCTCTATACTCGCCGGTACCCCGGTCATGCTTGCTAAAGGCGTGGCCGTCTCGACCATTTTTGGGGGCTCCGGTGCAAGATAAGAATCTCACCTGTAAGGACTGCGGTACGCAGTTCATCTTTTCGACTCGCGACCAGCAGTTCTATCTAGAGAAGGGATTCGAAAACGAACCGCAACGGTGCCGCGACTGCAGGACGCAGCGCAAGAGCACCCGCGCGCAAGGCGGTTCGGCACGGGAGATGTTCGACGCGGTGTGCGCGCAGTGCAACACCGCGACGACCGTACCGTTCAAGCCGCGAGGCGATCGCCCGGTATATTGCCGCGCGTGCTACGCCTCGATGACCCCGGTAGGCGCACGCTGATCGACTGACGGGGCCGCTTCCGCACGGAGGCGAACTGCGCCGGTTGTGAGTTTGGAGATTGTGTGGTGGTCGGCTGCGGAGCCCGCGGTCGGCTACGTAGATCAGCGCGCCCTGCCGGGCGAACTCGTGCGCGCGAGCGCGCGGAACGTCGACGAGATCGTCGCCGCGATCGCGACGCTTGCGGTGCGCGGCGCCCCGGCGATCGGGATCTTCGGTGCGTACGGCGTCGCGCTCGCGGCGCTGCAGCATTCCGGCGCCGCGGACTTTGCGGCAGCGGCGGCGCGGATTCGCGCGGCGCGGCCGACCGCGGTAAACCTTGCGTGGGCGGTCGATCGCGTGCTCGCGGCTCCGCGTGCGGCCTACCTCGACGAGGCACGGGCGATTCACGACGAGCAGCGTGCCGTCGATCGCGCGATCGGCGAGCATGGCGCCGCGTTGCTGCCGGCGGCGGGAGCCGTGCTCACCCACTGCAACACGGGGCCGCTCGCCACCGCCGGTTTCGGCACCGCGCTCGGCGTGATCGTCGCCGCGCACGAGGCCGGCAAACGGCTGCACGTGTACGTCGACGAAACGCGCCCGCTGCTTCAAGGCGCGCGCCTGACGACGTTCGAGCTCGCGCAAGCAGGCGTTCCCGCAACCTTGATCGTCGACGGCGCGGCGGCGGCCACGATGCGCGCGAAAGCGATCGCCGCCGTGATCGTGGGAGCCGACCGCATCGCGCGTAACGGCGATACCGCGAACAAAATCGGAACCTACGGGGTCGCGATCGCCGCGGCGCACCACGGCATTCCGTTTTACGTCGCGGCGCCGCGGTCGTCGATCGACTTCTCCCTCGCCGACGGCAGCGCAATCCACATCGAGGAACGCTCCTCAGACGAAGTGCGTCGCTTCGGCGGCAACGCGACCGCGCCGCCCGAGACGCACGCCTACAATCCGGCCTTTGACGTGACGCCGGGCCGGCTGATCGCGGGCATCGTCACCGAGTACGGCGTCGCGCGCGCGCCGTATGAGGATTCGGTTCCCGATCTCGCGACGCGTCCGTCGTTCGGCGCGCTCGCTGCGCTGGCGGCCAATCAAAGAATGCGTAACTCATGAAATTTTACGAGTTCATCGACAAGCGGCCGTCGCTTGGCAAGCTCGTCGTGATCGAGGGTGTCGAGCGGTTGTTGGCCGACCGGGCGCTGACGGCCGTCGTCGAGTCGTTGTTGGATCCGATGGAACGCGAGCTCAATCTCGACCGCTTCGTCGCAACCGAACTCGCGACGTTCGGTGCCGTCGAGGCCGCGGTTTCCGCGCTTCCGTTTCTTGGGACGCGGCGCGTCGTGATCGTCCGAGGAGCGCACGAGTTGCGGGCCGATCCGCGCCGGGCCCTCATCGCTGTCGCCGAGCGCGTTCCCGACGGCAACACGCTGGTGATCGAAGACCTGATCTCGCCCGCATCGAAGCGCCCGGAGCCCATCGCGAAGGCCCTCGGCCGAGCGGCGACGCGCATCGACACCACGCCCAGCGCGGACGTGCGCGACCGGTTCGTCCGCGAGACCCTGGCTGAACTCGGCGCGCGGGCCGAACCGGCGGCAACTGCAGCGCTCGTGCGAAGTGAAGCCGATTTGGGTTCCGTCCGGACCGACCTCGAAAAGCTCGCGCTCGGGGGCGCGGCGATCACGCTCGACGACGTGCTGCGCGAGTCGCTCGTCACCGAGGACGTGCGGGCGTACCACTATGCGAGCGCCGCGGTGGCCGGCCGGTCCGCCGACGCGCTGGCGCTCGCAAGCGAGATGTTCGCCTCCGATGCGCGGGGTGCGGCCGTCCCGCTGCTGGCCGCGCTCGCGGCCGAGTATCTGCTCGTCTGGGAATTGGCCCGGCCCGGAGGCGCGTTGCCCGCGCGCGGGAAGTGGCGCGAGCGGGAGCTGCAGCCGGTGGCCCGGCGCCTTGGAGAACGGCGCGCCCGGCTCGGTTTCGAACGGGCTCTGCGGGGCTTCGAGGCGGTCGTTACCGGGCGGGCGGACGATCCTCGAATCGTGGTCGAATTGGCGACTGCTGCCGGTGCTTGACCCGGCCTAAAAGGGAACAGGATTGGGTTGCTGCCACGGGCAACGGAGCTTTGGATTTCTCGCGCTCCTAACTTCAAGGAGTTCTCCTTACATGCGTAGTGTTCTCGCACGATTAGCCCTTACCGGACTGGTCGGAATCGCGCTCGTTGGCTGTGGATCTGGCGGACAGTCACTTCCGACGAGCGCCATTCCGAACAACTCCGGCGGCGGCTCGATCAACGTCTCAACCCAAAACCCACCCGGTGCCGATATCGCCGGGATTCTTCTCGATGGCGGTGTCGTCTCCAAGACCGACACCTATAGCGGCATCAACACCACGGCGACCGACACGCAGAGTGCGGTCGACGCGGGGACCGATCCCAAGACCGAAGGATCGGGAGCGCCACCAATCGATCCGGCGGGTTCGCATTCGATCACCTTTACGGGCAGCGGCGCGCCCCAGATCATCTTCCTGTCGTCCATCGAGACGCCGGCCCTCTACTACACGAGCGGGTACCCCGGTCAAATCATGCCGGTGGATTACGGAGCCATCGTCCTGTACGCGCTCGTCACGCCGGGAGCGACTTCGCCGGGCACGGGTCCGAAGATCGCAATCGAATTGACCGGCGGCAGCAACTTGGCGAGCTACGACGTCCGTTCGACCTGCGGCACCCTTGCCGCGAAGGGCGCGACGCCCGGAGGCGGACTCGTTCGCTACGTGTGCGCGTTGCCGGCATATGGAGCCCTCAGCGGCACCACGGGCTCCGTAACGTTAACGGCAGAGTCGGGCACGACCCCCGCGGTGACCACGTCCTACACCGTCGACACGAACATCGGTAACCCGCGCACCGCCGATCCAACCGGTGCATTTGTTCCGGCGTCCGGTTCCAAACTGTATGCCGAGATCATCTACGGCTCACCGACGCCGAGCGCATCGACGGGAACGCTCCTGCTCGACTACCTCTACGCGGAGGCCGGCACGCACTAAGCGGCATGCCGAAAAAACTGACCGGGCGCTACGGCGCTCGGTCTTTTTTTCGCGTGCGAGCGGCCAGGCCGGGTTCGAACGTGAGGCGAAAGCGCTTGGAGGAGATGGACGAAACGAAATATGCCTCTCCGTTTTCGTGGCGGTACGGCCGCGCCGAGTTGCGCGCACTGTTTTCCGAACGAGAGCGGCGGCGGTTGTGGCGCGCGGTTTGGGTCGCGCTCGCGCGTTCGCAAGAGCGAAGCGGGCTGATCGCAAAGGCCGAGGCCGACGACATCGCGGCGCACGCGAACGAGATCGACATCGAGGCCTCGCACGCGATCGAGCGCGATATCGGACACGACCTCATGGCCGAAATCACGGTCTTCGCCTCGCAGGCGAAAATCGGCGGCGGCAAGATCCATCTCGGCGCGACGTCGATGGATATCGAAGATACGGTCGAAACGCATCGCATGCGGCGCGCGCTCGGCATGCTCGGCGAGAGCCTGCACGGGCTCTTGGGGGCGTTCGCGGCGCGCGTCGAGCAGTACGCCGACGTCGTCTGCATGGGCTTCACGCACCTGCAGCCGGCCGAACCGACCACGGTCGGCCACCGGCTGGCCGTGTACGCGCAGGATCTGCTCATCGACGATGCGCAGCTGCGCGCCGCATACGACGCGTTGACGGCTAAAGGCATTCGCGGCGCGGTCGGAACGTCGGCATCCTACGAGCACTTGCTGCGCGGCACGGGCCGCACGGCGAAGGAACAGGAAGACGACGTGCTCGCGCACTTCGACCTCACGGCACGCGACGTCGCGACCCAGACCTACCCGCGCAAACTCGACTACTTGATGCTCTCGTCGCTCGCCGGGCTCGGCGCTTCGCTCTCGAAGTTTGCAGCCGACGTTCGCATCCTCTCGTCGCCCGGCTTCGGCGAGCTCTTCGAGCCGTTCGGGACGAAGCAGGTCGGAAGTTCGTCGATGCCCTTCAAGCGCAACCCGGTGCTGTCCGAACGCATCGATTCGCTCGCACGCTTGTTGCCCGGTTACGCCGATACCGCGTGGCAGAACGCGTCGACCAACTATCTGGAACGCACGCTCGACGATAGCGCGAACCGGCGAACGATTCTGCCCGAGGCGTTCTTATGCGCCGACGAGGTCTTGTCGCTCGCCCGCCGCATCGTCGATGGGATGCGCGTCGACGAACGCCGCATCGCACAGAATCTCCGCACGTACGGACCGTTCGCGGGCAGCGAAGCGGTGCTGATGGAGGCCGTGAAGTCGGGCGGCGATCGCCAAGCGCTGCACGAGTCCGTGCGCGTCGCCGCGATGCGCGCGTACGATCGCCTTGCGGCGGGCGGCGACAATCCGCTCGCGCAACTGCTGGCCGACGACGAAGCGCTGTGCCGCGTGCTCGACCCGGCGGAGATTCGCGCACTGCTCGATCCGACGGGTCATATCGGCGACGCACCCGAGCGCGCGCGAGATCTCGTGCGCCGGATCAAGTCGCTCGCGCCGTTCCCGCAGCCGCGTGAGCTGGCGGAATCGGTATGAACAAAGGCCTCGAAGTCGCGCGCGGCAAGACCAAAGTACTCTACGAGAAGCCGGGGCAGCCGGACGTACTCGTCGTCGAAGCGCTCGACAGCATCACCGCGGGGGATGGCGCACGCCGCGACGAGATTCCCGGCAAAGGACGGATCGCCGCCAAGACCACCGCGCGCGTGTTCCGGTTGCTGAACCTGTGCGGGTTGCCTACGCACTACCTCTCGGGCGGCGAAGACGACGACGACAACGAGATGCTCGTGCGGCGTTGCACGATGATCCCGCTCGAGGTCGTCGTCCGCGGCGTCGCGGCCGGGTCACTCGTGCGGCGCAAGCCCGGCATCGCGCGCGGAGCGATCATCTCCCCGCGCATGGTGGAGTTCTTTCTTAAGGACGACGCAAATCACGATCCGCTCATCGAAGCCGAAGAGATCGTGCACCGCGGGCTCGCCACGCCGCAAGAGCTCGGCATGATGAACGAAGTCGCGCGGATTACCTACGAGATCCTGGCGCACGCGTGGCGCCGCCGGGAGACGCTGCTGGTCGATCTCAAGGTCGAGTTCGGGCGCTTGGTCGGCGGCGAAGGTCGCGGCTCGCTCGTCATCGCCGACGTGATCGACAACGATTCGTGGCGCGTTTGGCCGCAAGGCCGCGAAGACTTGATGCTCGACAAACAGCTCTATCGAAACTTGCCCGAAGTCACCGCGGCAGACCTCGATACCGTGCGCGAAAATTACGAGACCGTGGCCGAGATCGTCGGCGGATTTCCGACGATGCGCCCCGGGATGGTCGGATTGATCTCCGACGGCACGCAGGCGGTGCCGGCGCTCGATCCGGTCGTACGCGCGATCAACGTCTTCGGATTGCAGAGCGTGCGCAAAGTCGTTTCTACCAATCTCATGCCGGGTTTCGTCCTGCAGACCGTGCAGCAGCTCGACGCGACCTTCGCGCGGCTCATCTACGTGGCGTCGGGCCCGCAACTTGCGGCGATGATTGCGGCCGCGACGCCGACCCCGACTTTCGATGCGACCGAATTCGAACCGGACGAGCTCGCGCTCGCGGTCGCCAAGACGCTCGCGATGGACGACACCGTGATGTTCGGACGCACGATGCTCGTGCAGGCGAACGCGCGATCCGCCATCGTTGCGGCCGACGCGCAGTTGAACGCACCTCCGCCCCAGTCCGCCAACGTTGGCTGAGGGAACGCTCGCAACCCCGACCGTTCGCGCGCGCGGCGCGAGCGAGGCCGAGCTCGAGGGCGAACTGCGCGGGCACGGACTCGCGCTCAAGGCTGCCGAGATGCGTCAAATCGCGGAGAAGCTCGGCCGCGATCCGACGCTGGTTGAGGCGCACGCCTTTGACGCGCAATGGAGCGAGCACTGCTCGTACAAGAGCTCGCGTCACTTCCTGCGGCGACTTCCGACCGAGGGCCCGACGGTGATGCAAGGACCGGCGGAGGACGCCGGCATCGTGCACCTCGGAACGTGGCAGGGCAAGCGCTACGGCATCGTGATCGCGCACGAATCGCACAACCATCCTTCGCAAGTCGTGCCGTTCGAAGGCGCGGCAACCGGTGTGGGCGGGATCGTGCGCGACGTTCTCTGCATGGGGGCGCGCGTGATCGCGCTTGCGGATCCGCTGCGCTTCGGGCCGCGCGACGACGGACATTGCCGCTACGTGGCGCAAGGCGTCGTCGACGGAATCGCCGCCTACGGCAACGCGATCGGCGTTCCGACGATCGCGGGCGACGTCTATTTTCACCCGGGCTTTCGCGACAATTGCCTGGTCAACGTGGTTGCGCTCGGCCTGCTCGAAGAATCCGAAATCATTCACAGCTCGGCTCCCCCGAACGCTGCCGGCTGGGACATCGTGCTCGTTGGGAAAGCCACCGATCGCAGCGGGTTCGGCGGTGCGGCGTTTTCGTCGCTCGTTCTCGACGAAGACGATGCCGAACAGAACAAAGGCGCAGTCCAAGTTCCCGACCCGTTCCTGAAAAACGTCATCATGCGCGCCTCGTATCGGGTCTTCGACGTGCTGCGCGAACGCAAGCTGAAGGTGGGCTTCAAGGACTTGGGCGCGGGCGGCATCATGGGCTGCACGGCGGAGCTCGCATCAGGCGGCGGGTTCGGTGCGACCGTCGATCTGGATTTGTGTCCCACGGCGCAAGACAATCTTCCGCCGGCAGTCATCGCCGTCGGCGAAACGCAAGAGCGGCTCGCGTGGGCCGTGCCGCCGGAGTTTACCCAGACGCTGCTCGCGATCTACAACGAGGAATATTCATTGCCGGCGATCGCGCGCGGCGCGCGCGCCGCCGTCATCGGCACGATCTCCTCGGGGAGCGACTACGTCCTCAAACATCACGGCGAAGAAGTCATGCGCGTCGACATCGGATTCTTGACCGGCGGCGTTCGCTACGATCGCCCGTTCGAACCCGTGCCCGAGCCCGCGACTGCGACCGGCGACGAGCCCGCGTGCTCGGAGCCATACGGAGCGCTGCTCGTGCGCGTGCTCGCGCACCGCGACGTCTGCTCGCGCGAACCGATCTTCGAGCGCTACGATTCGGTCGTCCGCGGGACGACGTCGATTCAAGCCGGCTACGCGGACGCGGGTCTGATCGTTCCGGTCGAGGGAGCGCCGCTCGGCTGCGCGCTGTCGGTCGACGGCAACCCGCGCTACGCCGCCATCGCTCCCGGTCGCGCGGCCGAGCACGCGGTGTGCGAAGCGGTGCGGAATGTCGTCTCGGTCGGCGCGCACCCGGCTGGGCTGACCGACTGCTTGAACTACGGCAACCCCGAAGATCCGCGCCAGATGGGCGAGTTCGTCGCCGGCATCGAGGGCATCGCGCGCGCCGCCCGCGAGCTCGAGGTGCCGTTCGTTTCCGGCAACGTGAGCCTCTACAACCAGTCCTCGACCGGA
>Ga0302325_10018707_pt1 | contig 14587 bp, 16 predicted proteins | sample Palsa_T0_2_FD_201948 | JGI IMG/M metagenome (GOLD analysis project Ga0302325, IMG submission 201948) | Peat permafrost microbial communities from Stordalen Mire near Abisko, Sweden - Palsa_T0_2 | ecosystem: Environmental > Terrestrial > Soil > Palsa > Peat permafrost | place: Sweden: Abisko... | reverse complement strand
AGAATACGCCAGGCACGTCGAGTATTTCTATCACAAGCTCCTGCACCAGCCGACCTATCAGATCGCACCGCCCGGCTATTCGGACTACAAGAGCCTGTTGAACATCCTCAAGTCGGGAAAGGATCTCCTGCAATTCGGCGATCTCTCCATCGAGCTCAAGCCGCTGTCCGCCAAGGACATGATCGACAAGGAATTCGTCGTCGTCGGCAGTCCGGCTACGGTGCGTGAGAAACTGGAAAGCATGGCCAAGCGGCTCAACATCGGCCATCTGATGGTGGTGCTTCAGTTCGGATCGATGCCGCACGGTCTCGCCAACAAGAATATCGAGCTGTTCGGGCGCGAGGTTCTGCCGCACCTCCAGAAACTCTGGGACGACAAGAACTGGGAGAACCACTGGTGGCCGAAGCGGTTGCGCAAAGGGCCGGTACGCCAGCGTGAGATGGCCACTGCGTAAAGCCAGTTCGGGTCCAATTCAAGCCCGAACGCCCCGCGATCACCCCACAATTGCAAACTCGGCTCAACTGGATTGGAAGTGAAACATGGCTACGTCCGCTGTCGCCGCAACCGTGAAAACGATCCCGCTGCGGCATTGCAATTTCGAGGCGAAGGTAAGGACCGCCGGCAACGGTCCACCGCTTGTCTATCTGCACGCGGCCGGCGGACCGATCTGGGATCCGTTCGTCGAATGGCTGTGCGAGCGGCACACGGTGTACGCCCCTCATCATCCCGGCACCGGCGACACCGTTCGCGAGTCGATCTATTCGGTCGACAGCCTGTGGGATCTCGTACTGATCTATGACGAGCTCTTCGAAGTGCTGGATTTGCATTCAGTCCCGGTGATCGGCACGTCGTTCGGCGGCATGATGGCGTGCGAGCTTGCGGCGCATCGGCCCGAGCGCGTCAGCAAGATGGTTCTGCTCGATCCCATCGGGCTGTGGCGCGAGGATGCGCCGGTCGCGCACTACATGCTGATGCCGCCGGAAAAATTGGTTGCGACTTTGTACAAGGATCTTGATTCTGAGCCTGTGCAGAAAGCCCTGCAAATGCCCGATGATCCCGGGGAGGCCGCCACCGCCATCGCCGACCTGGTCTGGGCGCTCGGTTCGACCGGCAAGTTCGTTTGGCCGATTCCGGACAAGGGACTGAAAAAGCGCATGCACCGCATCAAAGCCGATACGCTGATCGTTTGGGGCGAGGACGACGCGCTTGTTTCTTCGGTCTATGCGAAAGAATTCGCTGCCCGGATCGCCAAGTCGCGGATAGAAATCATCAAGGATTGCGGTCACGTCCCGCAGGTCGAGAAGCTCGATATCCTCAAGCCGCTGGTGGCGAAGTTCCTGGCCGCCTGAAGCTTCCTAGACGCCGGTGATGGCTTCTTCGAGAGAGTCCGGGTGCTGCAACCGCGTGAACTCGATGGCGAAGCCGTCTTCGAGGTGGCGCACCACGCGGCCCTGCACCTTGCCGAGCGTGAGAAGCGAACCGATCGGCGGTCTCTGCTCGCTCGCGATACCGGCGCCGGATTGCGAGACGTCGATAATGCGGCAACTCACGTTGATTCCGTTCGGCAGGATCAGGCGGCCGATCGGGTTGCGCGGGGCGACACGGCCGTGGCGCCGATCCTCCGGCAAACCAAGAATATGGCGGTTGGCGAGCCAGGTCAGTTGTGCGGCGAGCTTGTCGCGCTTGCGCGGCGTTGCCGATATCGTCATCGCGAAGCCGTTCGGAAAAATGCGCGCGACGTGGCCTTCGAGCCGGCCCAGGTGATCGACATACGCGATGACGCGTTCGCCGGGTTGCCCGGCGACCGGCGCGACGACCGCCATGCCGCCTGGTGACATATTCACGACCTGACAGGGAAACTCGCGCCGATCCGGCAGCATATAGCGGCCCAACAGATCGACGCGCACGCGTTGAAAGCGGCGCTGCTCTTTGTTCAGTGCCCGCAATGCCGATTTTGATTGAGGTAACGCCATGCCGTCCGCGTGCTTGCCGTCGCGTCGGAGAGCCTAGGCGTGCGGTGTTAACGCCGCGTTAGTCGCGATTAATACGGACTTCGCCCGCCGGCCCGCAACCCGGCAGCCTCACGCAGCGCTGGGTCCATCTTCTTTGCGAGCAATGGTTGTTCGCCCGCCTTCATAGACCACCAGCCCGCGGCGGCCACGCGGCGCCATGAAGCGGGGCAGGAGGAGCTTTTCAAGTGCGGCGCCGACGTGGCGGCGGCCGCCAACAGTCAGGGCGCCGATCGGGCTTACGCCCAGCCATTGCGGAACCTTGAGGGGAGCCAGCACGCCGATCGTGCGCGCGAAACCCGGTCGCGGCGCGCCGAGCGGCAGCAATAAAAGCTCGATGTCGATCGGTTCGCCGTCGGCGTTCTGTGCCGTTACGCCGGCGACCGTGCCGGTCGATTCGTCGCGAAGGATCGAAAGCAGGCCCTCGACGACCGGCCGGCTCGCTGCGGCCCAAAGGCCGAGGAACGATTCTCCCTTGATCTCGCGCCCGAACAACGCGCAAACCCGAGTGCCGGCGAGGCGAACCGGGTGACTCGCGCCAGGATCGAGCCCCAGGATAAAGGCGTCGCTGAGGACGCCACGAATGGCGCCGGGCTCGATCTCGGCGCGTTCGGGCGCCGCGCGTGTTCCGCGCCTCTGTTCCCAATAGGCATAAAGCTCGCGGCTTGCGGCGTGTTTCATGAACAGACTCGCTTCCGCACGCGCGTTCCCCCGCCGCACACCTCTGTCCCTGATTGGGACATGGATGACAGGGTTCGGCCGTGCAGTTTCAGTCGGAGCAGGCGCTGTGCCGTCGGCGCATTTCGGCGCGCCGGCACGGCGGCAACGTTCGATTAATCCTAATGAAACGTTGACATTGGCGGGCGCGGCCTGGCCGCCTAGGGTGGGCTCAACTGACGATCACAGCCGCTGACGGCTCCTCGGCGGCGTTGCGACAACGGGAGGCGAGGGGATGTGACGGACGCCAAGCGGTCTGGGCAATGCCGACATCGCCGGCGTCTCGCGCGTAACCCCGCGCACGCTGCAAAAGGGAGGACCACGGTCCTCCCTTTTGTTTTTTGTCGCACACGATGGCGGCAAACGGCGCTTGCCGCCGCGGCCATCGCGACCTATCTCCGCGGAGCCTCAGGTGTGTTCCCGGTGAATCAGCGTTCAGAACCGATGTTCAATGTGCCGCCGGTCGTGGTCGCGACGGTGGCGGTGCTCGTGCTTGTGCATGCCTTGCGCATGCTGGTCTTGACCGACGCGGAAGATCTGCGATTTCTGCTCACCTTCGCGTTCATTCCGGCGCGTTACGATCTCGATGTTGTGGTCGGCGGTTCATTTCCGGGCGGCTTTGGCGCCGATCTATGGACGTTTTTCACCTATGCCTTTCTCCACGCCGATCTTTTGCATATCGGCGTCAATCTGGCTTGGCTGTTGCCGTTCGGTACAGCGCTGGCACGGCGTTTTGGGACCTGGCGCTATGTGGCGTTCATGCTGGTGGTCGCGGCGGCTGGCGCATTTGCGCATCTCGTCAGCCATCCCGGGGCGATGGTGCCAATGATCGGCGCCTCGGCGGCGATTTCCGGCGCCATGGCCGCGGCCCTGCGTTTTGTCTTTCAGCAAGGCGGGCCGCTCGGATTGTGGCGAGGCGACAACAACAGCCAAGCCTATCGCATACCGGCCGCCTCGTTGGTGGCGACGCTGCGCGACCCGCGCTTTCTTATGTTTCTCGGGGCCTGGATCGGGCTCAATGCTCTTTTCGGTCTTGGCTCGGTCTCGATCGGAGAGGCGGCAGGGCAACAAATCGCCTGGCAGGCTCATATCGGCGGCTTTCTCGCCGGCCTGTTGCTGTTCAACGTGTTCGATCCCGTACGCCGCGGCAAGGAATTCGACGTCCGGCGCAGCGGGTGAGCTCGCGGCAAATCTCCTTGTAATTCATTTCCGGTAATGCACACTTTGGCTATTGCATCGCAGCATCGTGGGAAATTGGGGGGACATCCGATATGCGCAGACCCGGCAGTTCAATGTTCAATGCCAACAAGCTGAAGCTTGGCATTTTTTCCCCAAACTGCTCCGGCGGTATGGCGGTGACGAAAGTGCCCGAGCGCTGGGATGCGAGTTGGGAGCACAACCGAAGCCTTGCGGTCATGGCGGACGCAGCGGGAATTGAATTTCTGCTGCCGATCGCGCGGTGGATCGGCTACGGCGGCGCCACCGATTTTCAGAATAACACGCTGGAGACGATCACCTGGGCGACCGGCCTATTGGCCTCGACGCGCCGCATCACAGTGTTTGCTACGGCCCATACCGCCTTCACGCATCCGATCGTTGCAGCCAAGCAATTCGCCACGATGGATCAGATCGGCGGCGGGCGTTTCGGTCTCAACGTCGTCTGCGGCTGGAACAAGCCCGAATACGACATGTTCGGCATCCCGCTGCCAACCGAGCACACGGCGCGCTACGGCTTCGGCCAGGAGTGGTTCGATGTGGTGCGGAAAATCTGGGGTAGCGACGCGCCGTTCGATTGGGACGGCACCTACTTTCACCTCAAGCATGTTTTTGGTGATCCCAAGCCGGTCGGCGGGGTGCTGCCGCCAACCATGAACGCCGGCTCGTCGGCCGAGGGCCGGGATTTTGCGGCCCGCAACGCCGATTTCCTTTTTACGGTCCTGATCGATCCCGAACAGGGGCGCAACGATGTGGCCGACATTCGCCGGCAGGCGAAGACGCGCTACGGCCGCGACATCGATGTTTTCACGACCAGCTATGTGGTGTGCCGCCCGACAGCCAAGGAGGCGCAGGACTATCAGGCATACTATGCCGACAAGGAGGCGGATTGGCCTGCGGTCGACCGGCTGATGGAGCTGCAGGGGTTGCACGCAAAGTCGTTTCCGCCGGAAGCCTTCACGTTATTCCGAAATCGTTTCGCCGCGGGACACGGGGTCTATCCGCTGGTGGGCGATCCCGATCAGATCGCGGACGAACTCGAGAAAATCAGCCAGGCGGGATTCGCCGGCACCACGATTACGTTTGTGAATTATGTGGATGAATTGCCTTTCTTCTGCGACGAGGTGTTGCCGCGCTTGGAGAAGAAAGGCCTTCGCGAAAAGGCAAAACCAATCTGATCCACGGCTGTCTTTGAGCTGCCTGTCGGGTCCATTGCGTCGCGCGGCCGCCGCATTTATGTGTGGTAGATAACCTGAGAGTCGGCGCTGGTTTTATGGGCGACCCAAGCGAGACTCGATGCTGCACCGCAATGCGGCGCAGGCAGCCGAGGACGGATCAGCCGGTCGAGTAGCGGTCCGCCGATTTCTACGCCCGCCGATGGAACCCGGCGCCGACCCAAAACTTGGTTTTCACGGCTGTTGCGAACCCGTCGCTAAAGGGCAGCATTGACGTGAAGCAAGGGAGGCCACGATGACCGTCAGCATTATCCTCGCGGATAAGGGCCGCGAGATCGTCACCATCGACCCAAACGCAAGTCTCGCCGACGCTGTGCGGCTTCTGGCCGAGAAGCGCATCGGCGCGGCGCTTATCCTAGGCGCCGATCAACGCATCGCCGGCATCATCTCCGAACGTGACGTTGTGCGTTCGTTGGCTGCGCGCGGCGCCGCCGCGCTCGATGAGCCGGTGAACCGGACGATGACGCGCAAAGTCGAGACCTGCAACGAAAGCGAGCCGGTCGCGAACATCATGGAGCGCATGACCGCCGGCAAGTTTCGCCACATGCCGGTCGTGGACCAGGGCCGCCTCGTCGGCGTCGTGTCGATCGGCGACATCGTCAAGCACCGGGTGCATGAGATGGAGCGCGAGTCGGTGGCGATGCGCGACTACATCATGACAGCCTAGCGATTTCGCCGCGGCGACGCGGTATGATGCCTTCGACTCGTGTCCGGGCTGGCGGAGGTATCATGCGGGGCTTTGCGATCCTTGTCTGTGCGGCGATCAGCTTCGCCGCACAGGGTGCTTCGGCCCAAGGCAAGATCAGGCTGGCGCAAACGTCGACCGTCACGAATTGCATGATGATCTGCAATTCCGCGGCGGCGAATTGCCGGACGACTTGCGTCGTTCCCGGCGTGGCGCCGACGGCCTCGGCGACCACGACCAGCAACGCGACGGCGAGCACGGCGTGCTTGTTGAATTGCAGCACGACGCAGATCGCGTGTCACACAAGCTGTGGGCAGCAATCCCCGTCGCGATAAAGATTTTTCGATCTGCGCTTCCGACCCGTTAGCTCAGCGCGGCAATCGAATCGACGATCGGCTCGAGCGCCTTTTCCGTGGCAGCCTTGCCGGCCGCGATCGCCTCCGCAGCGCGGTGGAAATCGAGCCAGCCGACATGCCCGATATGCGGGGTAATGTGCACGTCGGGCGGGTCGCCTGCGAGCCGCATGCGGGTGAGGCGATCCTGCATGATGTTGAATGCCTCGATCATGACGGTGGAAAAGCCCGGTCGGGCGTCGCCGCCGAACATTTGGCGTTTGAGCGCCCGTTCGGCGCCGAACATGGCCCGCAAACCCATGAACGACTTGTGCACGGTCCCCGGCACCGCTGCCGCGGGTTCATCGCTCGGGTCGGAGCCATGGCTCGCAATGGTGGCGCCGCGGGCAAAGCGGTCGGCATCGAGATTGACCGCGATGACAACACGCGCGCCAAAGGCGCGCGCCGCCGTGACCGGAACGGGATTCACCAGCGCTCCGTCGACCAGCCAGCGGCCACCGACGCGCACCGGAGGAAAAATTCCCGGCAGCGCGTAGGAAGCCCGCATCGCCAGCGCGAGCGAGCCTCGCGTCAGCCAGATCTCGTGGCCGGTGCCGACTTCGGTCGCAATTGCGGCGAAGCGGAGCGGCAGCTCTTCGATCGATGTGGTGCCGATAGCCTCGGTGAGCCGGCGGGTCAGGCGTCCGCCGCCAATCAGCCCCGAGCCGCCAATCCTGACGTCGAGATAGCCGAGGATGCGCCGGAACGTCAGCGAGCGCGCCCAGCTTTCCAATTCATCGAGCTGGTTGTGGGCGTAGCAGCCGCCGACCAGGGCGCCGATCGAGGTGCCCACGACGATGTCCGGTGTGATGCCGTGCTCGCTTAGCGCGTGAATAACCCCGATATGGGCAAAGCCGCGCGCCGCACCGCTGCCCAGAACAAGTCCGATCAGGGGCCGGCCGGGCCTTCCCCGGGAGGGCCTGGGTCCAACATCTGCAATCGTCACTAAGGTCCTCGAAATTCCCCGGCGAAAGAGGGTTCGGCTCCGCCCATGATCGGTCACGGAGCGAAGCGTAACAAGCTGTTAGCCCTATCGTGGTGAAAGCGCCAATCGGCGGCACGGTCGGCTTCGGGCTGCATCTTCCGACGGGGCATGAAATTGCCGTGATTGAGATCGAGAAAAACCGCTATGCGAGGGCGGGGCTTGAGCGGGATTGGGCGCGGCGCCCCTTGGGCGGTCGCGCTGCTGTTGGCTGTCTTGGCGCCGCCCCGTGCCCATTCGCAGACGCATCTTATGGCGCCGGAATTGACTACTCCCGTGCCGGTCGCGCCGGGTACCGGGTCGGCGGGCGCGACGCTCGTTCCGGCGATGCCGCCTTCATCCGCACAGCCGCTCGCCCAGGCGCCCGTGCCGATGATTCCGGCGGGCCACGTGGCGCTCGCTGTCTCGGCCCGCTATGGCCGCGACGCGCCGGCGATCAGCGGCGGGCTTGTCTGGCGCATCTACGCGGCGAAGCCGGATTCAACCGGTGTTTTCCGTCTCCTCAAGGAGGACAAGGCGGCGGCGCCGACATTCGTACTGCCGCCCGGCAACTATGTTGTCGACGCGAGCCTCGGATTAGCCAACGCCGCGAAGCCCGTGCAACTGCGCACGGAAACGGTGCGCGAGGTGCTCGAGATTCCGGCCGGTGGAATTCGGCTTGAGGGCCGCGTCGGCGACGTCCGCATTCCGACCGGACAAATATCGTTCGACCTCTTCACCGGCAGCCAGTTCGACACCACCGAGCGCCGGCCGATCGCGCAGAACGTGCTGTCCGGTGACGTCGTGCTGCTGCCGGAGGGCACTTACTACATCGTCTCGAATTACGGCGACGGCAATTCCGTCGTGCGCTCGGACGTGCACGTGCAGACCGCCAAGCTCACCGACATCGTCGTCACTCATCGCGCCGCGGTCATCACGCTCAAGTTGGTGAACGACTCCAGAGGGGAGGCGCTCGCCAACACGCAATGGACGGTGCTGACGCCGGGCGGCGACGTGATCAAGGAATCGATCGGTGCCTTCCCGCGCGTCGTGCTCGCCGAGGGCGACTATCGCGTGATCGCGCGCAACGAAGGCAAGACCTTCCAGCGCGACTTCAAGGTCATCACCGGCGTTGACGGCGAGGTCGAGGTGCTGGCGCGGTAGGCGCGCGCGGCCGCATTACGCCGCCTTCTTGATCCGCGCTACGTCAGGAGGCACCGCTTCCTGCGCCAATGCCGCTAGCGCTGCGTCGAGCGGCATCACCTGCTGGCCGTCCTTGCCGAGGCGGCGGATCGACACCGTGCGTTCGGCCGCTTCCTTTTTGCCGACGACAAGCATCACCGGCACCTTCGCCAGCGAATGCTCGCGGACTTTGTAGTTGATCTTCTCGTTGCGCAGGTCGCCTTCGACGCGCAGCCGCGCGCGCCGCGCCGCTGCGATCGCCTCGCGCGCATAATCGTCGGCATCGGACGTGATGGTGGCGACGACCGCCTGCAGTGGCGACAGCCACAGCGGCAGGTGCCCGGCATAATGCTCGATCATGATCCCGGTGAAGCGTTCGAGCGAACCGAACATCGCCCGGTGCAGCATCACCGGCGTCACCTTGTTGGAGTGCTCGTCGATATAAAACGCCCCAAGCCGGCCTGGCATGTTGAGATCGACCTGAACGGTGCCGCATTGCCAGTCCCGGCCGATGGCGTCGCGCAGCACGTATTCGAGCTTGGGACCATAGAACGCGCCTTCGCCCTCGTTCAGCGTCCACGGCCGGCCTGAAGCCTCAAGCGCCTGCATCAAGGCAGCCTCGGCCTTGTCCCACACGGCATCTTCGCCGATGCGCTTCTCCGGCCGGTCGGAGAATTTGATGCGCACGTCGTCGAAGCCGAAATCCTGGTAGATCGACAGGATCAGGTCGTTGACCGCCAGCACCTCCTGCGCGATCTGCTCCTCGGTGACGAAAATATGCGCGTCGTCCTGGGTGAACGCGCGCACGCGCATCAGCCCGTGCAGCGCGCCCGACGGCTCGAAGCGGTGCACCTTGCCGAACTCGGCGATCTTGAACGGCAGATCGCGATAGGATTTCAGCCCGTTCTTGAAAATCTGGATGTGGCCGGGGCAATTCATCGGCTTGACCACATAGGTGCGCTCGTCCTCCTCGCGCGGCTCGATCAGGAACATGCCTTCGCGGAATGTCGCCATGTGGCCGGACGCGACCCAGAGCGATGAATCGATGAGCTGCGGGGCGTTGACCTCGGCATAGCCGGCGTCGCTCTGACGCCGGCGGATGTAATTTTCCAGCGTCTGGAACAGCGTCCATCCCTTCGGATGCCAGAACACCGAACCGGGCGCTTCCTCCTGGAAATGGAACAGATCCATCTCGCGGCCAAGCTTTCTGTGATCGCGCTTTTCGGCCTCCTCGATCTGCTTAAGGTAAGCGTCGAGCTCTTCCTGCTTGGCGAACGCGGTGCCGTAAATGCGCGACAGCATTTCGCGGCTCGAATCGCCGCGCCAATACGCGCCAGCCGTCTTCATCAGCTTGAAGGCGTTGCCGATCTTGCCGGTCGAGGTCATGTGCGGGCCGCGGCACAGATCGAACCAGTCGCCCTGCTTGTAGATTTTGAGCTGCTGATCTTCCGGGATCGCGTCGATCAGTTCGACCTTGAACTGTTCGCCCTTGTCGCGAAACACTTTCTTCGCCTCGTCGCGCGACCAAATTTCCTTGGTGAACGGTTTGTCGCGTGTGATGATCTCGCGCATCTTTTTCTCGATCGCGTCGAAGTCTTCGGGCGTGAACGGCTGGTTGCGGAAGAAATCGTAATAGAAACCATTGTCGATCACCGGCCCGATGGTGACCTGCGTTCCCGGCCACAGCGTCTGCACCGCCTCGGCCAGCACATGCGCGGCGTCGTGGCGGATAAGCTCCAGCGCGCGCGGATCGTCGCGGGTGAGGAATTCGATCTTGGCATCGTGATCGATCGGGTCGGAAAGGTCGGCGAGCTTGCCGTCGAGCGCCATCGCCACCGTGCGCTTGGCAAGCGACGGCGAGATGCCTTTGGCGATATCGAGGCCGGTGATGCTTGGCGGAAATTCCCGGCGCGCGCCGTCGGGAAAGGTCAACGCGACCATGATCTTGGCTCCTGTTGCTCACTCGCTGCCTACGAACGCAGGTAAGCGTGACGGATCGCTATGTAGCGCATGGGCCGGCGAAGGCAAATGGGGGGAGGGCCGACGATGGTTTGGTTGGAAGTCCGATTTCTGCCGAGGGCTGGTCGTACCCTTGTCCGTCAGATTGCTGCCACGGCTTCGATCTCGATCAGGAAATCCGGACCATATAGCCTCGACACCTCGACCAGGGTGACGGCTGGCGCGGCCGGTGGTGTGACGGTCGCAAAGAAACGATTCCGTGCTTCCCGATAGGCCGAAAGATGATCATGTCGCGGAGGAAGACGGTCAGTTTCGCGAGGTTGCTTGCCGTGCAGCCGACCGACAGCAGCGCTGTACTTAAGTTTCGGAAGACTTGCTCAGCCTGTGCTGGAAAATCGTTTTTGCCGACCAGCGCGCCGTGGCGATCAAGAGCGGTCTGGCCGGCGATGAAGATGATGCGGCTGGCCCGCACGTCCACGATCTGCGAATAGCCGGGCGGGGTGCCAAGCTCGGGGGGATTGAGTCGGCGAATCGACTCTGCGTCGTCACCAGCCATGGAGATCCTCGGGGAGTTGGCGATTACAGCACGTCCAAAACCGCCGGACGGCCGCTAAAGTGTTCAAACCGGCTCGCCCGCGCGGGGCGCCGAATTCGTCCCGCGCCAGTGCGCGTAGCGCCAGGGCCAATACCACCGCGCGTTCGGCGGAACGGCCTCGGCAACAAAATCCAGCCCTGCCGTGCCCCAGGGCTGGCAGCGCAGCAGCCGGGCCAGCGTCATCCAGCCGCCGGCCCAGAGACCGTAGCGGTCGATCGCCTGATCGGCATAGTCCGAGCAGGTCGGCAGATGCCTGCAATGGAATCCCACCAGCGGCGAGAACGTGTAGCGATAAGCCTTGACCAGCCCTCGGCCGGCGAGGCGCGGGGCGCGGCGTGAAGCGTCAAACAGGGGATCGAGCGGCATAGCGGTTCCAGCCGCCGCAATCACTCGGCCGCGGCTTTGGCGCCGCGTTTGGCCTCGATCTGGCCGATGGCGTCGACCACCGCGTCGAATGTCAGCAGCGTCGAGGCGTGCCGTGCTTTGTAGTCCCGCACCGGTTCGAGCACCGAAATATCGGCCCATTTGCCGGCCGCCGGCGGCTCGCCGTTTTCTTTCAGCATCTTGCGCACGGCTTCGCGCAGCGCGCGCAGCTCGTCGGCGTTGGAGCCGACCACGTTGCGTGCCATGATCGAGGATGACGCCTGGCCGAGCGCGCAGGCTTTCACCTCATGGGCGAAGTCCGTCACATTGTGGCCGTCCATCTTCAAATCGATGGTCACGGTCGAGCCGCACAGCCGCGAATGGGCGGTTGCCGTCGCATCCGGATCGGCGAGCCGCCCAATCCGCGGAATCGTTCCCGCGAGTTCGATGATGCGGCGATTGTAGACCTCGTTGAGCATGGCCGGATCGCGGATGGGGCTACTGTGCTGACTAGCTGGTAAACTATATAGGTATTGCCCGGCTGCGGCGAGAGTCCCCGGTCCGCACTACGCCATGCAGCAACTGAAGCGTCGTTATGTCAGACAAAGCGCTATTCGCACCACCCGGCGCCGCCGCCGACCTCGAAGAAGGCATCGCGTTGACGCCGAAGTTCGACGCCGACGGGCTGGTGACTTGCGTCGCGACCGACGCCGCCTCGGGCGAGGTTTTGATGGTCGCGCACATGAACGCCGAGGCGCTGGCCAAGACGATCGCGACGGGTCAGGCCTGGTACTACAGCCGCTCGCGCGCCACGCTCTGGCGAAAGGGCGAAACGTCCGGCCATACGCAGCGCATCGTCGAAATGCGCATCGACTGCGACCAGGACGCGGTGTTGGTCAAGGTTGAACAGACTGGCGGCGCCTGCCACACCGGCCGCCGCTCCTGCTTTTATCGCGCGGTCCCGGTCGGCAAGGCCGGCGCGGTCGCGCTCGAATTCCGCGACGAACGGGTCTTCGATCCAAATTCAGTCTACCGGACCGGCAAGTCCTAGAACCGGCCCGTTCACCGGGCCGGGTGCCGGCGGCTACTTGTCGTCGAGTGGCGTGATTGTGCGCAGTTTCCTCGCGACCTTCCAGCTTCCGTAGTTCTTCTTCAGGCTGCCAGGCTTTCCGGTGTTCACGGGAATGGCAAAGGTTTTGTAATCGCCGCCGATCGCCTCGCTGCATTCGATACACAACCGCGTGTACGGCAGAACTTCCAACCGGCGGGGCGGGATCGGCTTCCCACACCTTTCGCAATCTCGTTCCTCGTCCATTTTGGTCTCCCTTCAGCGAAGGGCTTCCCAAATAGCTAAATGGCCCCGGTTTTCACCGGAGCCACCAAACCGACAGGGAATATCCCCGCGCCATTTGATTGGTAAATCGGCTGTCGTTCAGCGTTTGTCAAGAGGCGGTTTTGGCCGCGGCTGCGCGCGTTCGAGCAGTCGCTTGGCGCGCACGAGGTGCGGCTGATCGATCATGATGCCGCCGATGCCGACAGTGCCGGCATCCGGATTGGCGGCGAACGCATCGACGATTGCCTGGGCGTGCAGGATCGCTTCCGGCGCGGGCGTGAACACCGCATTGATGATCGGCACCTGCGTCGGATGGATAGCCATTTTTCCCGAAAAGCCGTCGCGGCGCGCTGCCCCGCACTCACGGCGGAAGGCTTCGCTGTCGCGAAAGTCGACAAAGACGGTGTCGATCGCCGGCACGCCTGCGGCGGCTGCGCTGGCGAGACATAGCACCCGCGCCAGTCGATAGGGGTCGAGTAGCACGCCTTGCGCGTCGCGGTTCGCCTCGGCGCCGAGTTCGGCGGAGAGGTCTTCGGCGCCCCAGGTCAGCCCGCTGAGCCGTTTGCTGGCGCCTGCATAAGTGCCGGCAAGGAACAAAGCCGCCGCGGTCTCGGTGGCGATCGCCATGATCTTGATGTGGCCGTCGGGTAGGCCGTTGGTTGCTTCGCGCACCGCGAGCTTGGCGTCTGCGTGCACGACGGACGCGCCGCCTTCCGCCTTCGGCAGCATAATGGCATCGGGTCGTTCCGGCGCGATGGCGTCGAGATCGGCGTCGGTCAGGCCGGTCTTCAAACTATTGACGCGCACCACGAGATATGGCCGCGTTTTGGCCGCACCCGCCTCCTTGAGGAACGCCGCCGCGCTCAGCCGCGCGTGCGCTTTGCCGCTGGGCGCCACCGAATCCTCAAGGTCCACGATCAGCGCGTCCGCGCCGCTCGCCATTGCCTTGTCGAGTTTCTTTGGGCTATCGGCTGGAACGAACAACAGCGAGCGCATGGGTTCATCCTTCGTGGCTCCCCCGCACATAGGGAGACAGTGATTCACGTCCCGCGAACGCATTCGTCAATGGGGATGATGTGTGTGCATGACCGCCTCGAACCCCGGCGGATCGGTGCCGAGGGCGGCGACAATGGCGATAATGACCGCACCGACTGCGACTTCCACGGCCGTGTTGCGGCGCAATTGCCACAGCCCGTCCGCAGCGACCGGCGCACTCGCATCCTGAACAAGACGCGGCGTCAACCGCAGCCGGTTGACTGCGGCGATCGCGACCATGCCGAGGAACAGCGCGACCTTCGTCATCAACAGATGGCCGTAGTCGGTTTCCGTCAGCGCCGGAATGCTGCCCGCGAGATACCAGGCGTTGATCGACCCGGTGACGAGCAGCGTCGCGACGCTGCCGATGCCGAAGCTTGAAAATCTCACTGTCGCCATCCGCGCGATCGCGACTGAGGCAGCGTCGTGGCCGGCGCGGGAGAGCAGCAGCGCCAGCGGCAGAAGCGTCCCGACCCAGGCGGCGGCGGCGACGAGATGTAGAAAATCCGCGGCCGGGTGGACGATGCCTTCGATGCCCGCGGCGCCGACCGCGTGCCCGGCCCAGACCAAAGACCCGGTCAAACCGGCGGCCAGAGCAACCACAATTGCATTGATTGAGATCGCCTTACCGCCTCGCGACGACAGAAAGGGCACGAACAGTCCGGCGAGCACGACCGCGAGCACAGACCGGGCGATCCAGTCCTGGCCAAAGCCCGTCTGGAGCAGCACCGTCCCGAGTACGTCCTGCGAAAAAACTTCCGCCAATGAGGCGCCGCTCATCGAATGCGCGACGATAACGAGCCATGCCGCGCCGGAAATCAGGGTCACCAGCAAACCGATCCACGCGGTCCATCCGACCTGCACGCGTACCGTCATCGGCAGGCGCGCGTCCTTGTCGACACCGCG
>Ga0302325_10018705_pt1 | contig 14588 bp, 14 predicted proteins | sample Palsa_T0_2_FD_201948 | JGI IMG/M metagenome (GOLD analysis project Ga0302325, IMG submission 201948) | Peat permafrost microbial communities from Stordalen Mire near Abisko, Sweden - Palsa_T0_2 | ecosystem: Environmental > Terrestrial > Soil > Palsa > Peat permafrost | place: Sweden: Abisko... | reverse complement strand
GCAAGGCCTACGGCGGCGCCTTCGACGTGATGAGTTCGAAGAACATCCGCGGCGACCTCAACTACGCCTGGCCCACCGCCGAGATCGCGGTGATGGGGCCCAAGCAGGCGGTGGAGATCATCTTCCGCGCCGATCTGGGCGATCCGCAGAAGCTGGCCGAGCGCGAGGACGACTACCGCGACCACTTCGCCAACCCGTTCGTCGCCGCCTCGCACGGCTATCTCGACGATGTGATCATCCCCAGTGGCACCCGCCGCCGCATCGTGCGGGCGCTGAAGAGCCTGAAAAACAAACAGCTCTCCAACCCCTGGAAAAAGCACGACAATATTCCGCTTTGACGGGCGGGTGAGGGGCGCATGGCTTCAGAGGGCGATCTGCTCGATATCGGGGAGGGCCTCGAAGCGCGCCGGCGCAGGCATTGGTATGACCGGCTGATGATGTTGGCCGACGGCGTCTTCGCCGTCGCCATGACCTTCCTGGTCAGCTACATCGCCGCGCCCACGGAGTGGGATGGCGGCTGGGCCAGCCTCTGGTCGCATCTTGCGCCGCAGCTCGACGCCTACGCCATGAGCTTCCTGGTGATCAGCATCTACTGGTTGGCCCACCGCCGGTTCATGGCGATGATCCTCACCGTCGATGCGCCGGTCACCGTGCTGACGCTAGTGTTGCTGGGCCTCGTCGTGCTAATCCCGCCCGCGACCCGACTGATCGGGGCCTATTCCAAGTTCCCAGTGGCGCGTCTGATCTATGCGGCGCTGGTCGTCGCCATCGGCGCAATGATGGCCTTGCTGTGGGCCTACGCCGCCCTGGTGGCCAAGCTGGTCTCCGAGGAGGTCAGCAGCTGCGTGCGCTGGTTCCTGCTGGCGCTGATGGTGTTCACGCCGTCGTTCTTCCTGCTGTTGACCATGGCCATTCCGCAGGCGCGGCCGCTCGAAGTGCCGCTGGTGCTGACCGCGCTGTTCCTGATCGGCTGGCGCATGCGCCTGTGGACGGTCGCTCGCCTGGGCGGCAAGCCCTACGTGGCCTGAAGCCGATCCCCCCGCCCCAGCGGGTCTGGCAGCGCATCGCCGGTCTTCACGAACTGCAGCGAGACCGAGTTGATGCAGTAGCGCAGGCGGGTCGGCGGCGGGCCGTCGGGGAAGAGGTGGCCCTGGTGGCTGTCGCAACGCGCACAGCGGGTCTCGACGCGGACCATGCCGTAGCTCGTGTCCTTCACCTCGACCACATGGTCTTCCTCGAACGGGGCGTAGAAGCTGGGCCAGCCGGTGCCGCTCTCGAACTTGGTGTGGTGGCGGAACAGCGGCAGGCCGCAGAGGCGGCAGCAGTAGACGCCGTCGTCCTTGTTGCCCAACAGGCCGCCGCAGAACGGAGCTTCGGTGCCGTGGTGCAGCAGCACGTCGCGCTCTTCCTGGGTGAGGCCGGCCTCCAGCCGCTTGAGTTCGTCGGCGACGGGCGGCGTCAGGTCGAAGCCGGCTTGGGAGCGGGTGTGCGGAGCGGCGACATCGGACATTTCGGCTTCCCTTTCGCTGGTGACGCAGCGTGACGGGTTGTCAGGCGCCGCATCCGTCTCTAACCCGCCAAGATAATGACTAAGACGGCCAGCGACAGCCGCCTCTTCTCCAAAATCCTCATCGCCAATCGCGGCGAGGTGGCCGTGCGCGTCATTCGCACCTGCCGCCGACTGGGGATCGGGTCGGTGGTGGTCTATTCCGAAGCCGACGCCGGCAGCCTGGCGGTCGAGATGGCCGACGAGGCCGTGGCGATCGGACCTCCGCCGGCGTCGCAGTCGTATCTGGTGGCCGAAAAGATCATCGCCGCCTGCAAGGAGACCGGCGCCGAGGCGGTGCACCCGGGCTTCGGGTTCTTATCGGAACGGGCCGACTTCGCAAGGGCCTGCGCCGCTGCCGGGATCGTCTTCATCGGCCCCAATCCGCACGCGATCGACGCGATGGGCGACAAGATCGCCTCCAAGCATGCGGCGGCCGCGGCCGGCGTCTCCTGCGTGCCGGGCCACATCGGCGAGATCGACGGGCCGGAGCACGCGGCGGTGATCGCCGCGGAGATCGGCTATCCGGTGATGCTGAAGGCCTCGGCCGGCGGGGGCGGCAAGGGCATCCGCGTGGTGCGCTCGGCCGCCGAGATCGGCGAGGCGCTGCTGGCGGTGAAGGCGGAGGCCGCCGGGGCGTTCGGCGACGACCGCATCTTCATCGAGAAGTTCATCGTCAACCCGCGCCATATCGAGATCCAGGTGCTGGGCGACAAGCACGGCCACGTGGTGCACCTGTTCGAGCGCGAATGCTCGATCCAGCGGCGCAATCAGAAGGTCATCGAAGAAGCGCCGTCGCCACTGCTGGACGCGGCCACCCGAGCGGCGATGGGGGCGCAGGCGGTGGCGCTGTCGCAGGCGGTGAACTACGACTCAGCCGGTACGGTAGAGTTCGTCGCGGGACAGGATAAGTCGTTTTATTTCCTGGAGATGAATACACGTCTTCAGGTGGAACATCCGGTCACAGAGCTGATCACCGGGCTCGACCTGGTCGAACAGATGATCCGCATCGCCGCCGGCGAGCCGCTGGCATTCGGCCAGGACGACCTGGCGATCAAGGGCTGGTCGATCGAGAGCCGGCTCTACGCCGAAGATCCCTATCGCGGCTTCCTGCCCTCGATCGGGCGGCTGGTGCGCTACCAGGCGCCCGCCGAGGGACCGCGCGGGCCGGGGATCGTGCGGGTCGATAGCGGCGTGCGCGAGGGCGACGAGATCTCGATGTTCTACGACCCGATGATCGCCAAGCTGGCGACCTGGGGGCCGACCCGCGCCGGGGCCGTCGACGCCATGGCCGGCGCGCTGGAGGACCTGCACATCGAGGGCCTGGGCCACAATTCGCCGTTCCTTTCGGCGGTGATGGACCAGCCGCGCTTCCAGGAAGGCCGGCTCTCCACCGGCTACATCGCCGAGGAGTTCCCGGAGGGTTTCCACGGCCTGCCGCCCAGCCCGCGCCAGCTCGACCTGATGACGGCCTCGGCCTGCGCAATGCAGCGCGTCCAGGCCCGGCGCAACGGCCGCAGCCATGCTGTGCTGGCCAGCCGCACCCCTCGCACCGAGTGGGTGGTGATCGTCGGGGCGCAGAAGCGCCGCGTGCGGCTGATCGATGGCGTGGATGCGCTTGAGGTGGTGTTCGAGGGCGAAGACCGCTCGGCGCGGCTGACGTCGATCGACTGGAAACCGGGGCAGGCGCTGTTCCGCGGCGTGCTGGAGGGCGAGCCCTTCGCCGCCGAGGTGGCGCCGGCCGCCGAGGGCTACCGCATCCGCCACCGCGCGGCGGCGGCGCACGTGCTGGTGCTGAGTCCCGCCTCCGCCGACCTGCACGAACGGCTGCCGCCGAAGAAGGCGGCCGACACCTCGCGCCTGGTGCTCTCGCCGATGCCGGGCCTCGTGGTCGCGGTGGAGGTCGAGACCGGCGCGCATGTCAGCGCCGGCCAGACCCTGTTCGTGATCGAGGCGATGAAGATGCAGAACATCATCCGCGCCGAGCGCGACGGCGTGCTCAAGCTCGTCAGCGCCAAGACCGCCGACAGCGTCAGCGCCGACGACGTCCTGGCCGAGTTCGCCTGACCCGCGGACGCCGCCGCCGGCGAACAGCGATCTTTCGCTTGTCGGACCAGCGTCCCAGGGTGTTAGCTCAACTACAAGCAACAATTAGGGGCGAAACTAATGGACTTCATGAACATGTTCCTGAGCTTCAACGGCCGGCTCAGGCGGATGCACTTCTGGGTCGGTCTGATCATTCTCTGGGTGGTCGAGATCATCATCATGGCGATCTTGATTGGCCCGGCGATGGCGGCGGTGGCTGCAGGCGGCAGTCCGGGCCCGCTCGCACTGATCGGCTACCTGCTCTTGCTGGTGCTGCTCTGGCCGGCGCTGGCGCTGCAGGTGAAGCGCTGGCACGACCGCGACAAGTCCGGCTGGTGGGTGCTGATCTCCTTTGTGCCGATCATCGGCGCCCTCTGGATACTGATCGAGTGCGGCTTCCTGGACGGCACGCCCGGCCCGAACCGCTTCGGCCCGTCGCCGAAAGGCGTCACCGGCCCGTCGCCGGTCGCTACCTAGGCGCCAAGCGCCCTTCCGCCGCCGTCTTCGCGGCCCTAGGTTCGCGGTTCGACGGGAACTTGGGGTCGCGGGGGAGCGGCGCGTGAACAGGCGGTTCGGCTGGTCGGATCTGTTGTTGTCGGCCGCGGGCAGGCTGGCGCGGACATCGTTCTGGATCGCCAGCGCCGGCTTGATCGGGCTGGCGGCGCTCTACGAGGCGGCGTTCGGGCCGACGCTGCACTGGCTGACCGGCTGGTTCGTCTACCCCGCGCTGCTCTACATGGGCGCCTGCGTGCTCTCCAAGCGGCTGCACGACCGCGGCCGCTCCGGCTGGTGGGCGGCGCTGGTGCTGTTCGCCCTGGTCGCGGTCTGGCCGACCCCGCACGGCTTCGGCGCCCTGCTGTTCAGCCTGATCCTGGTCTGGGCGGCGATCGAGCTAGGCGTGATGCAGGGCGAGGACGGCGCCAACCGCTTCGGCCCAAGCCCGCTGGCGCAGGCGGCGTAGCTACTTAGCCTTGCGCGCCTTCGCGGCCGGCTTCTTCGCCGGCGCCTTCTTGGCGGCGGTCTTCGGCGCCTTCGCCTTCGCCGCCGTGGGCTTGCGCGCCGCCGGCTTTCCGCGCCGGCCTTTGCCTCCGCCGCCGCTGGCTTCGCGTTCGGCGAGGACCTTGACGGCCTCGTCCATGGTCACCTTGGTCGGGTCGGCGCCGCGCGGAACGTTGGCATTGGTGCCGCCATGCTTGATGTAGGGGCCGAAGCGGCCGGAGAGCACGCGCACCGGCTCGCCTGTGACAGGGTGCGGACCCAGCTCCGCCAGCGCTTCGGCGGCGGCGCGGCCGCGGCCGCCGGCGCGCTTTTCGGCCAGCACGGTCACCGCGCGGTTCAGCCCGACCTCGAACACCTCGTCGGCGGTCGGCAGGTTGGCGTAGGTTCCCTCGTGCAGGACGTAGGGGCCGTAGCGGCCGATGCCGGCCGAGATCATCTTGCCGTCCTCCGGGTGGGGGCCGATGTCGCGCGGCAGCCGCAGCAGGCTGATCGCCTTGTCGAGGTCCATCGCCGCCGGCGGCCAGTCCTTGGGTAGGCTGGCGCGCTTTGGCTTCTCGTCCTGTTCTTCCACGTAGGGACCGAAACGGCCGATCTTGAGCCAGATGGTGTGGCCGTTGGCCGGATCGACGCCAAGCTCGCGATCGCCAACGGCGCCGCCGTCTTCGTCGGCGTTTTCCTGGGCGATCGGGCGGGTGTAGCGGCACTCCGGATAGTTCGAGCAGCCGACGAAGGCGCCGAACTTGCCGGTCTTCAGCGACAGCCGCCCGGTGCCGCAGGTGGGGCAGACGCGCGGGTCGGTCCCGTCGCCCTTGTCCGGGAAGATGTGCGGGCCCAGCGCCTCGTTCAGCGCCTCGATCACCTGGCCCATGCGCAGCTCGCCGATTTCGGCGATGGCGGCGGCGAAGTCGCGCCAAAAGTCGCGCAGCAGCGCCTTCCAGTCCAGCTCGCCGGCGGAGACCAGGTCGAGCTTCTCCTCCAGCGCGGCAGTGAAGTCGTATTCGACGTAGCGTCGGAAGAACTGCTCGAGGAAGGCGGTGACCAGCCGGCCCTTGTCCTCCGGGACGAAGCGGTTCTTGTCCATCCGCACATAGGTGCGGTCGCGCAGCACGGTCAGGATCGAGGCGTAGGTCGAGGGCCGGCCGATGCCGAGCTCCTCCATCTTCTTGACCAGCGAGGCCTCGGAGTAGCGCGGCGGCGGCTCGGTGAAGTGCTGGTCGGCGCGGGCCGCGAGCACCTTGGCCGCCGCGCCCTCGGCGACGGCCGGCAGTCGCCCGGCGAAATCGCGGTCGTCGCCCTCCGCGCCCGGCGCGGCGTTGGCCTCGGGATCGTCGCGGCCTTCCTCGTAGACGCGCAGATAGCCGTCGAACTGCACCACCTGTCCGGTGGCGCGCAGGCCGGTCCTGGCGTCGGAACTTTCGAGCTCGATGGTGGTGCGCTCGATCCGCGCCGACTCCATCTGCGAGGCGATCATCCGCTTCCAGATCAGCTCGTAGAGCCGGCCGAGGTCGGGCTCCAGCCGCAGCGAGCCGGGATTGCGGGCCAAGCTGGTGGGCCGGATCGCCTCGTGCGCCTCCTGGGCGTTCTTGGCCTTGACCCGGTAGTGGCGGGCGCTCTCGGGCACATACGGAGCGCCGTAGATATTGGCGATCACCTCGCGGGCCTCGGCCAGCGCCTCGGGCGCGCTCTGCACGCCGTCGGTGCGCATGTAGGTGATCAGACCCACGGTCTCGCCGCCGATGTCGACGCCTTCGTACAGCTTCTGCGCCGCGCGCATGGCCCGGTCGGCGGAGAAGCCGAGCTTGCGCGAGGCTTCCTGTTGCAGGGTCGAGGTGGTGAAAGGCGGCGGCGGCGAGCGGCGCGCCGGCTTCTTCTCGACCGAGGCGACCTTGAAGCTCGCGGCTTCCACCGCGGCCCTGGCGGCCAGGGCCGAGCCTTCGGCGCCGAGGTCGAACTTGGTTAGCCGCTTGCCCTCGTGCTTGACCAGGCGGGCGAGGAACGGCTCGCCGCCGGCGGACACGTCAGCTTCGACCGACCAGTATTCCTGGGTGCGGAACGCCTCGATCTCGATCTCGCGGTCGACGATCAGGCGCAGCGCCACCGACTGCACGCGGCCAGCCGAGCGGGCGCCCGGCAGCTTGCGCCACAGCACCGGCGAGAGGCTGAAGCCGACCAGGTAGTCCAGCGCGCGGCGGGCGAGGTAGGCCTCGACCAGCTCCATGTCGATGTCGCGCGGATGCTTCATCGCCTCGGTCACCGCCGAGCGGGTGATGGCGTTGAAGACCACGCGCTCGACCTTGGCGTCCTTGATCGCCTTGCGCTTGGTCAGCACCTCGAGCAGGTGCCAGCTGATCGCCTCGCCCTCGCGGTCGGGGTCGGTGGCGAGGATGATGCGGTCGGCGCCCTTGGTCGCCTGGACGATGTCGGCGATGCGCTTGGCGGCGCGCGGGTCGACGTCCCACAGCATCTCGAAGTCTTCGTCCGGCTTCACCGAGCCATCCTTGGACGGCAGATCGCGGACGTGGCCGTACGAGGCCAGGACCACGTAGTCTGAGCCGAGGTAACGGTTGATGGTCCTGGCCTTGGCCGGACTTTCGACGACGACGACGTTCTTCAAACGGGGAGCGACTCGATCCTGAGGGACGGGAGCGACGCCGTCCGATGAATGGCTGCTGCGAAGCGGGCGGAAAGTGGGGGGAGGGGCGCCCTCTGTCAACGGCGGCGGCGATGCCCGCGCCGCCAGTCCACACATTTCCCCGTAGGGGAAGAATTCACGCCCGCGCGGCCATGGCGCCGGGGCTCAGCTCCACCCGGCCTGCCAGCGACAGCTCGACCAGGGCCGCGAACACCGCGCCCGCCGGGGCGCCGACCAGACGCGCCAGTTCGTCGACATGGACCGGGGTCGGGAACGTGAGGTCGAACCCCGCTCCAGCAGTTCTGGCGAGCTTTCCTCGTCGCCGCATGTAGGTCGGCGGCGGCGGGGCGCGGAAGCCGCCGATGGCCTCGATCGCCCGCAGCACGTCCTCCGCGCCCTCGCAGAGCGCCGCGCCCTGGCGGATCAGGTCGTTGCAGCCGCGGGCCCGGGGATCGAGCGGAGAGCCCGGCGCCGCCAGCACCTCGCGGCCCTGCTCGGCGGCCAGGCGGGCGTGATCAGCGAGCTAGACTTCAGCTCGGCCTCGACCACCACCACCGCTAGCGACAGGCCCGAGATCAGCCGGTTGCGGCGGGGGAAGTCCTTGGCCTGCGCCTTTCGCTTGGGCGCGCTCTCGGAGACGATGCAGCCGGCGTCGGCGATCTGGCGATAGAGGCCGCCGTTCTCCGGCGGATAGACATCGCCGATGCCCCCGCCCAGGACTGCGACCGTACCGGTGCGCAGCGAGCCCTCGCGGCCGCATCGACGCCGCCGGCGAGGCCGGAAACGATCGCCAGCCCCGCCGCGCCCAGCTCGCTGGCCAGGCCCGGGCGAAACGGCAGCCCGCGGCCGAGGCCACCCGCGCGCCGACGATCGCCACCGCCCGCCGTTGCAGCAGCGCCGCGTCGCCCAACGCCCAGATCACCGGCGGCGGCGGATCCAGCGCCCGCAACGCCTCCGGAAAGCCGGGCTCGGCGACGCAGAACAGCGTGGCGCCCATCATCTCGCCCTCGGTGATCTCAGCGTAGGCCTGCTCGGGGGTGTAGATCGCCGGCGCGCGGCCGGCGCGGCGGGCCAGCTCCGGCAGCGCCGCCAGCGCCTTCGCCGCCGTCCCGTAGCGGCCGACCAGGTGCTGGAACGCCACCGGCCCGACGCTCTCGGTGCGCGGCAGACGCAGGCAGGCGAACCGCCCGGCGAAGGCGACGTCGTCGTCGCTCACTCTAGGCGTCTGACCCGGCTGTGGCGGGATTGGCCGCCGCTTTCGCGCCGATCCGCGGCTCCTCGCCCTTCAGCAGCCGGCGGATGTTCTCGTGGTGGCGGATGAAGATCAGCACCGCCATGAACAGCGACACCCACAGCTTCGCCTCTGGCGTCTGGCCGGTGAGGAACACGCAAAGCGGGCAGACCGCCGCCGCGGTCAGCGACGCCAGCGACGAGATGCGGAAGATGACCGCCATCGCGAGCCAGATCGCGCCGGCCAGTAGCGCGGCCGGCCAGGCTATCGCGAACATCACGCCGGCCGCGGTCGCGAGACCCTTGCCACCGCGAAACTTCAGCCAGGCCGGAAATAGGTGGCCCAGGAACGCCGCCCCGCCTGCCAGCGCCGCCATCTCCGTCGAGCCGGTCATCCAGCCGGCCAGCAGCGTTGCCGCCGCGCCCTTGCCGCCGTCGCCGATGAGGGTGATCGCCGCCAGGTCGCGACGGCCGGTGCGCAGCACATTGGTCGCGCCGATGCTGCCTGAGCCGATGCTGCGCACGTCGCCCGCGCCGGCCAGCCGCGTCGCGATCACTCCGAACGGGATCGAGCCCAAGAGATAGCCGCCGAGGACACACAGGCCGGCCGCCAGCACGGGATTGGAAATCAGCATGGCCGCCACTCTAGGTCGCGCCGGGGTTACGGCAAAGCCGTTGTGGCAAAAACCAGCTTCAGAGCCGCCCGCCGATCGCCGCGCGCAGCCGCGCCAGCCGCGCCTCGTCGCGGCGGTAGAAGGTCCACTGCTTGATCCGTTTGGCGCTGACCAGGCCGGCGTGGGTGAGGATGCGCATGTGCTCGCTGACGGTCGGCTGACTGACCCCGAGCTTCTCGGCGATCAGCAGACCGCACACGCCGTCGTCCACCAGATCGCCGTCGACCTGCTCGCGGAAATGGCTGCGCGGCGCCTTCAGCCAGTCCAGGATGGTCAGCCGCCGCTCGTTGGCCAGCGCCTTCAGCGCCGCGACCACTTCGGCTTCGGTGGCGGCCTCGGTGCGGACGTCAGATGGCATATTGCCACTTGGCTAATTGACGAATATCCATGGCTCGCAGCTACAGGAGCGCCGCGCGATGGACAAGGTTCTGGACCGTTACGACATCTCCAAGGACGTGCTGTTCGCGCCGCAGCAGAAGATCGACGTTACCGCGCTCGCCGCCGCCCAGACCCCCTGGTGGAACCGCACCCTGACCGAGGTCAACGACGCCGTGGTGCGCCTCGGTGTGCTCGACGGGGACTTCCACTGGCACCAGCACGAGACCGAGGACGAGTTCTTCTACGTGGTCGAAGGGGTGCTGGTGATCGAGACCGAAGACGGCGCCGTGCGCCTGGAGGCAGGCCAGGGCGTCACCATCCCCCGCGGCAAGATGCACTTCCCCAGGGCCCAGGGCCGGGTGGTGGTGCTGATGGTGGAAAAGGGCACGGTGGTCCCGACGGGGAGCTAGGGGATCACGCCGAGGCAAGCGTGAATTGTATCGTCTAGCTGGACACCCAGCCCTCAGCCTTTGAGGTGAAATATCAGTCACCTGGGTCTGCTGGCGCGCGCTCGGCAAACTCGCGGTTGACCTGTCGGATGTCGCGCAGGCTAGGCTCGGTTCGCCTTCGCCCGATCCGGGCCCCGAGAGGTCAAGAGCATGGCGCTGTTCCGCAATCTGCTGGCGCTTTCCTGTCCGGGCGGCGCCGGACTCGCGGTGATGCTGCTCGGATCGCCGGCTGGGCCGGGTCTGGCGACGGCCGGCAGCGCTCAGCCCGGCTGGGATCGCCAGGCCGCGGCGCGCTATCTCGATAGCCGCGAGGTGTGGTGGCAGTCGTGGGATCGTCCGCACAAGGATCGCGACACTCTGTGCGTTTCCTGCCACACGCAGGCGAGCTACGGCTTGGCGCGGCCGGTCCTGCGCCAGGACCTGGGCGAGCCGGCGCCAGCGGGGGCGGAACTGACGATGCTGGCCAGCATCGAAAAGCGCGTCCGCCAGTGGAGCCTGATGCAACCGTTCTACAGCGACATCCCCTCGGGCCCCGGCAAGGAGGTTGAATCGCACAACGCCGAGTCGGTGCTGAACGCCTTCATCCTCACTGGCTACGACGCGCGGCAGGGCCATCTGCGCGACGTCACGCGCACGGCCTTCGACAACGCCTGGGCGCTGCAGTCGAAGGACGGCCCGGACGCCGGCGCCTGGGTGTGGCAGAACTTCGGCTTGGCCCCCTGGGAGTCGAAGGAGTCCCAATACCATTGGGCCGCGTTGATGGCCGTGAGCGTCGCCAAGGCGCCCGATCACTATCGTGACGACCCGAAGATCGCGGCGAATCTCGCCGCCCTGACCAGCTATCTGCGCAGCCACTACGAGGGCCAGCCGCTGCTCAACAAGCTCGTTGCGCTGTGGGCCTCGGCCTCGTTCCCGGACGTGTTGAACGCCGCCGAGCGCGCCGCGCTGATCGACAGGCTGGACCGCCTGCAACAGCCTGACGGCGGCTGGAGCCTGACCGATCTGGGCCCCTGGACACGCGTCGACCACTCGGCGCCGCACACTGTCTCGGACGGCTACGCCACCGCGGTCACGGTGCTGGTGCTCGAGGAGATCGGCAAGCGCGACGACCCGCATGTCGCGCGCGGCGTCGCTTGGCTGCTGGCCAACCAGGACCGGGCGAGCGGCGCCTGGACGTCCTGGTCGGTCAACAAGGATCGCGATCCAAAGTCGGAGGCGGGCCCGTTCATGAGCGACGCTGCGACGGCCTACGCAGTGTTGGCGCTCGAAGCCAGCCGGTGACCCGACAAAGAGGGCCGTGGCAAACATGGAAAGCACGGACGCCAGGTTTTGCAGTTCGGCCCGGCGCGCCTATCGTCGTGCCGGGTGGTCTAGACAGGGCGGTTTGGGGCGGGCGTGGCGCACGACGTTTTCATCAGCTATTCGCCGCAGGACAAGCTGACCGCGGACGCGGCCTGCGCCGTGCTGGAGGCCGCGGGCATCCGCTGCTGGATCGCGCCGCGCGACGTCACGCCCGGCTCCGAGTGGAGCGAGTCGATCATCGACGCGATCGCCGAAGTCAGGGCCTTCGTGCTGGTCTTCTCCGGCCACGCCAACGAGTCGGGCCAGATCAAGCGCGAGGTCGAGCGGGCGGTGCACCAGGGCATCCCGATCATCCCCCTGCGGATCGAAGACGTCGCGCCGACCAAGTCGCTGGAATATTTCATTTCGACGCCGCACTGGCTGGACGCGTTCAGCCCGCCGCTGCAGCAGCACCTGACTCACCTGGCGCAGATTCTGCGTACCTTGCTGGACGGCGAAACGCCCGGGCAGATCCCGACGCCGTCGCCCTTGGCCGGGGTCAAGCCGTGGTGGCTGGCCATCGCCGGGGGCGCGGTGATGGTGCTCGCCGCGGCGATGCTGTTGCGCTCGCCGGGCCCCGCAGTCGTCCCGAAGCCCGCGCCGGCCCCGCCCGTGCCTGCCGGTTACGTCGCGCCGCCGCAAGGGCCTTCGACGGCGGGCATGAGCCCGGCGTGGGTGGCCTGCGTCACCAATCTGGTCGACCAGACCCGCATCGCAGCGTGCACCAGCCTGATCCAGTCAGGCCGGGAAACCCGCCGGAACATCGCGGTGGCCTATTTCAACCGCGGCGTGGCGTTCGACGACGAGGGCGAACATCAGCTGGCGATCGACGACTACAACTGGGTGCTGCGGGCGCAGCCGAACGATCAGGAGACCCTGACGAACCGGGGCCTGGCCTACATCCGGCTTGGCGACTACCCCGACGCCGTCTCGGATTTGAACAGGGCGATCCGCCTGCAGCCCAACAATCCGCTGGCGATCAACAATCGCGGCCGCGCCTACATGGAGCAGGGCCAGTACGACCTCGCGATCGCCGATTTCAACCAGGCGATCCATCTTGATTCGACCATGGCCAACGCCTTCACCAACCGCTGCGAGGCCCGCGCGCGGCAGAACCAGGGGCTGGGCCAGGCGATGGCCGACTGCAACCTCGCACTCAGCCATATCCCCAACGATGCCGACGGCTTGGATGCCCGCGGCCTGGTCTATCTTCGGCAGAGCCAGCCCGACCAGGCCATCGCCGATTTCACCGCGGCGCTGAAGCTCGATCCGAAGCGCGCGTCGTCGCTGTACGGGCGGGCGGTGGCCATGAAAGCCAAGACCGGCCAGACCGACAGCGGCGACGCGAGCGCGGCCCAGGCGCTCGATCAGAATATCGCCGCCAGGTTCGTCGGCTACGGGCTGCCGGCCTGAGCCATCATGGCGCACGACGTCTTCATCAGCCATTCGAGCAAGGACAAGCTGGCCGCCGATGCGGCGTGCGCGGTGCTGGAGGGCGAAGGTATCCGTTGCTGGATCGCGCCGCGGGACATCACCCCTGGGTCCGAGTGGAGCGCCTCGATCATCGACGCGATTGGCGAGGTGAAGGTGTTCGTCCTGCTGTTTTCGCAGCACGCCAACGAGTCGCACCAGATCCAGCGCGAAGTGGAACTGGCGGTGAGCCGGGGCATCCCGATCCTTCCCGTCAGGCTCGAGCGGGTGTCGCCCAGCCGGTCGCTGGGGTTCTTCATCTCCACCCAACACTGGCTGGACGCGTTCAGCCCGCCGCTGCAGCGGCACCTGACCTATTTGGCGCGGATCACTCGCAGCCTGCTGGACGGCCAGACGTTCGAGCCAACGTGGCCCCCGCCGACCCCCATCCCGCCGCCCGCACAGAAACGCTTGCCGTTCTGGCCGATCGTCACCGGAGTCGCAGTGGCGATGGCCTTGGTGCTGGTGGCGATGTTGTTGTTGCGGCCGGGTCCGCCAGCGCCCGCCGCGGCGCCGGTCAACGCGCCCGGCGCCGTAGTCCCAAACGCCCCGACTGCGAGCGCCGCGACGCCCGACGCGCCCGCGCCGGAGTGGGCCGGATGCGACGAGGCCCCCAGCGTCGCGGGCTGCAGCGTCATCATCCGCGAGGGTGGCGAGGCGCCGCAGAACATGGCCGTCGCCTACATCCGCCGCGCCATCGCCTACCACGCCGCCGGCGACGACCAGCGCGCGATCGACGACGACAACGAAGCAATCCGCCTGACGCCAAGCTCCGCCATCGCCTTCAGCAACCGCGGGGCCACCTACGAGGACATGGGCGAGACCAACCAGGCGATCCGCGACTATGACTCGGCGATCGCGCTGAAGCCTGACTTCGCGCGGGCGATCAGCAACCGGTGCTTCGCGCGGGCGGCGGCGAACCAGGCGCTGGACCAGGCGCTGGCCGACTGCAACCAGGCTCTCAAGCTCGCGCCCGACGACATCAACACCCTCTCCAACCGCGGCATGGTCTATTTCCGCAAGCGTCAGCTCGACCCGGCCCTCGCCGACCTGAACGCCGCGCTCGCCATCGATGTGGAGAAGGCCGATCCGCTCTACCTGCGCGGCCTGGTCAAACGGGCCATGGGCGCCGCGGCCGGCGCCGCCGCCGACATCGCCGCGGCCAAGGCGTCAGACCCGAACGTCGCCGCCCGCTTCACGCGCTACGGCCTGGGCGGCTAGGTGACGTCAGGCCGCTTCGTACACCACGCGCCCGTCCACCAGCGTCATCAGCACCTGGCCCTGCAGGCGGCGGCCGTCGAAGGCGGAATTCTTGGATTTGGAGGTGAGCTTCTCGGCGTCGATCACGCGCGGGGCGGTGAGGTCGCAGAGCACCAGGTCGGCCGGGGCGCCGACGGCGAGGCGGCCGGCGGCCAGGCCGATCGCCTTGGCGGGGGCCAAGGTCACGGTTTCGATCAGACGCAGCAGCGGGGCGCGGCCGTCGTGGTAGAGGCCGAGCAGGGCCGGCAGCAGGGTCTCCAGACCGATTGAGCCTGGCGCGGCTTCCTCGAACGGCAGGCGCTTATCCTCGGCCGGGGCAGGGGCGTGGGCGGAGACGACGATGTCGACCAGGCCGGAGACCAGCGCCTCGATCAGCGCCTGGCGGTCGTCCTCGCTGCGCAGCGGCGGCTCCAGCTTCCAGAAGGTGCGGTAGTCGCCGATGTCGAGCTCGTTGAAGGTGAGGTGGTTGATCGAGCAGGTGGCCAGCATCGGCAGGCCGCGGGCCTTGGCGCGGGCCAGGCTGT
>Ga0302325_10018702_pt1 | contig 14590 bp, 8 predicted proteins | sample Palsa_T0_2_FD_201948 | JGI IMG/M metagenome (GOLD analysis project Ga0302325, IMG submission 201948) | Peat permafrost microbial communities from Stordalen Mire near Abisko, Sweden - Palsa_T0_2 | ecosystem: Environmental > Terrestrial > Soil > Palsa > Peat permafrost | place: Sweden: Abisko... | reverse complement strand
AAGACGAAGCACGTCGATGTCCAACTCCACTTCATCAGGGACCATATCGAAAAGGGCACAGTCAATGTCGAATACTGCCCCACGGACGACATGCTTGCAGACGTTATGACGAAGGGATTGGCTCGCGAAAGGCATAGACAGTTGCTGGGAATGATGGGAATGGAGACCTGCGGGGTTACAACCACTACACCATCTTCATCTGAGAAGGATGGACGACACAGCACAGGATCCACGAGTGGGAGTGTTGAATTACGCAGTCCCCGTGCTGATTAGAGCAGAGATGTCGATGTGGCATCCACATCAACATCCAGCTGCCATGTCAACATCCAGCTGGCATCCACGTTAAGATCTACGTGGCATCTATTTCAAAGATCTAGCTTAAATAGCCATTATCCTGTAGCTTTCAATTTGAACAACTTGTCGTCGATTCAATAATTCATCAGCTGCTGCAGTCAGAGGGGTTGGGTATTTTGGTGTGCAAGCTTTGATGAATGCTGTTGGTTAGGCCAGCTGTTGTAAGGAAGTGGAGAAAATTGAGGCAGTTTTAGATTTGCTGTGTTGATAAGAATATGAAATTGATTTGCTGAGTGTACTGTACTCGGCTATGACATCCAAAGTTTTTAGCTATCCTTGCTGGCGAACGTGACAGAAGATCGTGCGATTTAAGGCTCATCTCCAGTTGCTTCCAGGACTTTCTCACAATTAGATATATCGCGTCGACAACAAATGGGTCTTCAGTGCCTGTCCCCAATACGAATTCTGTACGGGGATTCCAGTCGCCAATGCCGGAGTCTTCTGCCAGGGATTTGATTTCTGTAGTGCGGGAGACGCGGCTCGATGTTATCAAGACGCAGTTCAAACGTGTGTTAATGGTCGGTGGAACTATCAAGCTTGTCCACCTTTGTATTTTTGTACGCATTCTCCCGTGGCGGGGAATACCAATGCGTATTGTCAGGCACCGGCATCTTGTGGGGTGATCCTCATTATCCGTCTTATTTGTTACAAGGATGGGATGGCGGAATGTGATAATGGGCCAGTGGGTGTTTAAGACATGTAATCCTCCGACATTTAGAATGGTTTCATCTAAGCTGTTATTTTACATCACACTGGTGACAAGAGAATAAAGCAAATCTACCTTCTCTGCATCCATCCCACTTTCCCTATGCCAGCGGCCGGGCGACAGCTTTTGCTGCCTTTTTATACACCTCGGCCATCTTATTCAATTCCCTAACAAAGAGCGAGCCAAAGATCGTAGTATCTCTGTCCCATGCACGAATTGCCTTGAAATACTGATCCGCCCCACACGTAAACGCAATCCCGGTATAGCCACCAGACATAGCAACAAAGGCGATGAGAAGACGGATGACACGTCCGTTACCATCAGCGAAAGGATGGACTCTGAGTAACCAAGCATGAACATTGATAGCGACTTCAATTTCGTGGTCGTTTGATGTATTGAGATACTCAAACACGCTTTCAACCAATGGATCAATCTCCAATGGGAAGGCAAGGACTTTTTCTGCTTCACTCGAGATATATGCTGCCTCTTTTCTCCAAGTTCCTGGACAGGCGGCGGGGTCGTCAGCCATCAGGAGTTGATGAATTTCTCGCATATGTGTCGGGCGAAGATTACGGCGTGTCAGGCCACTTCGAATCAAATCAATAACGCGGGCCAAAGCTTTGGCGTGCGTCCAAGTCTCCACGAACTTATGCATTGGCTGTTCTCCAGCAGGACAAAAGAGTCCCCGTATGATCACTTGCGTTTCGCTTAGGCCAAGGCCGACACATTCAATACTATTAGAATAGTAAACGGTGAGGGCCGCAATCTCAACTGCCAAAGAAGTCATCGCGCCTGTGGGAAGAGGCCTTAGCCGCGCAAGGTTGAGCCGGACAAACTCTACTTCGTCCTTGTCGCTGGCGCTCAATGTGAATTTGTTCTCAAACAACCTAGTTTTTGCCGCAAAATGCCTTCCGGAAACATATGCCGTAATTTCTCCATCATCGAGAGTAGAATAGAACTGTAAAACTGCGACGGTATTTTGGAGCTCAGACAAACGAGTCTCCAATGGAGACATGAGCTGTTGCAACACTGCGATCGCGACTTTAGAGTCCTTCTCGTCGTCTGCAGCACAAACTGCATAGCATGCGGCGGCGGTAGTTCCCAGAATCGCTCCTGTCGCTAAGGTCGACGTTACAAAGGTATTCATTTTCAGACAGTATCGACTCAACATCACTGAGCCCAAAGCCGTCATTCCGACTAAGGTTCCCCAGCCCAAAACAGCAGAACGTTTCTGATTAGCGGATGCCTCAGTCAGGGAACGAGCAAGTTGACCTTTCAGAGCCGCGTACTCGGTCTCAATACGTACAATCTCGGCCTTGAACACCCTGGAATCCGTGGATTGAACCGAATGTATAAACGTACGTCCCTCACTTTGAACTCCAAGCCAAAACGCGTCTTGAGTGGACGTACTGCTCGCTTCGGTCGCCGACGATGATGGCCGAGACATTCCTTCAATAGCACCGTGAGCTTTGGACGGATTGGGACTGAGTGGCGACGACCTTGCATGTTCAGCATACAAAAATGGATTCCTCGGGGAGATAACAGCCGGCCTAGCCATCTGCTTTGTTGGTGTACTCAAAATGCCAGGATTTGTCTGACGGGTGCCGGGTCCGGAGGAATTATCATCCGCAATGTCAATGAAAGATTGAGTTGTAGACGTCACAGACAAGTCATGGGCTCTAAGGACATCTTGGTTCATTGTAACACGTTGGTCCATTGTGATGGAGTGGCTCGAGTCCTTTGTGGGCGTATTCTCAAGATCATCAAAACTGGGAGACATGTCCTCAGCGAAGAGAGTATCGCCTGCTCCACCGGTTGTTTCGATATTGTGGAATGCTTGCCTGCTGGCACCAGAGGAGACACCGACAGCGTTACTGGAGCTTTGCGACATGGTTAGGTTCTCTTGTTTCTTTGACTGTGTTGAAGAATTTCGGTTGGGGTGAATTTTTGACACGTGAAGAGAAACGATTTAGGCTTGGGCCAAAACACGTGGACAAATTAATTATGATCTGGCTGTGGACACTGGAAACCGTGGTGGTTGGGAACGTGATACCTTTCATTTCCGGCTACACTGCTTATATATGTGACTGCTGCCGAGCCCAACATGGCCCTGTCGACTAAAACAGGCACAAAGGTACGGGACGAATTTGTGACTTGAATCTTATTTATATATTTATTTCCAGAACAAAAAAGCTTTCAAGCACTGTGCTTGGTCCTGCTGTGAAAGGCACGCTGACGTCGAACTGAACGCCTAACTAAGCCGTCACGGTTGTAGAATATCAGATCTTGAAGACAGTATGGAGGAAAAGAAAACTGAAACTTCATGGGCTCTCTGAGGCAAACACATCCTACTCTTATTGAAGCCCCGGATTACTCCGGAGATTTCGGGGTAAAATTACGGACGGTGGAATCGACCGTCGATTCCAAAGGTCATTGTCTTGTCCGGGCCAACGGATAGGTTTGCCAGATCCGCCACATTATTCGGAGCCCATCGAGGAATTGTCCGTCAGCTACGCGCTTGAATGCATCGACTGTGATTTCATTACCAAGAGCAAGGAGATGATGACGCGTCACTCTCGAAAGAGACATCTCCGAGCGGACCCTGAACGACAGCGACAACGAACCGATGACCCAAACGCATGGTTATGGCAGGAGGTAAAAGTGCAGCAGTGGGTGTTGAAGGGAAAAGGCGTGAAATATTGGATCGTCGATTCGGGAGTGACGATGTTGCCGGCCACAGTGGTACCAGAGGATCACGAAATGTCATGGGAGGATCGTATCGTATGGGCAGAGAGGGACCGGTTGTTGAGACAGGATGATAACATGGTAAAAGTGACAGACAGAAACATGATCGATGATACCACGCCTTGGTTGCTGCGTACCAAGTGGCCACAAACATTTGTCAACAAGGACCTACGCCTCATCGGAAGGACACGATACAGCGATTTGGACACCCAGACTCGGTTGATGTTTCCCGAATGGTCGGTCATTCGTACGAGACTGATTGCGAGTGAATTCGACAAAATCCTACGGCGTGCCAGAGTGACATTGAGTCAAACAAGCCACTCGCTCCGTATGTGGTTACGGAGTGTGAAACGGAATGATCCTGATCAGAGGCCGTTCAACGAATTACAGAGGCATGGCAGTGCGCATAGGTATGCATTGGAGAGTAAGCAATTCCTATATTTGTGCTTCCGTATCTTTCAGTTAGATCCGACGGTGAGAGAGGAACGATATGGGATCGCCTTTACGGCGGAGCAACTGCAATGTATGCGCGAGGTCGACATGATGATGGATGCGGTGTTGGCGGAGAGGGGATATGAGGAATGGGAGATGAATATGTAAGAATTGGATGAGGATGAGCTGCTTTATGATGACAGTGATGATGAGGAGGATGGGAATGAGGAAGATAAGGAGGAGTGTGAGAACGAAATTGAAGATCAGAACGGCAAGGATCAACCTGTCAGCTGCCGACGGCCGCTCAAACCCAAGCACAATACTGGCAGAGGTTCTGCGGTGAATGATCAATTTGGGTCATTGAATGAACGATTGACTGAGAAGCTTTTCGAATTGTACATCAAGTCCTCACACAGACCTTTCGAACAGGCGAAGATGAAAGGCGAAGTCCCTTATTATATTTTTGTGGTGTGCTCGGGATCGATTGGAAGCAGGGACGGTTTCGTGATCCCAGCAATTACACTCCGTTGTTGGCCGGTATGATTTGGATCGGTCGGCTACTACTGTTGGAATACGCCTTGCCGAGTCAGAGATATTCGACGTTAGATTGGCCGGCTAGGGACTATTATGAAGACTATAATTGGCGACTTGAGAATGTGAGGAGGGAGTACATGTTGGAGGGCTGTCAGTCTCCCCCAGTGGGCAACATGATCTCGCTGATGGCATATGGAAAGTATGTAACTAAGCAGCTTGGGCGCACGGGATTGATCACATGGGACTCAGATGGACAAGGATTTCAGATCAAGGATAAACGAGTCACAATGACTGGCTATAAGTCAATGGTGCATGGGATCGTCTTGGAGGCAAAGGAAATCATGGATCGGGAGCTGCTGTTTGGCGCCGGACGGATGACCTTGGACCTAGCGAATATGCAGGATATTATCACCGAGAGGAGGAATGGCGGCGGGACCGAGTGATCCGATATCTGCAACAGAAGAAACGGTTCCTCGAGTTCAAGTTGTTGATGTCAGTGATGCACCTGACGGGAGGACAGCCGGGAAGGGGGTCTGAGATCGGGTCGATAAAATTCTGCAATAGCATGATGTCGATGAGGAACCTCTTTATCCACCGAGGCGACCTGTTCTACGTGACGGAATATCACAAGCCACGCGCGGCCACTAATTTATCGCATGTCGTTGCTCGGTTTCTGCCCGGAACTGGCTCTAATTTTCGTCGCATTTATTCGACCTTTCACAAACATGATCTTCCATCAAGTCACTGTGAGTCGCAACAGTGGTACCGACTTGGACGGGAAGTACCTGTTTAGTGATGAAGAGCGACCAGATCAATGCTGGGAAGGTAAGACGCTTTCTAAGATCATGACACAGGTCAGCATGCGATACCTCGGCGGGAAACTTAGCCTCTGGAGCAATCGCCAAGTCATTGTCACGATCACGAGACGATACGTCAAGGAAGTAGCAGGTTTTTTTGGCGGGGGAGATCATGAATGGGAGCGGCACTACGAGAGGGACAAGGGGAAAGACGTCTACGTGTGGCAAACCGGGCATATGAAAACCACCAACACGGCGATCTATGGTTTAGATATCGCATATCCATCACAGCTGCAGCTGGACGAGTATCGACGTATCTCCGCACGATGGCAACAATGGCTCGGATTTTTGAGCAAGGAGGCGATCGCAATGAGCACGGCGCTGGAGACACAAAAGAAAAACAGGAGGATGGCCCCCGGGGCTGATGAGGAGAGCGAATTGGTGGATGAATTGATGTCGCCCGAGTGTCAAAAGTTGAAGAAAATGGCAAACGACTTGGCAAGGCTAATGGAACTTCGTCGAGAAGAAAGGTTATTTAAGATGAACTGACTTTCTTGCTATCAAGCACGGTACCTATCTATAAGATCCCGCCAATGAAGGTCTATTGGGGCAGCCCTGCCTGACCCAGACACACGTAAAATAAAAACGGTCGCACCTACTCCATGCTCCAGCTCGTATTGTCGGCTCCAGCTCGCGTTCTCCAGGCTCTAGCGTGCATGCTCCAGCTCGCATTCTCTATGCGCCAGCACCAGCTCGTGCATCCGGCTCCATGATCCAGATCCATGTACCAGCTGGCTGGCTCCAGCTCGCGTTCTCCATGCGCCAGCACCATACGCATGCACCAGGTCGTCTTCTCCATACGCATGCGCCAGTTGGCATTCTCCAGGCTCTAGCGCGCATGCACCAGCTAGCGTTCTCCATGCGCCAGCTCCATGCGCATTCTCCAGCACTCATTCTGCATGCTAGCGCACCAGCTCCCGTATCGAGGTGCATGCTCCAGCTAGCTCTCTCGTGGCTCCAGCGGTTGCGCCAGATGACATGCTAGCGCACCAACTCCCGCATCGAGGTTGGGTCGGCTCCAGCGAGCGTTCTCGTGGCTCCAGCGTGCCATTCTCCAGCCCGCGATCTCCAGGCCTATGTATCCTGTATGACAACCATAACTCCCTCGGGAGTTACGAGTTATAAGGTGTGTACAGGCATCTACTACCCATGAAGAAAAAATTGACCTAACAGTGGGGGTTGCTGCTTAGAGCTCTAGGCACGTGTACTCTTAGTATGAGTACTTTTGCCCCACATCTTACAGTATGCGGAACCGTCAGATGCCAGCCGGTCTGTGGACGCTGATGCGTCGCCTCGTAGTGATCGAGGCCAGCCTGCTGTTCATGGAGCAAATGACTTAGACCATATGTTGCAATATAACGATTTTAAACGAATTAATTGCCTTATCAACGCGCTACATGAGCTCCTTTTATCTTGATCGCTACAGCCGGATGCGGTGCTTCCGCATTCGGCTATAGTCCTCTTTATCCACGCAGGAGGCTGGCTAAGTCCTTTTCCGACGCAGGTGGCTGGCGTCTGTGTGACATTGCGTCATTCTGCAACACCATATGACTTAGACAGCTGGTCGCCTGGGTGGCTGTGCAGACCCCCTAGAGGCCACCCAGACAATTCGACGTTTTGCAGACGGAGAAGGGTAATCACCTAATAGAATACTAAGAAGATCATTCACGCCCCTCCTACTGTTCTTCTTTTGTTAAATAATGCTTCAGACCTCTCTCCTGTACTAGATTCTACGCGGCCGATAGGGTCTCCTTTGCATTTTTTCAAGGTACCGAATGTAGCGAAGGCACTCCAAATCATCATCACCTGACCTTTCATTTGATCCCTCAGAGTCTTCATCGTCGTCTCCTTCATCGGATCCTTCAGTGTATCCATCTTCATCCTCTTCCACGCCCGAGTTTTCGTCCTGACTTGTCGTATGGCGGCGGACTGAATATTCCAATTGTAGTGGTCGAGTCTGGCTGTGTGGTGCTTGGTCTCGACTAGAGACGTGCATCTCAGGATCCCTTTTCACCAGCGCCCATTTGTTGTCCCCGATATTGGTTTCGCGGACCTCGGGGCGTTCGTGACTAAGTGATGTCGTTGACTGACCAGGCTGAGACGCGGTTTTGTCGACTGGTGTGTACTCCGACGGTCCTCCGCTATCCCTTTGTCTATCGGTGGGTCGAGAGGGAATGTATCTCTGCGGGGGCGCTGTGGTTTGATAGGAGGAGCTTTCAAGCACGGTCGGGCCCCACTGCCCTGTTTGAGGTTGGATTCTTTCCGGGGGCTGCTGATTTGTTGACTTGGCTTGATTTTGTTTGCTGTCGGCGCTGCCAATTGCCGGGAAATACGACCCTGCAACATGATACCGAAAGTCGGTTGTCGACGAGACTGAAGACGGCAATGGAACACTGTTTATCGAATTTGGAGTTCGCGGGGCGGTGTTATAGCTTGTCGCAGATGAAGGTGGATAAGGAGATGAAGCCGGGTAGTGAGATACTGGGGTAAACGTTTGCGGAGGTCCCGATGAATTTTTATCAGAGAAGCTTCGCTCTGGCGGTGTATTTGGAATTCGAATTTCGCGAGTTGGCTCTTGAAACGGGGGCCGGTATTGTGGCTCCCCGCGATTAGTCTGTTGAGCCGGGGGATTGACTTGGCTGGGCTTGTTAGGAGCTGACGGATATGGAGACGATGTCGTGGTTGGATTCTGCAGCACGGATTGATGTGCCGGGTAAGAGGGACTGCCGTACCGGCCGGGAAGTTTTGTAGTTGGTGGAGGTTGAAATGAAGGCCGTGATTGAATTTTAGTTGGCGGAATCGTAGATGGTGGCATCCCAGGGGGTATCAGAGGCGGTGATTGAGATTGGACATTTCTCTGGGAGCTTGGAAGCTCTGTCGGCGGTGACACGAGACCTTCCCCCTTGAAATTTAACTCTTGTTCCGCCAATAGCTCTTGTTGGAGCGATGTTATGGCCGCTTCGTGGCTTTCCTTCAAGCTTGCAAGCTCTTCTTGGGTAGCGGTTGAGATCGCCTTCTCGTTTCGGAAGGTTTTCTTCAAACTCGAGACTTCTGCATCGTGTATTGATTTTTGAGATTCCAGTTTATTCTGAAGGTCTTGGATTTTAGAGCGATCGAACGTCTGGGTCGATGTCAATCGATTCTGCAATCCCTTCTCTCTTCTCTTAACCCCTTGGAGTTCATCCTGGATCTCGCGGATTTCAGATTCCTTAGTCTCTCGTAACGATATCAACCTGTTCTGGAGCTCGGTCTCTTTTCCCCTGAGTTCTTTGACTTCACTTTCGTAGTCTCGTGCTTTGGTATCACGATCCGCCCGCATCGATGTTAGTATTGATTTTTGAGATTCGAGTTTATTCTGAAGGTCTTGGATTTGAGAGCGATGGAACGACTGGGTCGATGTCAATTGATTCTGCAATCCCCTCTCGCTTCTCTGGACCCTTTGGAGCTCGTCCTGCATCTCGCGGATTTCAGATTCCTTGGTCTCTCGTAACGATATCAGCCTGTTCTGGAGCTCGGTCTCTTTTCCCCTGAGTTCTTTGACTTCACTTTCGTAATCTCGTGCTTTGGCATCACGATCCGCCCGCATCGATGTTAACGCGTTCCGTAGCTGTGTGTTTTCTATTTGGAGTTCATTGGGGACACTTCGCCTTGGGGAATTATCAACCCTTCCCCTCGCCAATGCTTGTTGGAGATCGGACTCGCGGTCTTGAAGCCTCTGTTGGAGGTCGCGTTGTATGCGTTGATGTTCACGGTCGTTCGCCGCCGATTCGTCGCGGGTTTTCGCCTCTTCTTGTTTCAATTTGGTGACTTCGGACTGGAGTTCGTTCTGGAGGTGTCGCAATTGCTTCTCTCGAAATGCAAAGTCTTCCCGAAGTCGACGTTCTTTGTCTTTGAGTGTCCTATTTTCTGATTTGAGGTCACTCGACAGTTGCTCGTTCTGTCGCGTCGAAGTCACTAGTTTCTTCTCTTTCCGTTCAAGTTGTTTTACTTGGGATTCGAGTTGGGTTTGGATCCCCGACATATACGACTCTCGTCTCGATAATTCGTGCCGAAGCTCCGTCTCTCGGTATTCGAGGCTGTTAATTTGTGATTTGAGTTCTGCAATAGTCGTTTCGAGATCACGTTCAGGCAATTTACCGCCGTCGACGGGTTTCAAGTCGTTTGGAGGGTCCATGTACCGTCGGATTTCATGATCTGTCTGAGTGATTTTGTCAGCTTTTCGCAGATTCCGCTCCAAAAGCGCTGACCTTGCCGCGCACTATTGTCAATTCAGGGGAAGGACTGGAGAATACAATATCGCCACCGAAAAATCCCACGGGTTGATCACCTTCCCACTCTCCAGTATAGTGGTCTCCATTGCTCCACTCTTGTGTTCCGACGCAATGTCGTTTATCGCGCTGCCACCCGCCGGAATAGCAGTGACCGGTTCCCCATCTTAAAATGCCCACGCCATGACGTTGGTCGTTTTTCCATTCACCTTCATAACAGTCTCCGTTGAGCTCCGTTTGCTTGCCAACACCATGCCGCTTGTCCCCTTTCCATTGACCTTCATAATCGCCCCTTGGCCCTGAATGTACCCCAAAACCATTCCTTGCGTCTTCTTTCCACTGCCCCACATAACGCTCACCGTTCCTCCAAATTTGCGAGCCAAACCCTTGGCGCTTATCATCTTCCCAACCGCCTTCGTAGCTTTCCCCGTCCGCAAAAGTCCCCAGACCATTTCCGTGTCTCTTCCCGTCGTGAAACTCCCCTTCGAATTTTGCTTGGACACCCGCGACGTGGAAATATCGATACAGGAGGGTCCCTTCTCCCTGAAATTTATTGTTCACCCAATTTCCTTCGAACGAATAGAGCGAAGGACAACTGGTACCAAATTTCATCACACCGTGCCCTTCCATCCGCCCTTCGTTCCAGCTGCCATCGTAGGTGCTGTCATCGTCAAATATTCGTTTCCCTCTTCCGTGGGCAAGGCTTGTCTGAGGCTCGCAGTGGCCAGCATAGCTGCCGCCGTCAAGAAACGCATACCGAATCGTGTCAGCCATCATGGGGATATCCAGAAGACTGTGTCGCTTAAGAATTGAAAGTCGCAGAGCGAACTTGCATTAACTTCACGAACCTTCTCTGAATTACCTTCCACGCAGAGAACAGAGTCGAACCTTTCCCCGAACGTTAAACCACGTCCTCGCGCTTTGTAGCGTTCTTGTAGCGTTCTTGTAGCGCCTGTAGCGCTTGTAGCGCTTGTAGCGCTTGGTTCTTAGGCCTAAGCTGCCGCGAGCTGACGCAAGCGCTCGGCTGAATTGATCTTCGAACCGCCTCGCATAAATTTTAGGTTCGCTTCCAGACGCCACCATGGCACCAAACGCGTCACCTTGCAGGACCGGACCGCCCGCCCGGCCGCTACCAACTTGCACCCTTCCTACGTCGTGATCCGTCAGCGGAAAAAAAGATTATTGGCTTTCAGTGGGGTGCCTTTCGGAAGTGGAATCTCTAACAATAGGACGAGACCGCGACCCGAACGTATCAATGACTCGTCCGATCAAGACAGTTCCGTTTGACCTACGGGGGAATGTGTGGAGTTACGAAGATGTCATCGCGACCCCCGGGGCATTCAGAATGATTTCGGTTGCGGCGCTTTTGGGATCGGCCCGTGCGATACACCTCCACGAGAGAAACGATCTCGATTGGACCAACGCGAATGGCGCTTACCCAAAATATGCGGCGATTTCTCACGTCTGGGATCCCAGCAAAGCTGTTCGTGACGCGTGTAATGCGAACCCGGAACCTATCAACATTGCAATCAAGTCCGACAAAGAATGGCACGAAATTCATTGGCATGGGTTGGTCGACGCTGCGCGAGCAGCTGAAAGGCTTAAATGCGAGTATTTATGGTTGGATCTGTTGTGCATTGACCAGGTCGATCGAAACGAAACCGGTGACAAGAAGAAACAAATTCAAATCATGGGAAAGATTTACGAACGAGCCGAAGCCGTCATTGTCATGGTTGGAGGAGTCGGGGCTGTTCAAGGTGTTGATGCCGCTTCAGCTTGGATCGACCGAGCGTGGACGCTGCAAGAGGCATCATTGTGCGAAAATACGTATGTCCTTGTGAACTGGCCATATCAGAAAAAGTTTACAGCCGCTCGCCTTTTTCGCGATGACCCCGATAATGAGGACGAAGACAAGTTGTACGAAATCGAGTTTATGGAAGTCACACGAGGAAAGGACCTCGCCCTTATACCTCTCGAAAATCTTCTCGAACTTGAGCTTCTAAGACCTTCCATTACGTTTCCCAAGGGGTTCGACGTACACTGTTTTGAGAGCAGCCTTGTTAAAGGCCCGGATGTGGACAGGCGAAAGCTGAATGCCGCCCGATTGGCGCTCCTTGCGGTGTTGCGTGCCGGAAAGACGGGAAATGAAGAACTAAAACAAGGCGGAGCGTGGAAATGTATGCTACTACGCATTTCTGAACGCCGCCAAGACATGATTTTCAGCATCATGCATCTCCTGGGTGTCGAGATCGAGGTTAATTACAAACGAACACCGGAGTCGCTTTACGTGGAAATGGTCGAAAAAGTCGCAGTGAGGGGATATCCAGCATGGCTTGGTGTGGGTAGCATCAACGGTGATATCATCCCACGTAATCCCCAATCAGGACTTTGTCCGGAGATACCCACCTACAAGGGTCGGGAACTTCCGAAATATAAGATACAGCACAAGATGTTTGCCGTCTCCGAAGTTATCTCTCGTTCGGCAGATTACATTTCGAATTTCGACATAGATTTTACGAACGAGCTTGTTTGTTGTCGGGTGTTGCGACTACGGATGACTTCCCTCTATGCAGTGGACGAGACTCAGCTGGATCTTCACCATTCCTTTCTGACCAGTTCGGACTCTCAGCTAGAGGGGACCTGCATTTACAGATGGAATCCGGGCGTCGCGTGGCATGCTACAACGGAAATTTACGTCGTCGTCATTGGCCAGACAGCACTATTTGGCCGGCACCACCAGACAGCCCGCGATTCAGGCCATAGTCGGTGGTACGTCTATCTCGTCCGAAAGATTGGGGTAGCTTGGACACGAGTCGGAGCCGGTATATGGATCGTCACCAGAGGCAGCATACCGAGTCCACGAACGCACTTGATTTTCGGGGCCCGTAAAGAAAGCCCGTGGTCTAATTGTGATTGCGACCCCCCCTCGACCATCGAGGAATCCAACGAAGTCGATGAACTTTTTACTCCAATTAATCGTGAGATCGGAGGGGATGCATATACTGCTCACGTTCAAGAAAAGGTAGCTGAGATGCAAGGCAGGTTCGAAAGGATTAATCGGACCATGGAAGAGACGCGGAAAGTGGTCGTTGAGGGTAAACGCCGATTGGCCGACTCATCACGAAGAAAGGGGGAGGAACGGTCTGACGGGCGGGACGAAACAAGGCTCAAAAAATATTATAACGGAATGGGCCCTAGTAGTACTAGTAATGAGGCACGCCACGCTCGACAGACCTGTCAGTCTGGCACGTGCGAACACTGTCACCCCATAAAGCGGAGAATGTAGCGGGTTCGAAATTTGGATAGTTTAATATTATATCACTAGCCTCGATTAACATTTTGGTGAAAGTTCAACTGTGAAATTGATTAGGTTGAGAAATTCTAAAGTTGTCGGGGTCACATATGCAAGGCCACGCAATCCGCAACCTAAATCTCCACCAATTTCTCCCGCCTACTTTTGATCCGAACATTTATAATGGCGCAATTGTCCTCCCGTTTTTGTCAGACGCCAACTTCTCGACTCAATGGAGCCTGCCGACCAAGTCACCAATTACTCACTTGCACGTGACATCACCTACAACGGTTTTATCACAAGAAACGCACCCAGACATCCCTATGGCGTTGGGGAAAAAGTTGAGAGGACCGGCCGCACATACCTCGGCACTTGGCTGGAGGGACGCGAACATGGTTGGGGCGAAGAGAAGTACACCAGCGGTCGTACGTACACCGGAAGTTGGCGCCACGCGGTCAAACATGGGTGGGGCGAAGAAAACAACTTGGGCACTACCTACAGTGGCACTTGGGTGGACGGACATAAACACGGGTGGGGAGAAGAAAAAGGCCCTGGCAGTCGTACGTATGTCGGAAGTTGGCGCCAGGGGGTCAAACATGGGTGGGGCGAAGAAAACAATTTGGGCAGTACCTACAGTGGCAGTTGGGTGGACGGACATAAACACGGGTGGGGAGAAGAAAAAGGCCCTGGCAGTCGTACGTACGTCGGAAGTTGGCGCCAGGGGGTCAAACATGGGTGGGGAGAGGAAATGGCATCGAACGAGACAGTCCGATATGTCGGGAGTTGGAACAACGGCGTGAAAGACGGGCATGGCAAACTTATGGACTCCGACGGAACGTATGTCGGCGGTTGGACCGGGGGCAAGCGAGAAGGGCGAGGAAAACTAACCAAAACCGGAGGAGATTGGTACGACGGGGGTTGGAAGGCAAATAAAAAGGAGGGATTTGGCACCGAAAGCCTCGCAAATGGGACCGCCGTCTATTCCGGCGGTTGGAAAGACGACGTCAAATCCGGATACGGGGAAGAAAAAGCTCGCGACGGCTCAACCTATAATGGAGGGTGGAAGGATAACACCAAAGACGGCTCTGGTGTTGAAAAGAAGGGCCTGGATGTTTACGATGGAGGATGGAGAGGTGGTCAAAAAAGTGGTCACGGAGTAGAGACGAAAGGTGGGGAGACCTATTCCGGAGGCTGGAAGGGTGATAAGAAGTTTGGATACGGCGAAGAGCTGTTGACCGATGGCTCAACCTATAACGGCGGATGGAAAGACGACAAAAAGAACGGGTATGGTGTCAAGAGCACCGCGGCCAAGTCTCACTACTCTGGAGGCTGGAAAGACAATGTCGAATCAGGACACGGCAAATGGCAATGGACTGATGGCTCAACCTACGACGGCGGTTGG
>Ga0302325_10018701_pt1 | contig 14590 bp, 13 predicted proteins | sample Palsa_T0_2_FD_201948 | JGI IMG/M metagenome (GOLD analysis project Ga0302325, IMG submission 201948) | Peat permafrost microbial communities from Stordalen Mire near Abisko, Sweden - Palsa_T0_2 | ecosystem: Environmental > Terrestrial > Soil > Palsa > Peat permafrost | place: Sweden: Abisko... | reverse complement strand
CCTTGCTCGCAGAGATCGCCGGCCGCGTCCGCCGCCCGCGCCGGCGTGCCCGCGAGGATCACCTCGCAGCCTGGCCGGCGCTGGCGAATCCATTGGGCGAGGGCGAAACCGTCCCGCTCGCCGGGCATTTCGACATCGGTCAGGACCACGCTCACGACCCCTTCCTTGTCCTGTTCGATCACCAGCATGGCCTCGTCGGCGCTGGCGGCCTCGATCACCCGGTAACCGCAGTCCCGCAGGTAGGCGCCGATCACCATGCGCACGAGCACCTCGTCGTCGACGACCAGCACGGTCTCCTGCAGCGCGATGATGGCGCCATCGTTCTCAGGGGTCTTCATCGTCCTTCGTCAACATCCGGATGCGCGCAACGATCGCGCTGAGTTCGTAGGGCTTGTGCAAGAAAGCATCGGCGAGGCCGATGGCGCCGTCTGGCCCGGCGTGGCCGGAGGTGATGATGACCTTCAGGCCGGGCTTGGCGCGGCGCACGTAAGCCGCCAGCGCGAAGCCGTCGATCGAACCTGGCATCCTCACGTCGGTGATCAGGACGTCGGGATCAGGCGAGGTGTGCAGCACCGACAGCGCCTCGTCGCCGTTGGCCGCCTCGATCACTTCGAAGTCGGCCTGGCGCAACGCCTCGGCGAGCAGCATGCGGATCAAGATCTCGTCCTCGACGATCAGCACGACGGCGCGGGGCGGCGGGGCCGCGCAAGGCTGCTGGCAATCCGCGGCGGCCATACCCATCCCCATGCACCGTCTCGAAAAACGCACGGCGACGCTTGGGGTTCCGGCCGACCCTCGGCCTTGAGGTCAGGCCTTAAAGGCCTTCTTGAACATGAACAGCGAGATCACGACGAGGTAGGCGCCGAAGACCCGCTTGAGCGGGGCGGCCGGCAGGCGGTGCGCGGCGGCGACACCATACGGCGCGGTCAGGATCGACATCGATGAAATGGCGGCCGCGGCGGGCAGGTTGACGAAGCCGATCGAACCCCACGGCAGACCGGCGTGACCGAAGCCGATGATCGCGAAGCCGATCGCCGTCGGCACCGCAATTAGGGCGCCGAGGCCCGATGCGGTGGCAATGGCGCGGTGGATCGTGCGGCTGCACCAGGTCATCACCGTAATGGCGATGGTGCCGCCGCCGATGCCCAGCAGCGACGAGAAGGTGCCGAGCGGACCGGCGATGGCCACCATGGCCAGGCCGGACGGCATCTGGTCGCTGATCACCATCTCGCTGAGCTTTGGCACCAGGAAGTTGACCGACATCGCGAGCACGCCGATAGCGAAGATCAACAACAGGCCGCCGTCGTCCACCTGGCCGGCTAGCGCCACGCCGATCGCGGAACCGATGATCAGCCACGGCGCCCAGGTTTTCAGGATCTCGAAATCGACCGCCCCACGCTTGGCGTGCGCCGACACCGAACGCAGCGAGGCGACGATAATAGTCGCCGCCGACGTGCCGACCGCGACATGGGCGTATTCCGTCTTCGCGCCGCCTAGCAGCGGCAGCACCAGCAGCATGGCCGGCACCACGATGAAGCCGCCGCCAATCCCGAACATGCCAGCGCAGAACCCTGCGAAAAGACCGGCGGCGAGCAGCGCCACCAAGGGAAGCAGCCAGCCGAAACTCTCAAAGTGCATGCACCAATCCCGTCCCTGAAAGGCGCGTCCTCACTTGCGCCATTGCGCGCGGCCATGAGCGAAAATGACCAGGCGCGGTCTTGGGCCGCGCCTCGCGGCGGGTTCCGTCTAGCCGCCGCACGGAGGATACGCCCATATCACAAGCCTTGCCGCGCCGATTGTCGGAGGTCTGTCCAGGCGGCGGGCGCCCGGATCAGCGGCTGGTCGAATAGTAGGCGAAGCTCGCGCGTGCTGGTTTGAGTTGTTTCGAAATTGAGATGAACTGCAGCGGCTAGGCGATGCTCCGACGATGACCGATGGTGCGCGAGATCTGACTCTGCGGCTGGCGCTGGAAGATGACCTTCCGGCGCTGCGCGAGCTGATGGGCGCGGCCATCCGCGACCTGCAGGCGCCGTTCCTGTCGCCCGAGCAACTGGCCGCGTCTTTCTCGATCATGGGGCTCGACACGCAACTGGTCGCCGACCGCACCTACTTCGTCGTCGAGGCCGGGGAGCGCATCGCCGGCTGCGGCGGCTGGAGCCGGCGCGCGACACTGTTCGGCGGCGACCATTCGCGCGGTCGCGACGCCGCTCTGCTCGACCCGGCCAAGGACGCCGCCCGGGTCCGCGCCATGTACACCCATCCCGATTTCACCCGCCGCGGCGTCGGCCGGATGGTGCTGGACGCCTGCGAAGCGGCCGCGGCCGCCGAGGGCTTCGCCAGCTGCGAGCTGGCCGCCACGCTCGCCGGCGAGCCGCTCTATAAGGCGTGCGGATTCCGCCAGATCGAGCGCTTCGAAGCAGATACGCCACAGGGCGTGGCGGTGCCGTTGGTGCGGATGGGCAAGCTGTTCGGCCGAGTTACAACGCCAGGCGCGTGAGGGGCGATTTGCGCCGCCTTGCCCACGGCTTAGGCATGGAATCACCCCTCCGTGCGTTTACGAAGCAATTACGACAGCCGTAACTCGAATCCGATCAGTCCGAGCCAGTAATGCTTGCACCTTGACCGCACCGGCACTTTCCTCGCATTCGGCGGCTCGGGGTTTACGGGGGCGTCGATCAACTCGGTGTTGATGCCGAGATTACGAATGAGGGTGAGCTAGAAACCATAACTTGCGCGGACGAGTCCTCGTTGGTCGGGGCCGGAGATCCGTGTGACCGAAACTGCGTTGCTTCGGCGACGTACTGATTTCGGCGTGGGGGAAACACGCCTGGACACAGCCGATAGTCAACCGACGGAGATCTGGACGTGAATAAATTGATGTATGGCGGGAGCGTAACGGCCCTGCTGATGGCGATGGGGATCGCCGCACCGAGTTTCGCCGCTACCGCCGACGCCACGGCGACCGCGGACGCCACCACTACGACGACGGCCACCGGGACGAGCGTCTCGGAAGTGATCGTCACCGGCACCCGGCAGACCGGCGTCACGGCCGCTGACAGCGCCGCGCCCGTGCAGGTGGTCGGCTCGTCGGCGCTGCTGAAAACCGGCGCGATCGACCTGGCGAGTTCCCTCGCCGCTGACGTACCCTCGCTCAATATCGATACTCAGGGCGGTGATATGGCCGCCCTGAGCATCCAGGCCGCTCTGCGCGGTCTCAGCCCCAACGACACCTTGGTCCTGGTCGACGGCAAGCGGCGGCACGACACCGCCAACCTCGGCGTCGACGGCGGCAGCCCCTATTCCGGCTCCGCCACCGTCGACCTCAGCTTCATCCCCGTGGCCGCGATCGATCACGTCGAGGTGCTGACCGACGGCGCGGCGGCGCAGTACGGCACCGACGCCATCGCCGGCGTCGTCAACGTGATCCTGAAGAAGGGCGCCACCGGCGGCTCGTTCGATGGGACCGGCGGGCAGGATTACAGCGGTCAGGGCGCGACCGGGGCCTGGTCGCTGAACAAGGGCTTCGGGCTGGGCGACAACGGCTGGCTAAACGTGACGCTGGAAGAACGCTACCACGACTACACCTTCGCCGGCATCGGCGACTTCCGCTTCCAGAACCCAGACGGTACGGTGATACCGGGCCTGCCATCCCCGCAAAGCAATGTTACGCAGTCCGCCAACTACCCGCACGAAAACCGCGTCAACGGCGACCCTGAGTTCAACCTCTACAACTTCGAATACAACTTCGGCTGGGATTTCGGCGACGGCTTGGAGCTCTACAGTTACGGTACGGCCGGCTACCGCCTCGCCGCGCACTTCGAGAACTACCGGAGCCCGGCAAAGGTCGAGGGCGTCTCGTCGCTTGGCGCCACGGTGATCCCGTTGCCGCTGGGGTTCGATCCTCAGGAAGAGATCAAGGAACTCGACGGCTCCTTTACGGTCGGCCTAAAGGGCAAGGTGATCGACTGGGACTTCGACCTCTCCACGACCTATGGCGAGGATAACGTCGGCGTCTATGTGATCAATTCCGCGAACGCCCAGTTGTTCCCGGTGCTGCAGGCGCTCTCGCCGACCCCGGTCGCGCCGCAGCGGAACTTCTACAACGGCGCATTCGACAGCACGCAGTCCACCACCACCCTGGACTTCGACCGAGGCTTCGATATCGGCCTGGCCTCGCCCCTGAACGTCGCCTTCGGCGGCGAGGCGCGGTTCGAGACCTTCTCGATCGCGGCGGGCGAGCCGTCGTCGTACTTCGGCGCAGGCGCGCAGTCGTTCGACGGCTATACGCCGCTCGACCAAGGCACCCACTCGCGCTCGAACTACGCCGGTTACATCGACGTGGCGGTGGACCCGATCGAGAAGCTGCACCTCGACCTCGCCGGCCGCTACGAGACCTACAGCGACTTCGGCAGCGCAGTCGTGGGCAAGGGCACGGCGCGCTACGACTTCAGCCCCATGTTCGCCCTGCGCGGCACCATCAGCACCGGCTTCCGCGCGCCGACCCTGGCTGAAGAATTCTACTCCGGCACCAACGTCAGCCCGACCTCGGCCGCGGTGCAACTGCCGCCGAACTCGCCGCAGGCGGCGCTGGCGGGCTTCGCCCCGCTGAAGCCGGAAGAGTCGACCAACTACAGCGTCGGCTTCGTCGCCCACCCGATGGAGCACATGCAGATCACGCTCGATGGCTATGACATCGAGATGAAGAACCGCATCGGTCCGACCGGCTTCATTTTCGGCAGCTTCCAGGGACAGACCATCTCACAGGGAGTCCTAAACGCAATCCAGGCCCGCGGCGTACAGATCGACAGCGGACTCTCGTACGTCGGCATCTCGCTCTTTACGAACACCACGAACACCCGAACCTACGGCGTCGAGCTGACGGGCAACTACTCGACCGACTTCGATGCGTACGGCCACGTCGATTGGACCGTAGGCTTCAATTTCAACAAGACCGACGTCGAAAGCGTCGCTCCCCTTCCGGCCGCCGTGATCTCGAATACGCTGACCGGGATCGCCCTCGGCCAGGGGCCGGGCACTCCGATCCTGAGTCCGAACGCGCTCAGCGCGCTGACCAAGGCGACGCCCGAGGAAAAGGCGATCCTGCAGGCCTATTGGACGCTCGACAAATGGAGCGTGAACCTGCGCGGCACTATCTACGGTCCGTCCGAGGAAGACGAGATCCTCAACGTAAACACGCAGCCCTTCGTCGAGAGTATCCCGGTCGCCGGCATCGTCGACCTCGACATCGGCTACAAGATCCGCAGCAACCTGAAGCTCGACATTGGCGCCAACAACCTGTTCAACACTTTCCCGCCCAAGGCCCCGGTCATCGGCGGCCTGCCGGCCGACAACGGCCTCGTCTACAGCGTGCCCTACACCTTCTCGCCGTACGGCATCAACGGCGGCTACTATTACGGCCGCATCTCCGTCACGTTCTAGGCGGGTCCAACTTCAGCCGAACCCAACGAGGGGCGCGATCCAGTCGGGTCGCGCCCCTCTCGCTTCGTGATATGCAGCGGCAATGGATCCCGCGACCATGAAGGCGACGATCGGCAAGGCCGCGGCCTTGCTGGCGACCGATCCGCCAGCGGCGGAGCGGGAAGCGCGGCGAGTGCTGCAGGCCGCGCCGCGCGACCCGAGCGCGAACCTGATCCTCAGCTCGGCGCTGCGCCGCCAGGGCCAGGCGGTCTCCGCCCTGGCCATCCTCGAGCCGCTGGCGCGCGCCTTTCCCAAGGCCGCGCTGACGCAGTACGAGCTCGGCGTGGCCCTCGCCGACGCCGGCAAGGCCGCTGCGGCGATCGCCGCGCTGCGGACCGCAACCTCGCACGACCGCGAGAACCCTGACGCCTGGAGCGCGCTGGGTTCGCTGCTGTTCGACGCCGGCGACGCCCGCGGCGCGGAGGCGGCGTTCGCCGAGCAGCGCCGGGCGCTCGTCCGCGATCCGCGGCTGAAGCCGGCGGCCGAGGCGTTGCACCGGGGGCGGCCTGACGAGGCCGTGGCGATGCTGCGCCCGATCGCGACCGCCAACCCGAACGATGTGACCGCCGTCGGGCTGCTGGCCGAAGCCTATGCGCGCCAGGGCCAGTACGGTGACGCGGCCACGCTGCTGGCCCACGTGCTGGAACGCGCGCCGCATGACAACGAGACCCGTTTCCAGCTGGCGCTGGCGCTGTTCCATCAGCAGAGGGCGGCGCAGGCCCTGCCGCACCTGGACCGGCTCGTCGCCGCCGAGCCGCAGAACGCCGCCTACCGCAACCTGATGGCCGGCGTCCTGCCGCTGGTCGGCGAGTTCGGCCGCGCCATCGCCCTCTACGAGGACCTGCTGCAGGCGCACCCGAAGCAGCCGCAGATTTGGCTCAACTATGGGCACGCCCTGCGCACCGTCGGACGCAGCGAGGAAGCGGTGGCGGCGTTCCGGCGCTGCATCGGCTTCGACACGTCGCTGACGGAGGCCTACCTCGGCCTCGCCAACCTGAAGGTGGCGTCGTTCGCCGACGACGAGGTCGCCGCGATGCGGGCCATCGCCGCGCGGCCGGCGCTGGCGTCGGAGAATCGCCAGCAGCTCGCCTTCGCGCTCGGCAAGGCGCTAGAGGATCGCGGCGACTACGCGGCCTCGTTCGCCAACTACGCCGCCGGGGCCGCGCTGCGCCACGCGCATACGCCCTACGATGCGGCCGCCTTTACGGCGCAGATCCAACGGTCGATCGAGCTTTTCACCGCGGAGTTCTTCGCCGCGCGGCGCGGCTTCGGCGCCGAGGCGCCCGACCCGATCTTCATCGTCGGCCTGCCACGCTCGGGCTCGACCCTGATCGAGCAGATCCTGGCCAGCCACTCGGCGGTGGAAGGCACCATGGAACTGCCCGACATCGGCTTCATCGCCGCGAGTCTCGGCGCCTATCCTGACGGCGCCGCTGCAGTCACCGCCGACCAGTCGAAGGCGCTGGGCGAGGGCTACCTCGCCTCGACCCGGCCGCAGCGGAAGCTCGGCCGGCCGTTCTTCATCGACAAAATGCCCAACAACTTCCAGTTCTTGGGTCTGATCTCGATGGTCCTGCCGAACGCCAGGATCATCGACGCCCGCCGCCATCCGCTGGCGACCTGCTTCTCGGCGTTCAAACAGCACTTCGCCCAGGGTCAGGCGTTCTCCTACGACCTCGCCGACCTCGGTCGCTATTACCGCGACTACGTGGATCTGATGGCCCACGTCGACGCCGCGCTGCCCGGCCGCGTCTGCCGAGTGATCTACGAGGACATGATCGAGGACACCGAAGGCCAGGTGCGCCGCCTGCTGGACCACCTCGGCCTGGCGTTCGAGCCGGCGTGCCTGACGTTCTACGAAACCGACCGCGCCGTGCGCACGGTCAGCTCCGAGCAGGTGCGCCGGCCGATCTTCCGCGAGGGGCTGGACCAATGGCGCAACTACGAACCCTGGCTCGGCCCGCTGAAGGACGCGCTCGGGCCGGCGCTGGAGGGTTGGCGCGGCTAGTTCTGCACCGCGGCGGTTGCGACGCCGGCGGCGATCAGCACGCCGCCGCCGGCGCGCTTCGACCACAGCATCGCGCCGGGCCGCCGCAGGAACCGGGCGGCGTGGGAGGCGATCAGGGCGTAGGCGGTGTCGGTGCAGCCCACCACAGCGCCAAAGGTGACGACCAGGATCGCCGCCTGCAGCAGGTAGTCGCCCTTGGCGCTGATGAACTGCGGCGCGAAGGCGACGAAGAAGACGATCGTCTTCGGGTGGAACGAGCCCAGCAGCACATTGCTCAGGAACGCGGTCCTCGGACGGATGGCGGCCGGCGGCCGCGCGTCGGCCTGCGGTTTGCCGCGGCTCTGGATCAGGGTGAAGAGGCCAAGGCCGATCAGGTAGGCCGCGCCGGTCCACTTCAGGATCATGAACGCCATCGCCGAGGCGCGCAGGATGGCGCCGACGCCGGCCAGCGACAGCGTCATGGCGATGATGCTGCCGACCGACATGCCGGCGACCGACGCCAGCGCCGTCTTGCGCCCCGATCCCAGGGCGTAGCCGACGATGCTGGTGACCGCAGGGCCGGGGATCACGCCAATGACGAAGGCGGCGGCCACGAAGCCCAGCCAGAGGTTCCAATGCATCGCCGGGCCCTTCCTTTGCGTCCTAGAAGATATCGCGGCTTTCGAGGTGCGCTTCAACCTCGGCGCGGGCGCGCCAGGCGTCGCGCAGCTGATGTTGCGCCAGCAGCGGCGCCTGGTCGGCTATGTGTGGCGAGCCGGGCTGCGAGGCATTGCCGTAGCTCATCAACACCTTCGCCCGCACCGGCCCGTCGAAGCTGACCAGCGCGATGAAGCTGTCGCCGAAACTGGCCACGCGGCGGCCGTCCTTCGGCGCCGAGAAATCGAGCACGTCGAACACACCGAGCCGGCCCGGGCCGCCGCTGGCGGGCAGGTCGACCTCGCCAACGCGGATCCGCATCACGTCGCCCCAGGGCGTATCCAGCGCGCCGGTGGTCGCCAGCATATGCTGCGCCGCCGCATCGAGCGCCGCGGTGGCGGCTGGGGGGTCGGCGAGACCCGCCGGCATGGTCAGCGGCTGGGCGAGATCGTAGGGTTTGGCCCAGCCGGCGCCGGCGTAGCCACTCGCAGCGCCGGGGCGGTCAGACCAGTCGAGGAACAGCAGGGCGCCGCGGCTGCCGGCCAGGGTGGTGCGGTCCCACTTGGCCAGAACGCTAACCGCCTGTTTGGCGAGGTCCGTGCCATACTGGCTGACCGCCTGCTCTAGATCCGGCAGCACCCGATCGGCCAGTTCGGAGCGATCGGACCACTTCATCGCCGCCAGATCGTCGAAGCCGATCTTGGACTTCTCGCCGAGCATGCGGATGCCGCTGGCCATGCGCAGGCTGACCGCAGTTGAGTCGATCGTCTCGGCGTAAGGCTTGGGATCGAGCGTAGCCGGCCAGGCGGCGTTCCACGGCGGATCGTTGGAGTTCTGCACCGTTCCGCCGGCGGGGTCCGACACCTTCGGCAGCTCGTCATAGCTCAGATAGGAGGCCCATAGCGTGTCCGAGCGGTCGCCGGGCACGAGGCCGGCCCAATAGGCCCGGTCGCGGCCCGGCTTCTTCGGTACGAGGCCGTTGAACAGATACTGGATGTGGCCGGCGCGGTCGGCGTAGATCACGTTGAAGCTGGGGACCTGCTGCATCCGCAGCGCCTGCTGGTAGCCGGCGAAGTCGCGCGCCGTCTCCATGCGCCAGTACTGGTCGAGCGCCAGCGGCCGATCCAGTCCGGCGACCCGCAGCGCCACAGGCGCGCCGTCCCGGTCGGCGACGATGGGGCCCTGGATCGCGGAGCGCACCTGCATCGTCTCGCGAGTCATCGACCCGTCCGGCTGGCGGACCTTGATCACCTGCTCGGAGGTCTTGAACGGCAGCACCTTGCCGTCGAACAGATAGCCGCCCGGAGCCGGCTTGATCCGATACAGGGTGACGCCGCCGACGTCATCGACCGTCTGGGTGAAGCCGAGGTCTTCGCTGAAGACAAAGCGCAGCACCGGCAGTCCGACCTGGGAGGCGCCGTACAGGTCGATGCCCGGCGCCTTGAGCTGGATCTCGTAATAGGTCGGCCACCCGGTCGCCCAGGGCAGGTGCGGGTTCATCAGCAGCATGGCGTGGCCGCTGGCCGAGCGCGACGGCGCGATCGCCCAGCCGTTGCTGCCAGCCGGCTCATGCGACTCCGGCTCATTCGACTCGCCGGCAGGCGCCGGCAGGTGATCGACGATCTCCGGCGGCGCGAGGTAGCGGAACTGGAACAGCCGCTGGGCGTAGGCGACGACGTCCGCGGCGCTGACAGGGAGCACCTGTTTGGCTTCCGGGGACAGGGCCGCGGGATGGGCGACGGCGTAGGCGTTAATCCCGGCCGCGAAGGCTTTCAGGTCGGTGAGGAAGCGCGGCGGCTGCGCCTTCAGCCAGACCTGCGTTCGCCGGGCGACGCCGTTCAGCACCATCCAGCGGTCGCTGGTCAGCTCCGACGGCCCCCAAATCTCCGCCGCGCGGCCGCGGCCCTCGGCGTAGAGCTTGAGGAGGACGTCGCCGTGGCTCTTGGTCTGCGCCCAGCCGTAGCCATAGAAGAGGCCGGCCTCGGTCTTGGCGTAGACGTGGGCGACGCCGAACTTGTCCCACAGAATCTCGCCGTGGGGCGGCCCGGCGCTCACGGCCGCCGGCGCAACAGCCCCTAGCAGCAGGGCGAGCAAGCCCAGCGCGATGACCCGGTGACGGCCTGAGGCCATGCGAACCCCTCTTCAGCGAAGGAGTCCTAAAGACAGCGGCCGGCCGCTGCGCCAAGCTTTATCAGTGCTAACGCGCGCCTCGGCCGCCGGCTGCATCGGCAGACGGCGGCCGGGAGATCGTCCGCGGGCGACGCCTAGCCTTTGGCGATGGTGCGATCGTTGTAGAGTTGAGTGACCAGCGGCGCGTCGAGATCGGCCACCGCCCGGGTCATGCTGCCTTCGAAGCAGGTCGAGCGTGCGACGGCCCGGCGCACGTCCGCAAAGCTGAACTCGTCCGCGCCGCAGGCGTTCAGCGCCGCTTCGTGCAACCTGTTCAGCATCACCACAGAGCCGTGCCGGCTGCCGAGGTCCAAATCGCCGTACTTCACGGCGACGGCGGTCGGCGATTGGAATACCGAGCGGGCGGCGGCGGATTCGCTCTGCGCGACCGCCGAGCCGGCGCCGGCGATCATCGCAAGCCCGCATCCGAAGGCCAGCATCGTCTTTCTGTTCATGGCGTATCTCCCTTAGCGAAGCCGGCGATCCGGCCCTGTGTCGGCGGACGGTGGCCATCGGCGCCACCATTGTGCACTCTATATAAGCGAGACTCGTCAGGATCGAAGGCGTTCTGCGCAAAAATTCATCCATGCCAAAAAGCAGCGCTGACTACTCGGAAAGCAACTTGACTGCCGGCGCGTGGCTAGCCCGCGGCAGGCGGCGCTGAACAGCCGCCTCGATCCCTGGCGTCGTCGCGCCCCGCTTCGCTGCCGCGTCCGGAGTGAAGCGCGCGCCCGGCGCCTTCGTGTCGAAGCTGGGGCGGCGGCCATCGTTTCGACCTCTTCCGGCGCCGGTGTCACGCCGAAGTGCGGCAGCAGCCGAGTGCAGACCGCCTCCGGCAGCTCGTCGTAGTTCACCAGCACGCCGCCGCCGGCGGGGTATTCGCGCAGGGGCGGCGGCGCAGATCGCGCCGAGCACCCCGGCCGTCAAACAGAACGACGACGGCGACTGGAGCGTCATCCCACTGCGCGGCGTCGCCGGGGCGACGCACCCGGTACAGATGATCTACTCCGATCCCACGGCGACGGCGCTCGAAGACACGCCAATGCTGAGGGGCTGCCCCTACTTCCGCGAGGTGCTGGCCGCGTCCGCCTGCGAGGTCCATGCCGTGCGGCTGATGCGGCTGACCCCCGGCTCGGTGATCAACGAGCACAGCGACCACGACCTCGACGCTGGGGCCGGGATGGCGCGAATCCACATCCCGATCACCACCAGCCCCGAGGTCGAGTTCGAGCTCAACCGCCGCCGCATCGCCATGTCGCCCGGCGACGCCTGGTACCTGCGCCTCTCCGATCCCCATCGCGTCAAAGGGGCGAGCGACCGCGTGCACCTGGTCGCCGACCTGGTGGTCAACGCCAGGCTGACCGACCTGCTCGGCCGCGCGGACACGGCCTGAAGCTGCTCAGCCCTTGATGAACGCCAGCAAGTCCGGGTTAATTACGTCGGCGTGGACGGTCGGCATGCCGTGCGGAAAGCCGGGGTAGAACTTGCTCGTGCTGTTCTTCAGCAGCTTGGCCGACAGCGGGCCTGAGTCAGCGAACGGCACGATCTGGTCGTCCTCGCCGTGCATCACCAGGGTCGGAACCTGGATCTCCTGCAGGTCCTCGGTGAAGTCGGTCTCCGAGAACGCCTTGATGCAGTCGTAGGCGGCCTTGGTCCCACCCATCATGCCCTGGCGCCACCAGTTGTAGACTACGCCCTGGATTGGCGTCGCGCCCGGCCGGTTGAAGCCGTAGAACGGGCCGGAAGCGACATCCAGATAGAACTGGGCGCGGTTGGCCATGGCGGCGCGGTAGCCGTCGAACACCTCGATCGGCGTGCCGCTTGGGTTCTTGGCGCTCTTGACCATGACCGGCGGCACCGAGTTGAGCAGCGCCGCCTTGGCCACCCGGCCCTTGCCGTAGCGGGCGACGTAGCGCGCAACCTCGCCGCCGCCGGTGGAGTGGCCGACATGGATGGTGTCGCGCAGTTCGAGATGTTCGACCAGCGCGGCGACGTCGGCGGCGTAGGTGTCCATGTCGTTGCCGGTGTCGGTCTGGGTCGAGCGGCCGTGGCCACGGCGGTCGTGGGCGATCACCCGATAGCCCTGGGCCAGGAAGAACAGCATCTGGTTGTCCCAGTCGTCCGCGCTGAGCGGCCAGCCGTGGTGGAACACGATCGGCTGTCCGGTTCCCCAGTCCTTGTAGAAGATTTCCGTGCCGTCCTTGACGGTAATCACGCCCATGATGGTCTCTCCTCGTGTCCCGAGCCGCAGGCTGTGCCTGGACCGCGACATTCGCTCCCAATGCCGGGCGGGAAAAGGACCGACTAGGACAGTCGTGCGATCGTGATGATCTCCGGGCTGGAATCGGCCAGCGGCGTGCGGCCCCAGTCGCCGAACTGCGCTTCCACGGCGAGACCGGCCCCCCGCAGGAACGCCGCCAGCTGCGGCGCGTCCAGGAATCGCAGCGTGCTCTGGCTCAGTTGCGGGCCGTCCCAGGCCGAGCTGGTGAAGGTGTGGGTGAACGACACCGTGCGGCCGTCGAACGGCGAGACGACCTCGCGCGCCATGCGCACCGTGGCCCCGTCCGGCCCGATGACCGAGCCGGCCTGGTCGGGCCGCCAGCGCTCCCATTCCCGCGCCGCCGGATTGCGGGTCTCGAACGCGAAACGGCCGCTCGGCGTCAGCGCCCGCCGCGCGGCGGCGAGGGCGGCGCGCAGGTCGTCGTCCTCCACCAGCACCTGGAAGGCGTGCCCGGTCATCACGATCAGGTCGAAGGCGTTGGCGAACCCGGCCGAAACCAGGTCGCCCTGAACCCAGTCGATGTCCGAGCGCCGCAGCGCTTGCGCCAGCATCCCGGCCGCCGGATCGAGCCCGACCAGCCGCCCGGCGTGGCCCAGGTCGCGCACCTCGTGCAACAGCGCGCCGGTGCCGCAGCCGACATCCAGCACCGCTCGCGCCGCCATGATCATCGGCAGATAGAAGTCGAAGTCGGCCCGCTGTCGCGCGGACACATGGCGTCGTACAGCGCGGCGAGATCGGCGTCGGAAAACAGGCGGTCGGGCATCGTCGAGCCTAGTTGGTGCGGGCGGTCGGGATCGAACCGACACTCTGTCACCAGAACCGGATTTTGAGTGACACAAGCCTTACCTAATTAGCGGATTTTACTCGACTATATGTCGGCGTCAAGCAAGGTGCGTAAGGGATTGTGTAAGTCCCGCCGCAGACCACTACCCGGCAGGCAAGGCGGAGCGGCCGAAAATGAGTGCGTGGTCAGCTCGCGGAGTCCGCAATGCACCAAACATTGCCCTTGGGCCCCCGCCCGACAGCGGACATCGCGGCGTGTCCGCCAAAGCACCGCTCGCGGACAAACGAGCGTGACCACAACTTCGGTTCCGCTGACGCATCGATTGCCGGACAATGGCCATTCGGAACAACAGGGGTGGGTGGCTTTCGACCCACACGACGATAGGCTGCGCTTCGGGAGCGAAATGCCATACGGGCGCTTTGAACTACGCCGACAGAGCGATGAGCTCGTCTACGTCTTCGTCTTGCCCCCGCACCCGGCGGGGGACCTGGCATATCGGCGACAGGACCAAGCCTACTGGATCGTCCGTCGCCCGGACCTGGGCTGGGTTTCCTGGGATGAGGTGAACCAGACCGTGACGGGAAGGCCCTGGAACGTCCGTCCAGAGGACCAGGGCAATCATCCGCCGGCTGGCGACTGGGTGAGCCGGAAGGGACCGAAGTCGTACGTGTACACGCTCGTACACCCGGATCCCTAGGCTGCGTGGGTTCGAGCGTTGCCCTTGGCTTCCGGACCGAAACCGGACGTCGCCCCGAAGTCCGTCAAGCCACCGATGTCGGACAAGGCAGACTGACATCGCAACATATCGATAAAACGCCTAAAACCGCCACGAGCCGATATCACGGCGATTGAGAGCGGCGTCAGGCTTATGGACGGTTTGGATGCCTCCGCCCTGATGGCGGATGCGAAACTCGCTGGCGCTTCGTTTGCTGTGATCCGAGGCGGCGAGGTCGACGCGATCGAGGCGCTTGGATACGCCAACCTCGCTACGCAGACTCGAGCCCGCACATCGACGGTGTTCGAGGCCGCATCGCTGGGCAAACCCGTTTTCGCCTATGCTGTCCTGAAGCTCGCGGACGCCGGCTTGCTCGACTTGGATGCGCCTTTGCACCGATTAGCGTCTGGCTTCATTGACGCGGACGGGTGCGCGGAGACCGTTACGGCGCGCCATGTCCTTTGTCACACGAGCGGCCTTCCGAACTGGCGTAGCGCTTCAAGACCGCTCAAGTGCCAC
>Ga0302325_10018699_pt1 | contig 14592 bp, 13 predicted proteins | sample Palsa_T0_2_FD_201948 | JGI IMG/M metagenome (GOLD analysis project Ga0302325, IMG submission 201948) | Peat permafrost microbial communities from Stordalen Mire near Abisko, Sweden - Palsa_T0_2 | ecosystem: Environmental > Terrestrial > Soil > Palsa > Peat permafrost | place: Sweden: Abisko... | reverse complement strand
TGGCCGAAGAAGGGAAGCGGTTGACGGTGGGAATGAGAATGCCGTTGCCGTCCCACAGGTACTTGCGCGACTCCAGGCTGTTGCCGAAGGGGTTCTCCATGTACCAGCCTTCGTCGATGACGGCATACTCCCAGCCGAACTCGCGCAGGCCGGCGAGGACCGTGGCGTTGGCGCGGAAATCGGCCTCGTCGATGGTGAGGCCGTAGGCGTCCCAGCTATTCCACCCGAGCGGCGGCGAAGGCGCGGGATTCTGGGCGGGAAGTTGTGACGAAAGTAAAACGGCGAAGAGGAAGATAGCGGCGAGAAAAATGCGCTGGCGAGCCATGGGGAAATCGTATACCAGAACGGAGGGCTATCCTGTGCGATAAGCTTGAGCGGAGGGATTCATCCATGCGTCTTCGCGCCCTTGGCCGTTGGGCTTTACCTGCGTCGCTGGTCTTGGTTTTCGGGCTTGGGCTGGGCGCCCAGACAGCGTCAATTGCGGGCGCCCCGAACCCGCCGCTTCCGGTTATTCATGTCGACAACGGGCCGAATTCGGCGGCCGCGCAGAGTGCGCATTATGTAGTGCTGGTCTCGCTCGACGGCTTCCGCTGGGATTACGCCAAGCGTGACGGCGCAACGCACTTGCTGGCCCTCGGCAAGCGCGGCGTGTGGGCGCCGGAGGGCATGCTTCCCAGCTTTCCTTCGCTTACTTTCCCCAACCATTTCACGATCGTGACCGGCCTTTACCCGGAGCATCACGGGCTGGTGGCCAACAGCTTCTACGACGAGCAAAAGCAGGCGCGGTACGGTATTTCAGACGCAAAGGCGGTGACAGACGGCTCGTGGTACTCGGGCACGCCGTTGTGGAGTTTGGCGGAAAGCCAGGGGATGCGCAGCGCGTGCTTTTTCTGGCCGGGATCGGAGGCCAAGATTGCCGGCTTCCAGCCCGCTTACTACCTGAAATTCGACAACAAGATCGACGACACGGCACGCATTGAGCAAGTGCTCGCGTGGCTTCGCTTGCCGGCGGCGGACAGGCCGCATTTCATTACGCTTTACTATGCCGAGCCGGACCATGAAGGCCACGAGTTCGGTCCTGACGCGCCGGAGACCAAGGCCGCTGTGCTCAAGGTGGATGGCCTGGTGGGCACGCTGAAGGCCGGGCTGGATGCAACAGGCTTGCCCATCGACCTGGTGGTGGTGAGCGATCACGGCATGGCCAGGGTGCAGGGCGGATGGATCACGCTGGACCAGTTCGCCGACCTCACTGGCTTCGATGCGGTGGGAACGCTGCTTTACGGGAAGACCGAGGAAGACCGTGTTCGCGTCTACAACCAGTTGAAGAAGGCATCGCCGCAATTTGTTGTTTACCGGCGCAAGGATGTGCCGGCGGCGCTCAACTACAGCCAGAATCCCCGCGAGGGCGACCCGGTGGTGATTGCTACCGGGCCTTACGCCATCCGCGCGCACGCGCCGCCGGAAGGCAAGCCGGACCAGCCGCCGATTCCAGGCGCGCATGGGTACGATCCGCGGCAGTTGCCGGAGATGAAGGCCAGCTTCTTCGCCGCCGGGCCGGATATTGTGCAGGGAAAGACGGTTGCGCCGTTTGAGAATGTGAATCTGTATCCGTGGATTGCGCACATGCTGGGGTTGACGGCGCCGAAGTCTGACGGGAGCTTGAATGTGCTGGCGGGCACGCTGCGCGATGGCGGGGGAGATGGGGAGAAGTGATTGGGTGTTCTAAGAACCTGTCCAGAAACCGGAATGGTTGGGACTGTTTTGAAAGGGCACGGCTTCAGCCGTGCCGTAAAGAGCCGAAAATAGGCTGGGCTTTAGCCCCTGAGGGATTCTCCTCGTTCCACGTTCGACAACGCTTTGAAGTTCTTCGACAGGTTCAAATAAGAAGGAAGCAGGTCCGTCGACTCCGCTGAAGAGCGCTTCGCTCAGGATGACAGGTCATTTATCAAGTCCAGAATGACAAGCGGCATGTGTGGAAGTTGGGAGAAGTATGAATGCAGTTCTCGGAATTGATGGCGGAGGGACGCGGACGCGCGCGTCGATTGTGGCCGGTGAGCGGGTTCTGGCCCATGCGGAGAGCGGTTCCATCAAGCGGCTGCGCGTGGGCGCGGAGGCGGCCGAGGCCAACCTGCGCGCGCTGCTGAAGGATGTGTACGCGCAGGCAAGCGTGAGCGGGGTCTCCGCGGCTTCGTGCGGGGTGGCCAGTTGCAGTTTGCCGGGAACAGTGGAGTGGATCACTGCGGTTTTAGAGGAGTTTGGCGCTCAGCGCACTGAGGTTGTCGGCGACGAAGTGATTGCGCTGGACGCGGCTTTTCAGGGTGGCCCAGGAATTCTGCAGATTGCGGGAACAGGCTCCAACACCATTGGCCGCGCGCCCGATGGAAGCCGCGAGTGCGCGGGCGGCTATAGTTCGCGGCTGGGCGACCAAGGCTCCGGGTACTGGATCGGCCTGCACAGCGTGCGCCGCGCGCTCACTGCATACGACCGCGAAGAGCCGACGCAGGTGCTCAAAAAAGTGGGAGAGATCTGGGGCACGCCCAGCCTTGAAGACCTGGTGAGCCTGGGCGATAGCTCACCGGGCCCGGACTTTGCCGCGTTGGCGCCCGCCATCAACGAGCTAGCTGAGGCCGGCGATCCCGTTGCTCTGGGCGTGCTGAGCCAGGCCGCGGCTGACCTGGTGGACTTTGTGCTGCTGGTGCGCGAAAAGCTGCGCCGCAAACACGGGATTGTGGGCGAGGTTCCGGTAGCGTGGACCGGCGGCGTGGTAGAGAAGATGGCCATGGTGCGCGAGGCGTTCTTTGCCGGCCTCAAGGCCGCTGCGCCGGAGATGCCGGTAGGTACAGAGTCGGTGGTTTCGCTGGAAGGCGCACTGTGGCGCGCGAAACGGCTCGCGGAATCCTAGAAATGGGTGCCCCGATGGTTTAATGGGGCACACAATCCGTGATTCATTCCGCTTTGCGACCGTTCAGGAATGAGGCTTCCAATTTCCCATCGGAATTGACCGCGACAATGTTGGCGGGCGCGCCCGGTTCCAGCGAACCGGCTCGATCTCCAAATCCCGTCATGGCGGCGGGGTTGGCGGTCAGCAGGCGGAGGCCCTGCTCCACGGATGCGCCGGTGAAGGCGACGAAATTGCTCAACGCCTTATCCAGGGAAAGCACGCTGCCGGCCAGCACATCGCCAAACGAGGCCTTGCCGTTAGCTACATGAATCTTGAGACCGGCCAGGGAGTATTCGCCGTCGGGCATGCCGGCGGCGCTCATGGCGTCGGTGATCAGGATGGCCCGCTCGGGACCTTTGCAGCGCCACCAGATCTTCACCATCTCCGGGGTGTTGTGGATGCCGTCGCAGATCAGTTCGGCGAACAAAGAATCGGTGGCCAGCACAACGCCCAGAATGCCCGGCTCGCGATGGTCCAGCGGCCGCATGGCGTTGAAGGTGTGCGTGGCGCTGACGGCGCCGGCGGCGAGGACGGCGCGGGTCTCCGCGGCAGTGGCGTTTGAGTGGCCCACGGACACCCGCACGCCGCGCCCGGTTGCGTGTGCGGCAAACTCGACGGCTCCGGGCAGCTCCGGAGCCAGCGTCATCAAACGGATGGTTCCCTCGGCGGCTTCGTACATCCTGTCGAAGACGGCGATGTCGGGGGCGAGTAACAGCTCGGGGGGATGGACGCCGCGCTTGGCGTGGGATAGAAACGGACCTTCGAGATGAATGCCGATGGGCCAGGTCACGGTCTGGTCCCCGTTCGGCGGATGAGCAATGAGCCTGGCCAGCGCGGAGAGCGACCGCAGCGTCGCATCCAGGGGAGCGGTGACCGTGGTGGCGAGGTAATGTCCCGTTCCGTGCGCGGCGAGAAAGCGGCCTATGGTGGTGAGGGCTTCGGGTGTTGCTTCCATCACGTCGTGGCCGGCCGCGCCGTGGATATGGACATCGAAAAAAGCGGGGGACAAAGTGGCGTGAGGAAAATTGAAGACCAGGTCCCCGCCGGCGATTGGCAGCTCGCTTGCCACGCGGGTTTCGATCGACGCGAGCCGTCCGTGTTCGATCAGAATGACCGGATCGTCGAGCAGGCTGGTTCCGTTCCAGAGCCGCTTGGCAGTCAGCACCGTGCGCATATCGAAAGATTACCGCACGGCGGTCCTCGACCGCCGTTGCGCGCGTTCTTAGTGTCTATCCGCAAATAGTAGCGCCGGTCTCCAGACCGGCTGTACTGGTGGCTTCGCAGCCGCCAGATACGGTTTGTGCGGGCCTGGAGACCCGCACGACAGCCGCTCTGGAGAGCGGCGCTACAGAATTCGGTATTCGCCGATAGGCTCTTAGTGGATGAGCAGCTTGCTTCCCGGCGCGCGCAGGCCGGCAGCCGCCTGGGTTGCCGTGAGCGCTGCCTGGGTTGCGGCCAATTCCGCCTGGCAGGCGGTAAGCTGCGCGGAAAGCGTTGCGAATTGCGACTGCAGGTGCGTGCGCAAGTCTTCAATGGCTTGCTCCAACCGGTCGTTGGCGGCAATCTGCTCCGCCTGGCTCATCTGCACGACTTTCAAATTGGGAAGAATGACCTCGGAAAGCAGCTGAGTGAGGGAAGAGAAGGGATCGTTCATGAGAGGATTCTAAGCAGAAATCCTTCCAAACGCACGATTACGGTAGGGTGGCCGACAGTAACAGGCTCCGCATGCACCGGCGGTTGCACCGATGTTACGCAGAATTGAAGCGCGGGATAGCCCACGTTTGTTATGGTTTTTCCATGAACAAGAAGGCTCTGCTGACGGTTTCCTGTTCGATGCTTGCTTGGGGCGCGGGTTGGCTTGCGGCGCAAACGGTCGACTTGCCCACCAGCAAGCAGTTGATTGGCGAGATTCCCGGCCATCCGCAGCGCTTGAACAGCCTGCCCATGACGATGGCCGTCTCTCCCGATCGGCGCTTCGTGGTCACGGTGAATGCGGGTTATGGAACGGTCGAGTCGCATTATCAGCAGTCGCTGGCGGTGCTGGATACGACGACCGGAGCCGTGGAAGATTTTCCCGACGAACGCACGCCCCTGGGCGCCAGCCAGACGCTCTATTCCGGCCTGGCGTTCAGCCGTGACGGCAGGCATCTCTATGCCAGCATGGGCTCGCTCACGACGCCCCAAGGCGACGGCAAGAAGGCCACGGGCAGCGGCGTTGTGGTGTACAGCTTCAGAGCCGGCCAGATTGCGCCGCAGCGCTTTATTCCGCTGCCATTGCAGCGGCTCGCCCCAGGGAGAATGACCAAGCTGATCGGCGGCGTGGAGGGCGACAGGGGAGTTCCGTTTCCCGCGGACTTGGCCGTCGTTGGTCCGGCAGACCCTGCGCTTGAGAGGCTGCTTGTGGCCGACAACCTCTCCGACGACGTGCTTCTGATCAATCCTGCGACAGGAGTCATCGAGAAGCGCTTCGATCTTTCCGAGAGCAACGCAGTCCCTTCCACCTATCCGATTGCGCTGATCGTGCCCCACCATGGAGGGCGTGCGTTTGTGGCGCTTTGGAATTCGTCGGAGATTGCAGAACTCGACCTGGAGAAGGGGAGGGTGGGCCGCAGGCTGGCCCTGCTCAAGCCGCAAGACCCTGTCGCGCCGGGAACACACCCTTGCGCCTTCCAGCTTTCGCCGGATGAGAAGACGCTTTATGTTGCGCTGGCCAACCGGGACGCCGTGGCTGCGGTCAATGTGGGTCCGGGAGAGGACCACGGCGAGTTCTCGGTGAAGGGCTATTTCGACACGCGGCTCCCTGGGCAAAGCTACTTTGGCGCCGAGCCTGAGGCGCTGGCTGTGAACGCGGACGGCAGCCGCTTGTATGTGGCCAACGCCATCAGCGACGCCATTGCGGTGATCGACCCGCGAGAAATGACGCACAAGGCCGTGAAGCAGGGCATGGTGGAACCGATCGGCTTCATTCCCACCGAGTGGATGCCGATGGCGCTCGAGTTTCTTCCCACGCCCATCGGGGGCAAGCTCTACGTTGCAACCGCAAAGGGTGCGGGCACTGGGCCCAATGGCGCGCCGATGCACTATACGGATTCAAAGGACAAACGGATCCATCGGTCCACCACGTATATCGCCACGCTTCTGCACGGCTCGCTGGCCGCATTGGACGCGCGGGATATCGAAATGGATTTGCCGCAATGGACCTCGGTGGTGATGGAGTCCAACCGCATGAAGGCGGCCGAGGAGAAGATTGCCTTTGCCGGCGCGGAGCAGAATCGGATCAAGCACGTGATCTATATCATCAAGGAGAACCGCACCTACGATCAGATATTCGGCGACCTGAAGAAGAACGGCAAACCGGTGGGCAACGGCGACCCCAGCTTGACCATGTATGGCGAAGACATTACGCCCAACCTGCACAAGCTTGCTTTGCAGTTTGGAGTGCTGGACAATTTCTACGATTCGGGCGAGGTGTCGGGCGATGGCCATGTGTGGTCGAACGCAGCCATCGGCACCGACTATCTGGAGAAGACCTGGCAGCAATCGTACCGCGCCGAACAGCGCAGCTACGACTACGAAGGCGTGGTGGCCGAGGGGCTGCCGCTGGAGCAGAACATTCCCGATGTGAACGAGCCTGCCAGTGGCTATCTGTGGGGCAACCTGGCCGCGCACGGCAAGACCTATTACCACTTCGGCGAGTTCATCGCGACCACCTTTTGCGACGAGGTGAAGACTGCGAACCCGCAGCAGGGGCCGGTGCTCGCGGGCGCTCACTGCGCACACAAGGCCATTGAGCCGGGCCAACCGCTGCCGGAGGAGTGGGGCGGCGGAGTGAACAAGTGGGCATGGCCCATTCCGCTTATCGCGACGAACAAAGCCACCAAGCCGGAACTGGTGGGACACTTCGCCGAGGAGGCGCCGGACTTCAACCTGATGGTTCCCGACCAGGTGAGAGTGGAGATCTTCCTGCGTCACTTGCAGGGCTGGGTCGCAGATAAAAGGCAGGGCAATGACACCATGCCCAACTTCGTGATGCTGCGCCTGCCCAACGACCACACCGCAGGCACGCGGCCGGGAGGGCCAACGCCCAAGTCTTCGGTAGCCGATAACGACCTGGCCGTGGGCCGTGCTGTTGAGGCAATCTCTCGCTCGCCTTACTGGGACTCGACGGCATTCTTCATTCTGGAAGACGATGCGCAGGACGGCGGCGATCACGTGGACGCGCATCGCAGCCTGGCGGTCATCGTCAGCAAATACGCACCGCACATCTCCTCGGGAAAGACCTTCGTCGACAGCCGCTTCTACTCGACCGTAAGCGTGGTGCGTACCATGGAAACGCTGCTCGGTTTGCCGCCCATGAACAACAATGACGCGCTCTGCTCGTTGATTTCGTCGCTGTTCACCGGCCCCGGCGATCAGCCTGCTTTTCAGGCTGACTACACCAACCGCGACAACGAATTGATCTACACGGCAAATGAGAAGACCGCGGCCGGTGCGAAGGAAAGCATGAAGATGGACTTCCGCCACGCCGACCACGCCGATGCGCAGAAGCTGAATGTGATTCTGTGGAAGGACGCGATGGGCGACAAGCCGGTGCCGGCGATGATCAGGGAGCGGCGCAAGAAGGCTGCGAAGGACGACGACGATTAGGGCTATCGCGTCGTTCGCTCGTGGAATCCGCACTTGACGCGAGTGCGGCACTGCCGCATACTCGAACTGTGCGCGAAGAGATGCTCACGATTGTGGAGACGAGTGTATTTGCCCGCAGGGCGGAGAAATTGCTCGACGTCGAAGAATACGACGAATTGCTCTTTTATCTTGCATCGCACCCGAAGGCGGGAGACGAGATTCCGGGAACCGGCGGCATTCGCAAGGTGCGCTTTGCTGCATTCGGGCGAGGCAAATCGGGCGGCGTCCGGGCGATTTATTACTACTACGATATGCGGGGTCCGCTGTACGCACTGCTGCTCTACGGCAAGAATGAGCAGGCAACGTTGACGCTGGAACAGAAGCGGGGCCTGAAGGCTCTCGCGGCCGAGATCAAAGTTGCAGCCAAAGCAAGGAGGGGCGCTTGAAACGGAAGAACGTTGCCGATGAATTGATGGAGGCGATGCGCGAAGCGGTCGCTATCTCCAAGGGTGAACGCAAGCCGGCAGCAGTGCATCATTTCGCACTCCTGCCATTGGAAGTGGATGTGCGGGCGGTGCGGGCGGCAACGGGATTGGGCCGTGTGGAGTTCGCCCGCAGGTTTGCGCTCGATCCGCGAGCACTTCAGGACTGGGAGCAGGGTCGGCGACGACCCGACCGGGCGGCGCGTGCGTACCTGAAGGTGATCTCCCACCGGCCCGATGCGGTGGAAGAAGCTTTGGCAAGCTAGATCCCTCACGCGCCGCCGCAGGAAGCGCGTAATACGCTGGGCGCCTCGCTCTTGGGACCACGGATTCGATTTACACCCAACAGCCCCACCTCTCGGGCAAATTAGACTGTTCCCATGGTAAAGACAGTCAAGCGAATCGGTGTGCATCTGGGCACGGCGGGCGGGGCTTCGAACGCGGTGGAGCGGGCGCGTGAGATTGGCGCCAATACATTTCAGTTTTTTTCTTCCAGTCCGCGCATGTGGCGTGCGCCAAAGGTTGACCCCAAACAAGCCGAGCGGATGCGCTCGCTTCGCGCCGCGCTCGATGTTAGCCCTTTAGTGATTCACACGAGTTATCTGGTGAATGTCTGCAGCCAGATCGATACCGTACGCGAGAACAGCATTGCTGCGTTTCGCGGTGAGATTGAGCGGGCGCTGACGTTTGGCGCGGATTACCTGGTGCTGCATCCCGGCTCGTGGAAAGGCCTCACCCGCGACGAAGGCCTGAAGCTGGCGGCGGATTCGATCACCCGCGCGATGGACGGGCTGGCGTGGCAGGGAACCGGGTTCCACATTCTTATTGAAAATACGGCCGGAGCAGAATTCTCGCTGGGCGGCAGCTTTGAGCAGGTTGCGGAACTGGTGGCGCTGCTCAAGGCGTGCGCGCCGGTAGGCGTGTGTCTCGACACCTGCCACACGCACGTTGCCGGGTACGACATGGTGACCGAAGAGGGCTACGCTGAAACGATGAAGCAGGTAGGCGCCACGGTTGGTTTTGAAGCCGTCCGGGTGTGGCATTGCAACGATGCCAAGGCGGTGCGCGGATCGAAGCTCGATCGGCACGAGCATATTGGACAGGGCACGATGGGCGTGGAGTCGTTTCGCCGGCTGTTGAACGACAAGCGATTCTCTCATGCGGCCTTTATTGCCGAGACTCCGGTGGACGAACCCGGAGACGAGGAGCGCAATGTGCGGGTGCTGAAGAGCCTGGTTCAGTCTTCGTAGATGTCGCTCCGATGTCCGATTTGCAACACCAGAACGACGACTTGATCATCCTCCAGGCGGCAGATGAGGCGATAGTCCTCTACCCTGTAGCGCCAAAGTCCGGCCAGGTTGCGGCGCAAGGGCTTACCGAAACGTCTTGGATCTTCTGTCCCGACGAGGCGCTCACGAAGATAGCGGAGAATTGCCTTCTGAACCTTGGGGTCCAGTTTCCGTAATTCTCGCCGGGCGCGGTCGTCGAACTCGACCGTCCAAATCCTCACCCGCCTGGGCTCACTTTCCCCGGTCAAGACCCTTCTCCAATTCCTCTAAGGTCCAGCGTTTTGCCGGGTGTTCGAGCCGATAAAGTGCCGTGTAGGCATCCTCAATCTCCTCCAAATGTGCTTGAAGCGCTTCGCGGACGTAAAAGCTCTTTGGCCTCCCGGTCAGCGCCGCCAGCTTTTCCAGGCGGGTTTCCATTTCGTCGGGGATTCGGACTGCAAGCATGATTGAACCTCACTGCTGTATTGCTTGTATGACAAATATAACAGACACGATCTCCAAAGCTATAACTTTCGGATCAAACGAATTCGCTGGCCCCTCGTCCATTCAAAGAGATATCGCCAAAAACCACTGATTTGATTTCACGGAGGTCGTGGTATGAGAAAACTCGCCAAGTATCTTTCCCTGGCCCTTGTGGTCGCCCTCTTTACCCCGCTTGCGCACGCTCATGGCGGAGCCAAGCCGTGGGCGCCCAAGCCGCCGGACAGCCCGTCGAAGGTGCTGCTGGATAGCTGGAACGACATTGGCCGCAAGCTGATTGCCATGGCCGAGGACTTTCCCGAGGACAAATACGACTTCAAGCCGAATCCCGCCCAGCGGTCCTTTGCCGAACAGCTTTTGCACGCGGCCGTGAATGTGAACTACTTCGTCAATAACTTGGCTAAAGGCATGAAGCCGCCCACCGGCGACGTGAAGCGAGCTGACTACCCGACCAAAGCGGCGGTGGTCGAATACGTCAGGAAATCCTTTGCCGAAGGCGCGGCGCTGATCAAGAGCAAGGGCGATGGCGGGATGAGCGACCTGTGCGTGGACCCGTTCGGCAACCAGCAGGACCGGTTTTCCGACCTCGCGTGGGTGTTCATCGAGCACTCCGGCGAGCACTATGGACAGTTGGTGGTCTATTACCGGGTGGCCGGAATGGTGCCGCCGGAGTCTCGGCCGAAGAAGTGATTCGTGCATAACGCCCAAAAATGCTGCTTGCTTTGTCTCAGGGCCGGCGTCAGACTGTGTGTGTCGCCGAAATGCGGATCGGGAGGGGGAGCATGCGCGGACGAGTTTATGGAATATTGACGTTGGCGGCGGTTGCCGGTTGTTCGCTGTCGGTTGCCGGGCAGGTTGCTGAAGCCCGATCAAAGGCCGTGGCGCCAGCCAACAGCGGGTCCACCGCGCGGTTGCCGTACACGGCGGAATTCAGGATTACGCACGTGCAGACGCTGGCGGATGGAAGCACCATTACGCGGGAGACCACTGAGGTCTACGCACGGGATTCGCAGGGGCGCTCGCTGAATATGTCATCGACCACGCCCGCCGCCGAGGACCAGATGGTGCACAGCAGTGTGAACCTCAACGATCCTGTGGCCCACACGCATACCTGGTGGAATGTGCCGGGCCAGCGGGTCACGGTGTCAAACATTCCGCAGCTTGGCATGGGCCGGTCGACCTGCGCCGCCAGCAACCTGGCTGCGATTCCGCAGCCGGCGGCCGACCCGCGCATGAAGCCCGTTGCTGAGGACCTGGGGAAGCAGACTTTCCAGGGAGTTGAGGCGCACGGTCAAAGAAACGTCTGGACAATTCCGGCACGCACCATCGGAAACAGCGACGATCTGGTGCGCACCGACGAAGTGTGGTTCTCCACCACCCCCGGCTACACCAGCCTCAATGTCCGCCAGGTCTATGACGACCCTCAGACCGGAAGGACAACCAGGGAACTGGTGAAGTTCATCCAGGGCGAGCCGGATGCGGCCCTGTTCCAGCCGCCGGCGGACTACGAATTTGTGACCCAGGAGACGCACGAAGAGTTTCGCTGCCCGTAGGCGGAGCCATGCGCCGCAGATGTCCCCGTCCATTTAAACTAAAGCCTTATGGCGGACGAGAAAGAACTGCGGTACGACCCGGCGACAAGGCGCGCGATATCTGGGTGCTGATGCTACCTGCAGCCGATTAGACAGCGCTGGCAAATGCTTCGGTCGCAATTCGAAGCCTCTTCTCAACATTGGTCGGATGACCTGTCGAGTGCTGCGTAATCTCCAGAAAGCCTTCATCCGAGAGCAGATTGGCGTAAATCGCTCTTAAGCTATCCTTGGACAGCGGGCCTCCGGTCGCGAGCCTTCGCGCAATTCCGACCATTACGGCATCGAAGACCGCAGTATTAATCGCCCTTGAGGGGCGAAACGCTTGTTTTCCGATAGCCTCATAAACGATAGCGATTGAGCTCGCGAAGAGCGAGGACAGGACATCCCCTGGAACTTTCGTGAGATTTCGATCCCAGGCCATGAATCTATTAAGGAACTCCTTCATTGGCGCGGTATAGCTGCTGCCATGGAAGTAGAAGGCAAAGAATCTGAGAATAAGTTCTTGATCGCGCATGAACCTATTCTCTGGGCCATAGATGTCCCTCCATTGTCTATTCTTGTTTAGTTCACCAATCAGATCGCTGAATTTTCCATGATAGATTGCAGCGCGGATTTCCTGGGGTGTAAGAGAGACTCCGCTTGTATTGAGTCGCTCGAAAACATGATAGATGCCGCTGTCGTCTTCCGAAGGCTGCTCCTGTCTAATGATGCTTGCGCGAAGCAGAGCATTGTCCAATTTCCTCCTATCGGCTTCCGGGAGGGTTCTATAGGTGAAGCCCTCGTACTTCCCCTTTTCTCCCGTGCCTTTGATCGCGAACTCCCGCTTCGTCAGGGGCCAAATTCCTTCGTAGAAATACGTTAGTGTCGATAACCTCTGCCTTCCATCGACAACAAGAAGTCTTTGGTTGTCAGGTTCCACAGAGAGAAAAATATTGGGAACCGGAAGGCCGAAAAGAAGAGATTCGATGAAACGAGAAGCCTCTCTGAGCGACCAAACATATCCCCTTTGGAATTTTGGGATAATTATGTCGCCATTCTTCATGCGATATACGAGGCTTGAAACGTCATAGTCGCGACCTTCGGTCGAAATCGTGTACTGAAACGGGACTACCGGGACAGCTTCCTCATCTTCGTCCAAGACCTCATCAATTTCCGGTTCCCCTTGCTGCAGCAATTCGAGCTGTGATGGTGACAAAATCGTCGGATCGGAAGAGGTAGCCCGCTTCGGATTCAGTGAGTCGATCAAGCCCGTAGCCGAAAGTGGAAATCCACCATTCTTCAAGCTGGTTGCCATGCTTTCCCCTCAATTTCTGGAGCGTACTCTGGCTTGGCCGGAGTTGCGCGGATCGATTTTTTCCCGCCAGAGAAATGGCTCCCGTCACCCTTCCGCCTTGCGCCTCGACGTGCCCTCGGAGATTGGCGAAGGTTCCCCTTGGCCCACAAAGTCGTCGATGAGGACATAATCTGTAGTTCTGACGGCTCCATCGAAAACCGCCGGAAGCGCCAATCTGTGGTAGCCGTCTGCCTTCGTATGCGTAACGCGGTTGATTTGGACTATGCCTGTCTCCAGCTGCAAATCGAACTTTTGAGCCAAACGCCGAGCGAATACCCGCGGTATTGCGTTCATCCCGGCTGCTTCGACCGCATGGACTGCCAAGAGCCTCGGTCCTCGTGTGCCCAGCAACTCGTTCAGGACGCCAGCTGAGACGGTCGATAAGACGTCTTCTATCAGTGCGTCAGCTGCCTTGGGATCTCCAATCTTCGCTTCTGCGTAGAGGGGATGCCGGGTTGCGACCGGTTCATTGGCACAAATCACCACATTGGGAAAATCTCCCCACGCTGTTCTTCTAAGATACCGCCTGATCTCTCCCAAGTCCACGGGGCAATGATAACGTTCAGGACGCCCCGAGCACTTGGGCCTTCCGATTTACACTTGAAGGGTTATGGCGGACGAGAAAGAACTACGGTACGACCCGGCGACGATTGAACCGAAATGGCAGCAGCGATGGGCGGCGGACCCGGCGCTGTATGCGGCGGAGCCTGCCTCCTGCGGCAAGCCCAAGTATTACGTGCTGGAGATGCTGCCTTATCCCAGCGGACAGCTGCACATGGGGCACGTGCGCAACTACTCCATTGGCGACGCCCTGGCGCGGCACATGTGGATGCGCGGCTACAACGTGCTCCACCCCATGGGGTGGGACGCCTTCGGGCTGCCGGCGGAGAACGCCGCGCTCAAGAACAATGTGCCGCCGCGCGAGTGGACGCTCAACAACATTGCGGGAATGAAGCGGCAGTTCAATCGCCTGGGGATGGCCTTTGACTGGGCCGCGGAGGTGACGACGTGCCTGCCAGACTACTACCGCTGGAACCAGTGGTTCTTTCTGCGCATGTTTGAGCGGGGGCTGGCGTATCGCAAAAAAAGCAAGGTGAACTGGTGTCCGGAATGCGCGACGGTGCTGGCCAATGAGCAGGTGATCGACGGCCGCTGCTGGCGGCACGAGGACACGATTGTGGAGCAGCGCGACCTGGTGCAGTGGTTCTTCCGCATTACTGCCTATGCGCAGGAGCTGCTGGACGGCCTGGACAAGCTGGATGGGTGGCCGGAAAAAGTGCGCACCATGCAGCGCAACTGGATTGGACGCAGTGAAGGGACGGAGGTGGATTTCTTCCTTGAAGAAATCGAGGGAACAGGGAACAGGGAAGAGGGAACAGGGAGCGAACAGGGAACAGGGAGCGGACAGGGAACAGGGAACAGGGATCAGGGAACAGAGAAGACGCGGATTCGCGCATTCACAACGCGGGTGGATACGATTTTTGGGGCGACCAGCGTGCAACTGGCGCCGCAGCATGCGTTGGTGGCTGGGCTTACGGCGGCTGATTCTGCGCTGAAGGCGCAGGTGGATGAACTGATTGAGCAGCAGAAGAAGGCGCGTGAGGCAGGGGACCTGGGGGCGATTGAAAAGCACGGTGTTCCGACGGGACATTTCGCCATCAATCCGTATAACGGCGAGCGCGTGCCCATCTGGATCGCCAATTACATTCTGGCCGACTACGGCACGGGCGCCATCATGAGCGTTCCGGCGCACGATGAGCGGGACTTCGAGTTTGCCGTGAAGTATGGGCTGCCGATTCAGCAGGTGATTCATCCTGAAGACAAGTCGATGGCTGTGGTGCTGCCGTTT
>Ga0302325_10018698_pt1 | contig 14593 bp, 10 predicted proteins | sample Palsa_T0_2_FD_201948 | JGI IMG/M metagenome (GOLD analysis project Ga0302325, IMG submission 201948) | Peat permafrost microbial communities from Stordalen Mire near Abisko, Sweden - Palsa_T0_2 | ecosystem: Environmental > Terrestrial > Soil > Palsa > Peat permafrost | place: Sweden: Abisko... | reverse complement strand
ATCTCCCGCTCAATTCCAAAGGAGGCTTGCTGCGCCTGCGGCGGCCGGTAATGCGGCGACCCGGAAAAGAGCACGGTTCCCGGGGGCAGGGGGCCGGAGTTGGAGACGTTGAGGCCGAACTGGGCCAGATCCCCGGGCCCAATGCAGGCAGCCTGTCCTGCCGGGGGCGTGCCGCAGGAGATCTTGCCTTCCGCGGCCAGGGTTTGGTAAATCACAGCCGAGTTCAGCGCAGGGGCTCCAGGCACCCCCAGAATAGATACCAGGGTGTTGGCAATTTGCCGGTTTCCATTCAGGTTGCCCAAGGTCTTCGCGACGGCGGGAATCTGCGCATAGACCTGCCCGTAGAAGATTCCATAGGCACCACGGACGACTGTCTTGCTGTTGTTGAACGGATCCCAGGCAAAGGAAACGCGAGGAGCAAAATCGAGCTTATAGGTATTCAAAACGCTGGGTTGTGAATCGACCTCGTAGCGCAAGCCGCCGTTGAGCGTCAGGCCGGGGCGAAAGTGGAACGAGTCCTGGAAATAGACAGAAGTGAATGGCCGGTTGAGGATATACGCCGCCTTGCCGAAACCCTGTTCATAGAAGGAGGGCAGCCCCAGGCTCCACGACTGCAGCGTGCTGATCGGAGCAGACGCAGTGGAGGCAGAGAGCCCGCACGCGACTGGAACCTGCAGGCATGGACTGACCAGGCCGCCGGGAAGCTGCAGGAATTCAAAGCGCCCTCCCAGAAACGTCGCGGAGGAACTGTTATCGTCGCGAAGCAGTTCGTCGAAACCCATTTGCAAGGTGTGACGGCCGCGCGTGAACGTGAAGTTATCTGCGAACTCGTAACGGCGGATCATGTTGTAGCTGGGGAGAAAGATGTTGCGCCCAAAGAAGCCATAACCCTGAACATCGAGACCCGGCCCCCCCGGATCGTTTGAGTTCACGTTGAGTTTGTACATATTCCACTGCACCCGGGCCTCGTTGATGGCGCCGGAGTTGAATGAGTGGAACCAGGAGCCTTGTATCGTGCTATCCCAGTTCAGGATCGAGGTTCCCCGGGAGAAGCCAATCAGCGCCTGCAGGGACGGGTCGGATTCACTGAGGTGGGCCGCGCTGTAGCGAAGAAAGCCGGAGTCCTTCTGGCTAAACCGATGATCAAGACGTGTGGACCCTTCGTATTCCCGGATGGGAAAGGGAAACAGCCCACCATTCTGCTCGAACTGGTTCACAACGAAAGCCCTGGAGGCTAACTGGGCCGGGGTGACGAATGGGTTCCCGGCGGCAGTCGGATCAACGGTGAGAATACTCTGCAATCCGAATGCGCACGTGGCCGCAGGCAGCAATGTGATTGCCGGGGCTTCGCCCAGGCAGGGCACCGGGGTTTGCCCTTCCGCCGCCAGGCCGGCAAGAATCGGCGATTGCTCGGCAGTGGGAGCGAAGATGCTGCTACTGGTCAGCAAGGGAACCGAATCCTGCGCATCGGAACGCAGACCCTCGAGGGCGAAGAAAAGGAACGTCCGGTCTTTCTTGACGGGCAACCCGATGGTTCCCCCGAACTGCTGCCGGCTGAGGGAATTTTTAATCGGCTGGCCTTGCGCGTCGAGCGAGAAAGCATCACCGGCGACTAAGGCTGGACTGAAGGCAAAGGGGTTTCGCGCGTCCATGGCATCGTTGCGGAAGAAAGCAAACAGACCACCGTGCAAGGTGTTTGTGCCTGACTTGGTGACGATGTTAATGGAAGCGCCGCTGGCCCCACCCAATTGAGCGGAATAGTTGCTGCGGTTGATCTGAAACTCCTGCACCGCGTCCTGGCTGACATTCAGACGCACGCCACCGGACTCGTCGTTCGCCTCGCCACCGTCAACGGTCACGCTATTGCCGCGTCCGTTGCTGCCATAAAGCGACAGGCCACTTTGCGGAGTCTGTTGCACGCGGTAGTCGGCGTTGCTTGCGATGATGTTGGAGTTGCTCACGCCCGGCATCAGCAGGGAGAAGGAAAGATAATCGCGGCGATCGATGGGCAGGTTGGTAATCTCCCGTTCTCCAACGCTATCCGCCTGGCTGCCCCGGGTGGTCTCAATCACCGGCGGCAACTCGTTCACCACTACCTCCGCAGTCACGGTGGATACGCTCATGTGGAAGTCAGCGAGGACGGTCTCTCCCAGGGGGACAACCACGCCTTTGCTGACCTCGGTCGCGAAGCCGTTCGTCCGCACGGTCACACTGTAGGTGGAAGGCGGCAAACCGGAAAATTGGTATTGACCGCCGGAATCGGTCACTGCCGTACGTTGCAGGCCAGTTTGCGGGTCGGCCACAGTTACGTTTGCGTTGGGAATAACCCCACCGGTCGGATCTGAAACTGTCCCGCGAATCACGCCGGAGGCGCCTACGCCCTGCGGGTAGGTGGAAGGTAGCCATAGCAGCCAGACCGCCAGTAAAAAGCAAGCCTTATTCCCTGCTGATCGAGGCCGGAGCCGGCGAGCAAGGGTGAGAGTGGAGATGAGCCAACCAGCTGGTGTTAACCTACCGATGGATTGAATTGCCACGAATGAACCTCCCAGAGTGCCAGTTATCTGTTAAATACCTATTTATCAACTATTTAGTGATCACTTTTCAGCCCGATTCCATAGCTTATGGCGGTGCTGAACCGTAATTTTTAACCGACGGTAAGATAAGCGCAAAAGACAACGTCTGTCACCTTGATTTTTTAAAAGGGATCAACAATAGGATGAGCCTGCGAGAGAAAACTATTTTCATCACCGGAGCCAGCCGCGGAATTGGGCTCGGCATTGCACTGCGCGCCGCTCGCGAGGGCGCCAACGTGGTGGTGGCTGCCAAAACTGCAGTACCACATCCGAAGTTGCCGGGCACCGTGTACACGGCGGCATCGGCCATCGAGGCAGCGGGAGGAAAGGCTCTTCCCCTGCTCGTGGATATCCGTTTTGAGGATCAGGTCCACGATGCGGTGCAGAAAACCGTGGAGCGCTTCGGTGGGATCGACGTCCTGGTGAACAACGCAAGCGCCATCAGCCTGACGACCACGGCGGACACTCCGCTGAAGCGATTCGACTTGATGATGGACGTAAATCTGCGCGGCACTTACGTTTGTTCGCAAGCCTGTTTGCCCTACCTGGCGAAGGCGCAGAATCCCCACATTCTAACCCTCTCGCCGCCGCTTGATATGCGCGCTAAGTGGTTCGCTCCGCACGTGGCCTACACCATTGCGAAATACGGTATGAGCATGTGTGTACTGGGGATGGCGGAGGAATTTCGTCCATTGGGAATTGCGGTGAATGCCCTCTGGCCTCGTACCATCATTGCAACTGCCGCGTTGCAAGTGATCCCGGGCGCCGGAGCTCCACTCGGACGTACGCCGGAGATTGTCGCAGATGCCGCCGCGTACATCCTGGCGCAGGATAGCCGCACGACGACCGGCAATTTCTTTATCGATGAAGAAGTACTGGCTAAAGCGGGCATCACCGATTTTTCCGGTTACGCCGTTAGCCCCGGAAGCCCACTGAGGACTGACCTCTTTCTCGATTAACAGGAGTTTTGTCAAGATGAAAGCCATACGGGAACGATTGCTTGCCTTCATGGATGCCCATGTGTATCCAAGCGAAGATCGATTTTAGCTTCTTTGACCAGCACCGGGATGCCGGCCTTCGCAAGAGCCATGGCAATGCCGGCGCCCATGGTTCCACCGCCGACAACCGCTGCGGAATGAATCGCTATCGCCATAACTTAGTTGGGCGCCGAGGCGGGTGAAGGCGATGAAGTGCGTTCGTATTGTTTACGCAGGTTCTTCTTGAGCACTTTTCCGGTGCCTGTCTTGGGCAGGTTCTCCAAAACTTCCACGCTGTGTGGGCACTTGTAGCGCGCGAGCTGCGAACGGCAGAACTCGATGAGCTGCGATTCCGTAACTGAGGCGCCCTCCCTTAGAACAACCAGAGCTTTGGGCACTTCGCCCCATTTCTGGTCAGAGACGGGGATCACCGCCGCTTCGAGGATTGCAGGATGAGCCAGGATGACCCGTTCCACTTCCAGCGACGAAATGTTTTCTCCGCCGCTCAGGATCATGTCTTTCTTGCGATCGATAATCAGCACGTAGCCGTCCTGGTTGATGGTGGCCATGTCGCCGGTGTGGAACCATCCGCCACGAAAGGCCTCGGCGGTGGCGTCGGGCTGGTTCCAGTAGCCCTTCATCACGCCGTCTGCACGGACGACAAGCTCGCCGGTAGCTACGCCATTCTGCGGCAGATCCTGATCGTGGGCATCGACGACTCTCATTTCGACCCCGGGCATCGCGTAGCCTGTCATGGCCTGGCCGAAGTAGCGCTGTTCGCCTTCCCAATGCAGCTCGGGCTTCATCTTTGCCAGCGACAATGCCGGAGAAGTCTCGGTAAGGCCGTACCCTGAGAAACACTCGCAGCCGAGCTTCTCTTCCACCTCGCGGACCAGGGTAGGGGAAGAAGCTGCGCCGCCGATTACAATGCGGCGCAGACTGCTTAGATCGTAATTTTTTCGTTCCGGGTGATTCACCAGCACGGTAGCCATAATCGGAACCGCGCTGAAATGGTTGACTCGCTCCACCTCAATCAAGCGGAATATCTCCTTGGGGTCGAAGCTGTGAACCATCACGTGCTTGCCGCCCAGTATGGTCAGGAAATGGGCCACACCCCAGCCATTGGCGTGGAAGAGAGGAATGGTGTGAAGTTCTATCGCGCCATTCTCGACCTGGAAGGCCATGCACACCTGCAGCGCGTGCAGATAAATGTTGCGGTGCGTCAGCATCACACCCTTGGGGCGCGCGCTCGTGCCGCTGGTGTAAAAGATTTCCGCCACTTCATCTTCGTCGACCAGGCTGATGTCCGCGCGATGGGGTTGGGCTTTGCGGAGCATGGTGTCGTAGTTATCCCGGGCGATCCAGCCGGCTTCCGGGGTTCCATCAAGTTGGATGAACATCTTTACCGTGGACAGAGACTCTCGAAAAGCGTCAACCAAGGAGATAAACGGCTGTTCAATAAAGAGGACCGTTGCCCCGGCATCGTTCAAGACGTAGGTCAACTCAGCAGGAGCAAGCCGAATGTTCAGCGGCAGCAGAATCGCGCCGGCCTCCAACACTCCGTAATAGGCTTCCATCAGGCGGTGACTATTGACGCCGAGGTAAGCGATGCGATCTCCCGATTGGATGCCGGCCTCAAGCAGAGCGCCGGCAAGATGGCCGACTCGCTTTCCGAATTGTTGGTAACTGAATCTGTGCTGCCCGCAGACGATGGCTGTTCTCGCAGGATACTGCCGCTCCGCATGGCGCAGACAACGCAAGGGTGTGAGTGGAATGTTCATGAGCGTTTGGCCGCCGGCTTCAGGCGGATTGTCCTCCATCGACTACGAGAGTGTGTCCAGGCCGAAGTGTTTCACGGTGGCGTTCACCACTTCGCTGATACTGGCGGGATCTTTCACGTCGCAACCCAACGCCAGCACCTGCACGCCTGGCTGTTGTAACTCTTCCGCGGTCTTGAGACAGCGCTCCTGCTTGCGGGCGCAGAGCACCAGGTGAGCGCCCATCTCTGCCAGGCCCTCCGCCATCTGGCGACCCAGACCCACGGAGCCGCCAGTAACGATGGCTACCCGGCCGGCGAGATCGAAGATTTGTCTGCTGTTCATTTTGAATCCGCAAGCTTCGAGCCGTTCGCAACGAAGCGGCTCACCCTTTCGATCACAGCATCGGTTTGTTGGCGGTGAGGAAGATGGCCGGTATCGGCAAAGGTTGTGTGCTGCGCGTGGGGCAGCACAGCGAGTATTGCATCCAGGTGCCGTCTGGAGCCGAATTCATCGTCAGCGCCCTGAAGCACAAGGACCGGACAGGAGATGCGGGCGATGAAATCTCCGAAGGGAGATTCCCCGTTACTGAATTCTCCGACACCTGAGACCCAGGAGGAGAAAACGGTATCCGGATCCTGGTGGTACTGGGCGAGGCGCTGCTGCAGGTGGCTGCCGTTATAGGCGGAAGCCATGCTCCGGATATGCTGGCGCGAACTCTCCTGAGCGATGACAAAGGGGCTCTCGAGGATGAGCATCTTCACTCGCTGTGAAATGGCAGCGTAGAGCATCCCCAAACCGGCGCCTTCGCTATGTCCGTAGAGCAGGGGAAAATCCACGTTGAAATGCTGCAGCAGGGCCGGAATGACTTCGTTCACCTCGCGCAGGTAGGACTCGCGGGTGCGGGGGGCGATCGGTCCCTCCGAGTTTCCCTGCCCGGCGCGCGAATACAACAATACGTTGGTCCCCGCGGCCAGCGCGAGCTTTTCAGGGAAATCCTTCCAATAGGCAACCGAGCCCAGGGCTTCATGCAGCAGAAGGATCGTATCGAGAGCCGCAGGATGCTGGTGGAGCGCAACCTCAACCGTCTGCCCCAGGAGGGACAGGAGCATGCGCTGCGATTGAAGTTCTTTGCTCAAGGATATTTACCGAGAGGTAAGATAACGAATGAGACGTGTCCTTGTCACCTGTGGAATGCGGGCGCAGCAAAAGAGGTTACCAAAAGCTGGCGGCCGGTCACCTCGGTGGAAAGCTCCGGGCCCAATGGCGCTTGTACAATGAAGGGCCTGCGGAGAAAAATCCTCGTTCGTTGGCACGGGAAAGGTGTGGCTCGATGCAAAACATGGAGACCAGGGCCGTAAAGGAACGCACTCGCGAGCCTTGGAAAGCCTTTCAGGCGCGACAGAGGAGTATGGTCGTCAAGCGGGAAGCCGTGCTGCGGACGGCGGCACACCTGTTTCTTGAGAATGGATATCAAAAGTCGTCGATGAGTATGCTGGCCGCCCAGCTTAAGATCACCAAGCCCGCGCTCTATTACTATTTCCGCAACAAAGAGGAGATTCTCGTCGAGTGCTATCGGAACGGGATTGCCCACATTGAGAACCTCCTCAAACAAACAAACGCCAACGAGGGAACGGGACTGCGCAAGCTCTTCATGTATGTCGAGACGTATGCGGAGGCGCTGGTATCGTACGATTTTGGGCGTTGCGTCCCGATGCTGGACGAGTCAGAGCTTTCGCCCTCCACCCGGCGCGAGGTTCGAACCATGAAGCGGCGCCTGGATTCGACTCTTCGAGGCTATGTTGAGGAGGGGATTGCCGATGGCTCCATCCGGCCGTGCAATCCCAAGCTGGTTTCCTTTGCCATCGCCGGGGCGATCAATTGGATAGGCACCTGGTACCATCCCGACGGCGATCTGAGCCCCCGCGAAATTGCTGCGGAATATGCGCAGATCCTCACCGGCGGCCTGGGAACGATTCCAACGGGACGTTAGGGATGGCGGGAAGTGACGGCCATTCCTCCAGGGGCTAAAGAATTCCCGCTCTCACGCGGACTCTTTAGGCCGTACCCCTTAAGGACGGCAGCTCGGTTGCTGGCCCCGAACAGTAACGGACTGCTGTTACTTTCGCTGATTGACTTTCTTACCCAGCGTTCAGTATTCTTCTGGGGCAGTCACGTGTGTGATTATCGAGTGATAACTAAAGGAATAGAGCATGCCGCTGCTTTCCGATTCTGTGGCTCAGGACACACCCGCTCCCGAGCAGGAAAAACGTCCCGATCGTAAGTTCAACATCCGGCGGGCAGCTGTGCTCGGCGCAGGCACCATGGGCGCGCGCATTGCCGCTCATATTGCGAACGCAGGGCTCCCGGTCCTTCTACTGGATATGGTGCCGGAAAAAGGCGATCGCAATAGCCTGGCGGCAACGGCCCTCAGCAACCTCAAAGGCGCAAAACCGGCAGCGTTTGCGGTTCCGTCCATTGCCGAGCGCATCACTCTCGGCAATTTCGAGGATGACCTGCAAAAGCTACGCGATTGCGATTGGGTGATCGAGGCGGTTGCCGAAAATCTGGAGATCAAGCGCAACCTGCTCAGCAAGATCGCGGCGCACCTGAATCCCGAAGCCATCCTTACCACCAACACCAGCGGTCTGCCAGTCGCTCAGATCGGCGCGCAACTTCCCGAGCCGCTGCGGCGGCGCTGGTTTGGAACCCACTTCTTCAATCCGCCGCGCTATATGCGCCTGCTCGAGGTCATCGCCACGCCGGATTCGGATCCGGCCGCCATGGCTGCGATCGCAGAGTTTGCCGATCGTCAGCTGGGCAAAACAGTTGTGCCCGCCAACGATGTGGCGAACTTCATTGCCAATCGGGTGGGAACGTTCCTGATGCTCAACACCTTCAAGATCATGCAGGAGCAAGGGCTGAGCATTGAAGAAATCGATGTGCTCACAGGACCGGCGGTCGGATGGCCGAAAACCGGCACCTTCCGCCTCGCGGACCTGGTGGGCATCGATGTCTTAGCCAGCGTAGCGCGAAATTTCTCCAAGGCCGCAGCCGATGAACGGTCAGACGTAAAGCTGCCCGATTTCATCGAGCAACTCATCGCGCGCAAGTGGCTGGGCGATAAGACGAAGCAAGGCTTCTATAAGAAAGAACGCGGCGCGGATGGAAAGGAAGTTCGCTCCGTTCTCAACCTGGAAACGCTCGAGTACCAGCCGGCGTCTAAACCCTCCTTCCCTACCATTGAGCTGGCAAAAGGCAATGATTCGGTGGCAGGCAGACTGAAAGCGCTGCTGGCCGCGGACCCGGCAAAGGATCGGGCGGCCAAGTTCTATTGGCAGGCGCTTCCGGATCTCTGGGCCTATTCGGCCAACCGCATCGGCGAGGTCACCGAGACGATCGTAGATATTGATCGGGCAATCACCTCAGGATTCAATTGGGAGCTGGGGCCGTTTGCCCTTTGGGACGCCGCCGGCGTTCCGAATACGGTGGAGAAGATGCGCGCCGCGGGAACTCCTATTCCAGCGGCGGTGGAAAAGCTTCTGGCCTCGGGTGGTGACTCCTGGTACCGCGCGGGCGGCACCGAGTACTTCGATGTGAAAGCGGGGGCATACCGGCCGGTTCACCAGAATCCTGAACTAGCCTCGGTGGCCAACTACAAGCGCTCCCATGGAGTTTTTGCCGGGAACTCCGGTATCTCGCTCGTCGACGTGGGCGACGGAATCGGCTGCTTCGAATTTCATTCGAAGATGAATTCGCTGGGTGACGACATCGTTTCCTTCCTACTGAAAAAGCTGCAGCCGGGAAGCGATGCGGTGCGCAACTTCGACGGTTTTATCATCACCAACGATGCGCAGAATTTCACCGTCGGCGCCAACCTGATGCAGCTGCTGTTGGCTATCCAGGACGAGGAGTGGGACGAGATCGAGCTGAGCGTACGGCAGTTCCAGGGCATGACCCAGGCGATCAAGTTCTGCGAGCGTCCGGTGGTGGCCGCTCCTTTTGGACTGTGCCTGGGCGGAGGAACCGAGGTCTGTATGCACGCGGCACTGCGGCAGCCGCATCTCGAGCTGTACACGGGACTGGTCGAAACCGGGGTTGGCCTGATCCCTGGCGGTGGCGGCTGCAAGGAAATGCTGTTGCGCGCGTTGGCTGCCGCGGATGCGGTCCGTAGCGATGCCCGCGGCGAGTCGATCGAGGTGGTGGAAACCGTCAAGAATGTTTTCGAGACCATCGCCATGGCCAAGGTTTCGACCTCCGCCATCGATGCGCGGTCGCTGCGCATTATCGAAGACATCGATTCGATCTCAATGAATCGCAGCCGGCTGGTGAGCGACGCCAAAGCGCAGGCCCTGCGGCTTGCGCGATCCGGCTACACGGCGCCGGTGCTGCGAACGAATATTCCCGCTCCAGGGGAAACGATTCAGGCAACGTTGAAGCTGGGCGTTTACCTGATGCGCGAAGGCGCGTACATCAGCGAGCACGATGCCAAGATCGCGACCCACGTGGCGCGCATCCTCACCGGCGGAGATATTACCCCGGGAACGCTGCTCACCGAACAGACGTTGCTCGATCTGGAGCGCGAGGCATTTCTCTCTCTTTGCGGAGAGCCGAAGACGGTGGAGCGCATCGGCTTCACCCTCAAGACGGGCAAGCCCCTAAGAAATTAAATAGTCCCGCGGATGGGAGATTATGAAGGAAGCAGTTGTAGTCAGCGTAGTGCGCACAGCGGTGGGGAAAGCACCCAAGGGTACTCTCCGTTACACCCGGCCGGACGATCTGGGCGCGGTTGCGGTGAAAGCCGCCGTGGATCGGGTGCCGGCGCTCGACCCTAAAGAAATTGAAGACGTAATCATCGGCTGTGCGATGCCCGAAGGCGAGCAGGGGATGAACATGGCGCGGCTGATCTCGCTCCGCGCAGGCCTTCCCATTGAAGCCGCTGCGATGACGGTGAATCGCTACTGCGCCTCCGGATTACAAACGATCGCGCTGGCGGCGGAGCGGATTCGCGGCGGCGGCGCGGACGTCATCGTCGCCGGTGGTGCGGAGTCCATGTCGTATCTCCCCATGGGAGGCAACAAGATCGCCGTCAATCCCTGGCTGGTGGATAATCACCCGGCCGCGTATATGTCGATGGGGCTTACCGCCGAGCGGGTGGCGAAACATTACAACATCTCTCGCGAGGAGTCCGATCAGTTTGCCCTTGGCAGCCATAAGAAGGCGCTGGCGGCGATTGAGGCAGGCCGCTTTGACGATGAGATCGTCGCCGTTCCTGTGGTCACCACCGTGATGAGCACTGCCGGGAAGCCGGAGAAGCAGGAAAAGTCCTTCACCGTAGACGAGGGACCGCGGGCCGACACATCCATCGAGGCGCTGGCCAAATTGCGGGCGGTCTTCCATGCCGCAGGTGTGGTGACCGCGGGCAACAGCTCGCAGACTTCGGATGGCGCGGCGGCTGCGGTGGTTATGTCCGACGTCCGGGCCAAAGAGATCGGAGCCAAGCCTCTGGCGCGTTTTGTTTCCTTCGCTTATGCCGGCTGCCTGCCTGAAGAGATGGGCATGGGCCCGGTCTATGCAATTCCTAAAGCGCTGAAGATGGCCGGCCTTACGCTCGACCAGATCGATCTTATTGAGCTCAACGAGGCCTTCGCCGCGCAGTCGCTGGCGGTGATCAAAATGCTGGGCATCGATCCGGCCAGGGTAAACGTGAACGGCGGGGCGATCGCGCTGGGGCATCCGCTGGGCTGCACCGGCACCAAACTAACGGCCAGCCTGCTCAGCGAGATGAAACGGCGCGGCGCCAGGTACGGCCTGGTGACCATGTGTGTAGGCGGCGGCCAGGGAGCTGCCGGCATTTTCGAGAATTTGCAGAATTAGTAACAGTGGAGGATGCCATGGTCGTAGAAGCTCAAGCAAGAACGGCGAAACGAGTGACCGGAGGCAGCTTCCTGATCGAAGATTTGACCCCGGAAGATATTTTCACGGTGGAAGACCTCTCTCCAGAACAGAAGCAGATCGCAGACGTGGCGGCCAAGTTCGCGGAAGAGAAAATATCCCCGCAGGTGCATGAAATCGAGGCGAAAAACTGGGATGTGAGCCGCAAGCTGATGCGCGACCTCGGGGCTCTGGGGCTGCTCGGAATCGATGTGCCCGAGCAGTACGGCGGTCTTGATATGGACAAGATCACCTCCACCCTGGCGGCACAGAACCTCAGCGCTTCGGGCAGTTTCTCCGTCACCTTCAGTGCCCATGTGACTATCGGGACTTTACCCCTTGTCTGGTATGGAACGCCCGAGCAGAAGGAGAAATATCTTCCCCGGCTGGCGAGCGGCGAATGGATCGCGGCGTACGCCTTATCGGAATCCTCCGCCGGCTCTGATGCAATGAACATTCGCACGCGAGCCACCCTTACTCCCGACGGCAAGCATTATGTGCTCAATGGCGAAAAGATGTGGATTTCGAATGCAGGCATGGCTAGCCTGTTTACCATCTTTGCCAAGATCGACGGCGAGAAGTTTTCCGCTTTCCTGGTGGAGGCGGGTACACCTGGGCTGACCGTGGGCGCGGAGGAACATAAGCTGGGCATTCGCGGATCTTCTACCTGCGCGCTGGTACTCGCCGATTGCAAGGTGCCGGTGGAGAATCTGCTGGGGCAGGCGGCCAAGGGGCATCACATCGCCTTCAACATCCTCAATGTGGGCCGGTACAAGCTGGCCTCGAGCGCGGTGGGGGGAGCGAAGGTTTCGCTGCGCGACGGTATACGCTATGCCCGGGAGCGGGTTGCCTTTGGCAAGCCGATCACCTCCTTCGGTTTAGTGCAGGAGAAGATCGCCGAAGGTGCGGCAGGCATTTACGCAACCGAGGCGGTCTTGTATCGGGTGGTCGGCGCCATCGATGCGGCTTTGGCCGAACTCGACAAGAGCTCCCCTACGTTCTCGGCCGAGGTACAGAAGCGGATCGAAGAGTTTGCTGTCGAATGCTCCATCCTCAAGTTCTTCGGGTCGGAGATGGTGGAGCGAGTGGTTGACAATACGCTGCAGATCCATGGCGGCTACGGTTACGTGGAGGAGTATCCGGCTGAGCGGGCGTACCGCGATTCGCGCATCAACCGGATTTTCGAAGGCACCAATGAGATTAACCGGCTGATCACTACCGGTTGGATGATCAAACGCGCGTTGCAGGGCACACTTCCGCTGCTGCCGGCCATCAAAAAGGTGATGGACGAGGTGATGGCTGGACCGGCTGCAAAGGTGAGTTATGACGGCCCGCTGGCGGAGGAGCGCGGGCTGCTGGCGAGCGCCAAGAAGATTTCCCTATTCTGCTCCGGTGCGGCTTCGCAGAAGTTTGGTAACGATCTCGGCGAACAACAAGAGGTGATGGGCGCGCTGGCGGATATTCTCAGCGAAGTGCTCGCGCTTGAATCGAGTATCCTGCGCACGGAAAAGATGAACAAGCCCGCTTCGATGGCGGTGAAGCTGACCAAGTACTATGCCGCCCATTCCTTCCGGGTGATTGAGAGCTCGGCAGAGCGTGTTCTGGCCGCCGTTGCAGAGGGCGACATGCTGCGGACACAGATGACTATCTTCCGCCGGCTGTCCAAACATGAGCCGGTGAATACGATCGCATTAGGCCGCGAGATTTCGGCGGCCATGGTGGAGGCTGGGCGCTACAGGCTTTGAGGGAGGACTCTCTTTTGAAGGTACGGGCTTCAGCCCGTACATATTGAGGGCATCTTTATCACTGGAATGGGCTCAGCAGCATCGTCGAGGGCAGAATTGTCCCCTCAGCGGCTAAAGCCGGATTCATTTGAGAGTGGCGCGTACGGCCTAAAGGCCGTACCCTTCACAAAACTTAGATTTTTCTGCAGCCAGGGTTTTAGAGTTTGCGTAAGAACTCGGATTTGCAACTCCAGCCCCGTAGGGGCGACCTGAAAGTAGCCCAGGACGCTAGTCCTGGGAATAGATCGCAACAATGGGCGAGTCCCGGAGGGACGGCTGAAACGGCTGTGAATGGATTCAGCCGTCCCTCCGGGGCTGGAGTTGCAAATCCGAGTTCTCACGCAGACTCATCCGGAGCGTGTTCCACGTTGGACTAAGGAGAGCGGTGCGATGCAAATTTTGACCGTGGTCCGCCAGGTTCTGGATGCGGAGGAGAGCGTAAGCATCCAGGACGGGAGCGTGGTGCTGGACGGCCGCAAGCTGGTGCTGGACACCATGGATGAGTACGGCGTCGAAGAGGCTCTACGCCTGCGCGAAGGGGCAGCGGCAGGAGCCGAAGTGGTTGCTCTCGCGATCGGACCGGCTCGCAACGAGGAGGCCCTTCGCTCGGCACTGGCGATGGGAGCGGATCGCGCGATTCTGGTGGAGACTGCCGGGCCTCTGGATGTGATTGCCGTAAGCAGCGTGGTCGCCCAGGTGGCTCGCAGCGAGCAGATCGACTTGATCTTCTTGGGCGGTCAGCAAGCGGATTGGGACAGTCATGCCCTGGGCGCGGCGACCGCGGAGCGGCTGGAATGGCCGCAGGCGACCTGGACCAGTGCGCTCGCGCTCCAAGATGGAATGCTCACTGGTAAGCACGACGTCGATGGCGGCAGCGAATCTTTCTCCGTCGCGTTGCCGGCAGTTGTGACCACTCAGCAAGGCCTCAATGAACCGCGCTACCCGACTCTGCCCAACATCATGAAGGCGAAGAAGAAGGAGTTGCGTCGTGTGCCTCTCGAAGACTACGGTGTAAGCGCCAGACTCAGGATCGTGGGAGTCGAAGTACAGGTGAAAGAGCGGCGCAGAAATATCATCGATGGCAAGGATGCAGGCGCCGCCGCGGCGAAACTGGTTGATCTTTTGCGCCATGATGCCGGAGTAATTGGATGATCCTGCTGGTCGTCGAGTACTCCAACGGCAAAGTAAGCAAGAGCACCCTGGAAATGACGACCGCGGCGCGGGGGATGGGCCGCGAGGGACCTATCACTCTGCTGGTTTTGGGCAGCGGCGTTGCGCCGGTAGCAGAGCAGGCCGCCCTCTTCGCCGAGCAGGTTCTGGTGGCAGACAAGCCCGAGTTGGCGCAGTACGACCCGGAGGTTTGGGCGAGCGCCGTAGCTCAGATCGCGAGAGAGGGCGAGGCCCATACGATACTGATTGGCGGCAGCCGCAGCGGACGCGAATATAGCCCCCGCGTCGCCGTTAAGCTAAACGCGCCTTTGGTCGAAGATGCGATCAGCCTCACCGGCCGCAACGGCGCGCTGGTTGCCGCGCATTACACTTTCCTGTCTCGTGTAACCGAAACCGTG
>Ga0302325_10018697_pt1 | contig 14593 bp, 11 predicted proteins | sample Palsa_T0_2_FD_201948 | JGI IMG/M metagenome (GOLD analysis project Ga0302325, IMG submission 201948) | Peat permafrost microbial communities from Stordalen Mire near Abisko, Sweden - Palsa_T0_2 | ecosystem: Environmental > Terrestrial > Soil > Palsa > Peat permafrost | place: Sweden: Abisko... | reverse complement strand
TGTCCTTCGACTCGTCTAGCTCATCTGGTACGCCCCCGGCGGGTATCCGACCGGCTGTATCCCGTTGCGCAAGACGGGGTCGAAGTGCTCGACGAACTCCTCCAGCGACCAGGTATCTCGAGCGACCTCTGCGGCGGTCATGCGCGGGTGCGCATTGACGATGAACTTGTCCCCGCGTCGCTGGATGACCTGACCGGTCACACCCACCGAGAAGTCGCTGAGCAGGTAGATGACTGCGGGTGCGTTGTCAACCGGCCGAGGGGGCGGGGGGATGATCGGGTTGGGGCTATTGTCGGTCTGTCGCGTGCTCGCGCTCGGAGAGATCGCGTTGACCCGGATGCCGTGGCCGACGAGATCGATCGCCCAGCTGTAGGTGAGAGAACTGACCGCTCCCTTCGTGGCGCTGTAGACGGCCGTACTCGACAGCCCCATCTGCGCTACGGAGGTGGTGTTGATGATGCTGCCAGAACCCTGGTCGATCATTTCGACCAGCGCGTGGGTCCCCACGGCGATGGTGCCGAACAGGTTGACGTCGATCATCCGCCGAACGGCGTCAGGTTCCTGCTCCCACGGCTCCCCCGGCTCGAAGATCCCGGCGTTGTTGACGAGTCCGTCCACGGAACCGAACTCGTCCCGACAAACGCGAACGATGTGTGCGGCTTCATCCCAGTCCGCAACCGACGCGTTGCAGCCGACCGCCGTCCCGCCGGCGCTTTCGATCTCGGCTACGACCGTCGCCACCGTCTCGGGATCGACATCATTGACGAGGACGGACGCTCCCTGGACGGCTGCTTCCACCGCGTAGGCCCGTCCGAGGCCGAGGCCCGCGCCAGTCACTATTACTGCCGTGCCCTCGAGCGCCTTCATCGGGACAGCCAGCCGCTCATTGGCATAGGGTCGCTGCCATGCTTCTGGCAGTGTTCCAGATAATGGAGGCGCCGAATCCGAGCTCTGGGTTTGTGTGTGGGGGGGTTGTGCTGCCCGATACGGCCGGGTAGCGTCGTGGCAACATGTTCGTCAAAGAGACCAAGGTCAAGCGGTCCGCCGCGAGTACAGCCATGTGCAGTTCGGGGCACGGTGACGAGGGCGGCAAGGTCCGGCATCGTGTTGGGGTAAACCTCGGGGGCGGAGATGCGCTAGTCCTGTCCGTCACGAGGATGATGTCGGTTTGATCGCCCACTCTTTGAAGCGACTGACATCCTGGTTTGCGCCGATGAAGACCAACAGCATCGTGGCCTGAGTCGCTCCTTCGTTTACCCAGGAGTGCTTCTCTCCACAATGAACGATGCAGTCACCGGCTTTCAGCACGCGCTTGGCTCCATCGTCGAGGTACAACGTGAATTCGCCTTCTATCACATACTCGAGGTCTACGGTCGAGGTGTAATGCCAGCCGTCCGGTTGCGAGACAGCATCCTCGAGCCCTGGGGCTACGCGGGCAGTCTCCGCAATCGCGGCCTCGAGGTCGTCCGGAACGACCATCTCACCTTGGGGCGGATAGCTGAACAGCGTGAAGCGGTAGCCAGTCGGGCCGCCTGGAAAATACCGCCGGGTTGGATCTGCCCAGCCGTTGTTCGGGACGGTGGGAACATCGTCCTCCCCAAACAGGTCGATCAGCTTTGCTCCGCCCAAGATCGGTGGGGCGGTTGCGGGCACCTCCTCATCGCTCACGAAGATTGACTTGCCTGACTCGTCAATTCCTGCCACCACACGGCGAATACTGTCCACTTTAGCTCTCCTATCGTGTCGCGCCAGGCGCGACATTCTTCGCGTAACGCGACGGCTCAGGCTGGTTCAAGCGCCCCGCCGGCCTCGCTAATTCTGTGTCCATTCTCGCTACCCCGCGGGAACGCTTCCGCTCGACTCTTTGGGCTCCGCCGGATCTTCCGACGCAGGCGAGGATCGGCCCTTGGTGCCTCGGCTCCCGAACGTCCGCACTCTGCTCACCGACAGCGACACCGCAACGACCAGCGCTACCCCGTTGAACAAATCCGGCAACCATTGGACAGTCGTTACGAGCTGTAGGCCGGTTACCCCAGTCGCCAAAACGACGATCGCGAGCAACGTTCCCCACACGTTGAATCGACCGGGAACCAGTTGCGTGGCGCCCAGAAACACCGCGGCGAATGCCGGCAGCAGGAGATTTGAACCGAAATCGTCCGATGGTCCTGTCAAGGACACATAAAGGACGCCGGCGAACGCGGCGATCGCCCCAGATGCGATCAATGACAGCCAACTCCAGCGATCCGTCTGGATACCCGACAGGCGTGCCGCCTCCGGGTTACTGCCCGTGGCATGCATGTAGCGTCCAGCGGGTGTCTTTACGAGAACCACCCAAACCACCAGCGCAATGACTATCAGGTAAACAGTTACGATCTGAAAGCCCCCAATGGTGTTTTGCGTGAAGGTGGACCAAAACACGGAGGTCGGGGGTGCCGGCGTTGCCGAATTCGTGACCACCGTCTGAGCTGCCATGATCACCGACCCCACGGCAAGTGTGGCGATGAACGAGTTGACGTGCAGCTTTACGACGATGAACCCGTTCACTACACCGATCACGGCGCCGATCAGCACCGCAGCAATGATTGCCGGCACAGGTGCCCAGTGATACGAGTCTTGGAGGAGAATCGCCACGAGCCCTGAGAGGTTTGCGTTACTTCCCACAGTCAGATCGAACTGTCCGCAGACCATCGGGATGAGCAGGGCGACCGCGACGACCGCACCCGCGGTCTGCTGCGATGCGATGATTTTTACCGTCGACAGCGTCGCAAACTCATGAGGACTCCAAATCGAGAAGATAATTACGAACACGACCCACAGGTAAACCCCGCTGAACCTGTCGAACCCTGGGTTTACCTTACGCAGCTTTTTCATCGCTCAGCGCCGCTCTCAGAGTCGGCGGACACTCTATGAAGGGCCTCGGTCAATTCGTGCGAACTGATCCCTTCGTCCCCTGCTGTTAGCTCCAAGGCGATCCTTCCATTAGCGAGAATGAGGACCCGGCTGCACAGAGCGCTGAGTTCCTCTTCATCATTAGAGCTCATGACGATCGTCACGCCGTCCCTAGCCGCGGCTAGCAGCTCCGCGTGTATGTCTGCCTTTGCGGCAATGTCCACGCCCTGGGTCGGGTCATCTAACAGTAAGATCTTGGGCCGAACGCTCAGCCATTTACAGATCACGATCTTTTGCTGATTGCCACCGCTGAAGAGCGCGAGGGGCATCTCGAGGGCCCCGCTTGGACGGACGTCGAGCCTGCCGAACCAATCTTCAGACTCCTGAACCTCTCTTTTCCTCGACAGCAGGCCGAAGCGAGAGTACGACGGAAGTTTGAGAATCCCGAAGTTCTCCCGTGCCTCAAGCAGCTGGAACGAACCGGACGCTTTGCGGTCGGACGGGACGTAGCCAATACCGGCCTTCATGGCCGCTCTCGGATCCTCCGGGGCCAGCGGCTGCGAACCCGCCACCACCTCGCCGTCACTCCTAGGCCTGGCACCGAACACCGCGCCCAACAGAGTCTCACGACCCGAACCGGTGAGCCCGTAGACGCCGACGATCTCTCCCGCGCGCGCGTCGAATGAAACATCCGCCACGGAAGTCCCTGCCAATCCCCTGACGATCAGCGTCGGGTCTTGATTGGCAGATGCCACCGCGTTTCTCATCGCAGTTCTCGCCGCCAATGGAGTGCCGGTAAGGAACTCGACTAGGTTGTTCTGGGTGAAGTCAGCTCTCGGGCTCGCCGCTATCAGCCGGCCATCCCGAATCACGGCGAGGCGGTCGGAGACCTCGAGGGCCTCTTCCAAGTGATGCGTGACAAGCATGATCGCGGCTCCGGACTTCGCGCTGGCACGAAGCACTTCCAGCAGGACCTGGACTTCTTCGACAGGAAGGGTCGCCGTCGGTTCGTCCAAGATCAGCGCGACGGCTGGTTCGTCCTCCTCCGCGCCGAGCGCCCGTGCAATTGCAACCGCAGTGCGCTGAGCCGGAGTCAGCGACGCGACCGTTCGCTCCGGGTCGATCTCTATCCCAACCTTCGCGAGTGCCCGCTGGGCCCGAGCGCGCATGAGCCTCGTCTGTATCCTCCCGCCCTTGGTCGGGTAGCCGGTACTAAACGCCATGTTGTCGGCGACCGTTTGATCCCCGATGAGCCCGAGCTCCTGGTGGACAAACCGCAACCCAGCGCTGTGGGACGCGGCGGCCGAACCGAACTTCAACGGCTCTCCATTCACGGTGACCGTGGAGCCGCTATCCGGCAGATGGTACCCAGAAAGCACCTTGATGAGGGTCGACTTTCCCGACCCGTTCTGACCTAGCAGCGCGAGGATCTCTCCCGCTGCTAGGTCAAGAGTGAGGCTGTCGAGGACCCTCGACGGGCCGTAACTCTTTGACACCGACACCATCGACAACGCCGGCGCTGAACCCGTGTGGCTCATAATGACTTTGCCTGATGCGATTTGGGTGGCGTTCAGATTTGCAGGCTCTTGCTTCAGGACAGGTGCCAGAGCTTCTTGAACTGCTCGAAGGCGTCATCTGGCTTGGTGTAGTCCTGCCCGCCCCAGTCACCAACGTTCGCCTTGGTGATCAGCTGCGTGGGCATCGTTGTGTCGCCGCTAATACCTGGGCTGTCCGTTGCCAGGCGGAAGGTCGCGTCGGCTTGCGCGTAACCCGTGTATCCCCATCCGTAAGCTACCCAAGCCTTTTCGGCACCTGACTCCAGGCCCTCAGCTGACCAAGGCTCCATCCCGACACCACCAACCTGGACTTTCGTCAAGCCCGCGGTTTTCAGCGCGGCGTCGATACCCTGGTTGTAACCTGCCCAGTCAAAGAGCAGATACGTATCGCTCGGGTTCGCTCGCAGCGTTGACACAAGCGTTGGGATCACCGAACTGCTGGCCAGGTCAGATGCGCTGAACTTGACCAATGAGACCGAACATCCGGGACACATACGCTTCACATCGGCCGTAAAGCTAGTGGTAACTTCGTCAAGAATCGGGTACATAGGCAGAGTCGAAAACACCGCCTTGCCTTTCCCGTCAGAGTTCGAGACGAACCAATCCGCGAGGATCTGCGCCGCATGGACGCGCGTCGCTGCACCGATTGGGGTGGCATTCACAACGCTGTTGACTTCGTTCGGTGTCGTACCGCTGACAATGATCTGGGCGCCGGCCTTCTTGTAGGCAGCGACTGTGCTCGTGCTAATCGAGGAAACTGAGGCACCAGACAGTTCCACGTAATTCGCGCCCATCTGCAAAGCCTCACTAAAGGCTGCCTGCAGCGACGCCAGATCTGCGGAGTTGTAGTCGATTTCCTTATAGGTCCAGCCAGCGGCTTCGGCCGCCTGCTGAATGGCAGCCCCACTCTGCGCATTCGCCGGGTTGCCCGAGATCACGATGTAGACGACTTTCTTGCCCTTCGGTGGAGCTGATTTCAGCGGAAGGGTCTGCGTGATTGCAGTCGGTGTCTTTTCTGCCGCAGCGAGTGCCTTCGTTGCCGCGGCGACTGCGGGCGAACTTGCCGAGCTGCCGCTTCCCGCACTCGTGTTGCTGCTACTCCCGCCACCGCTTGAACTACCACAGGCGGCAATACTCGCCGCGGCAGCGATGCAAAGTCCCAGCGTCATACATCTTCTTGCGTTCAACGCTTTCCTCTCTCCTTCTCCATGATTGCCGTGCGGGGCATTGTCTAGCAAGACGCGGTTTGCCCCGAACAAGGACCTGTGTGGTTTGGGTTTTTTACAGCTACGATACGGTCAGTCAAGTTGAAGACTCAGCTGCGAGCGCGTAGCTAAAGCCGGGCGTTTCCAACCATCCATCGCTCGCGGAGTGACATCCCCCGAGGAGCCCCGGGGCAGCCTGACACACGATTATCGGAATTGGCTCGATCCCCTCTTGCTTGCAAGTTCTCTAGGTACCGGAGGCGGCGGCTGCGAAGATCGGTCCTGGCGGACAGCTGTGGCCGTCGTCAAGGCGCTGGACAAATCCGGTGAGGATGAAGAGCGCCAGCATTGCCTCATCGCCGAGGATCTCCGAAGTGCGGCGGTCGCCCGGTGGCTCCCAGACCCACGAGCCGGCGCTGGCGACCCCGGCGGGTCCGTTTCCTCACTCCCCTTTCAATCCGTGCGTGCGGCTTTCCCGCACACGGCTTACGGATGATGTTCCTGATGGTCACGACGCGTATCCCGGGTAACGGGTGGTGCCGCAAGCGGTAGAGAACGTGGGTCTCAAACCACTCACGCGCGTCCAGGTGTTCTCCTGGCTCGGGTTGTCGGGTCGGATGCTGGAGCGCGGCGTGCGGCGCCGGACGATAGCTCCGAGCGCGTAGGTCACGTTGCAACTCGCCCAGAAGGCGTTCCACCCCGTACTCCTGTACCGCCGCCGCGGTCTGCTTAGCGACCCCGGCAGCGCCCTTGCTTCTCTGCACCCGCCTCCACGCCTCGCACAGGACGTCACTCCTGCGGTCCGAGCTCACCCGGACCGGACTCTCACCGGCTGACCTGGACCGGTCTTCAAGGCGCAACATGCGCTGCATACTACATGTAAAGCACCCAAGCGGCGAAAGTATCTCAAAGTGGGGCCTGAGCTTCAGGCGTCGGGTGTCGGGCGTCGCGGTGCTTGCGGATCGTGCGGCCGAGCCGGATGAACGGATTCAGGACGCAGCGGGAGAGACGAGCGAGGAGGCGATCGAGCAGCTCGCCGTCGACGGTGAGGGCGGGGCGAAGATTGCTCTGACTGTCTCCGTCATCGCCCACGCACGCGGGACCTTCCCACCGCCAGTGGGGATCGCGGCGACCGTGGCGGCTTGTTGGTCAGTGAGATCGCAGGGGCTGCGCGACAGCGCACAGCGGTCGTGCTTGAACTGCTTGGCGGCCTCGGTCTGGCCGGCGTGGCGCAGCTCGTTCAACTGCGGCCGTTCGCCATTCGATACCCCCACCGGTACCGCTGCTTGAGCACCATTAGCCTCACATACGTCTCCATCGCGACCGTCGGACGACCATCCGTCAACACCGCGCTTGTCCTCGATCACCTCCCGCTGGAACCGCTCCACGGTCGGTGAGAGCATCGCCGGGTCGCCCAGCAACCGATCCAGCGCCGCCAGGAATCGTCCCGGCGGCCTGATAGTCGCCGGACTGGGCGGCTCGGCGGTCGGCGGTCGGCGGTCTACGGCGCGCGAAGATCCTCCGGCAGTTCCCGCGCCTCGATCGGGAAGCGCCTGGTCCCACGAGCACTCCGGCTGCACTGCCCAAAGCGTCAGCACACGCCTTCCTCAGATCGATCAGAAACCCCGCACTTGCAGGGAATTCTGAGGTTCAGACCGGAAGGACCGGACGCCATCAGAGCACGATATTTCTCCGTAGGAAGTAGTGAGCCTGTGGTTGAGATCGGCAGGATGGAGGCCGCACCGAGCGACGAGGCCATCACTCGGGGACCCGCGCGTATTGGCGATGCCCCGTCGGAACCACGATCGAACCTGCAGCGGGGTAGACAAGCGTTTGTTTGTTTGTCATACTGCTCGCAGCGCAGAGCAAGTCGGCATGCTCGCAGCGAAGAGCAAGCGGAGAGGAGCACGGAGAAGAGCAAGGTGTTGTTCGAGGTACCCGCGACATCGGGACGGGGCCTACATGTGGCCCCGCCGATGTAGTGCGTGGAGCCTCGAACTCAAGATCGCGACTGAACTGCGAGCGGTCCCTGCGGTTAGGTGCGCATGGAAGTCCGCCTGATGAGCGAATCGTGATTCAACGGCGGGCGGAGACTCGGCTGGCCTCAAGTCGGTCGACTCGCTCTACGCGATATCTTGCCGGCGCTCGTGAACGACAGCCAGCGCAGACGTTAAGGACAGCATAACGCACATCTGAAGTACATCAAGCAACTATGTAGGGTAATCGGCGTTCGCCGCGAGACGAACGGCTACATTTCTGAGAGAGGGAACTTATTCCATGGGATGGCTTACCAGGCGCCAGCGCGGCGTCAGAGGTATATGTCGAACTGTCGCCTGTAGTTCACTGCTGGCGCTGGCGGTGATGCTAGCGGGTTGTGGGTCGAGCTCGAGCTCGAAGACAACTGCGTCCAGTTCGGCAGCATCATCGGCATCTAAAGCGGCGACCACGGGCTCGTCGGGGGCAGGCGGAATTCACGAAGCGACGTCTCTGGCTGCCAAGGCGATGGCAACCCCGACCGCGCTGTACCAGACGCCGTTGAAGTCGAAGCCCACCCCCCACACGATTGTCTTCATGAACAATCAGACGCCGCAGTCGGCCAACTTGCTGGAGGGCGTACAGGACGGCGCAAAGCTTGCCGGCTGGACCTTCAAGTCAGTGAACTTCGATGACAGCAATCCGGCGACGCTGGTCACCGGTATGCAGCAGGCGCTTCAGTACAAGCCCTTCGCGGTTGTCGTCAGCAGCTTCCCTGAGTCGCTGTGGAAGAGTGAGATCCCGGCGTACCAGAAGGCGGGCGTCAAGATCATCGCCCTCGTGATCGGCCCGCAAGCCACGAGTGCTACGGTGCCGGTTAATATCGGCGACTTCACCGATGGTGGCAAGGTGCTCGCCGACTGGTTCGTCTCGGACTCGGGCGCGAAGGGCCAGGCGTTGATGGTTGACCTGCCGTCTTACCCGATCCTCACCGAGTCCAAGACCGGTGCGCTTGCCGAGATTTCGCGCCTGTGTCCTGCGTGCAAGGTCTCGGAGTTCGAAGGGACGCTTGCGGAGGTGAGCAGTTCGTCACTGGTGCCGAACATCGTGACGGCTCTGAGGAAGGATCCGTCGATCCATTACGTTCTGGACACCGACCTCGCGTTCATCGAAGGGCTGGCTGAGCAGCTGAAGGCCGCAGGTATCACCGGCGTCAAGATCGCCGGGACACAGCCACTCCCGCAGGACCTAGCGGCTGTCAAGGCAGGAACGCAGTCTTCGGCGGTCGTGATCAGCAACCTCCTGCTCGGATGGCTCTGCACCGACTCGGCGCTCCGGCTATCCGAGGGCATGAAGGTTCCGCCTGGGGATAATGGGGTTCCGTCTGTGCTCCTGACGAGCTCGAATACCAAGACCACCAATCTGGCGGAATACGGAGTCCCAGCCGGCTTCGCACAACAGTTCGCGAAGCTCTGGAAGGTCGGATGAGTGCGCCGGGCCAAATCGAAGATCCGATGACGCCCGGCGAAGACGTGGCCAACCCCCCCGCGCTCAGCGCGCGGGGGGTGGGCAAGACGTTTCCAGGATCGCGGGCGCTGATCGGGTTGGATCTCGATATCGCGCCCGGTGAGATCCGCGCGCTACTCGGAGCCAACGGGTCCGGCAAGTCGACGTTTATCAAGATCCTCTCTGGCTTTCACCGTCCCGATCCGGGGGCGGAGGTTGAGATTGGCGGTGCCGCGCTTGAGTTCGGCGATCCGAGCGCGTGTCATGTCCTTGGTGGCCGGTTCGTGCATCAGGATCTCGCGCTCATTAACGATTCGTCGATCCTTGACAACCTCTCCTTTGGCGAGGGTTTCCCCACGCGTATGGGATCGATCCTGTCTCGCTCCGCGCGGCAGGCGGCTTCCGAGTCGCTGGACCAGGTGGGGCTCGACCTCGATCCGTTGACGCTGGTTCGTGACCTGGCCCCGGCCGAGAAGACTGGGGTGGCGGTCGCGCGCGCTCTCCGAGAGACCCGCGAGACGCCGGTGCGCCTGTTGGTGTTGGATGAACCGACGGCCACGCTGCCGGCACCCGAGGTGCGCAGGCTCCTTGACATCGTGAGGCGGGTAGCGGCCCGCGGCGTCGGAGTGCTCTATGTCACGCACAGACTCGATGAAGTCTTCCAAGTCGCTCGAACCGCGACCGTTCTCCGGAACGGACGTGAGGTGATCACCGCTGCGGTTGCTGGACTGACGCGCGGTCAACTGGTGCATTACCTCGTCGGCTCTGAGCTTGACGAGGCACATCGCGAAGCAGCCGCGCTGGCGGACGAAGCCGATGCGGCGAATACGGTCCTGAGCATTCGCGATCTCCGCGCGGGTAGTCTCCACGGAGTATCGCTCGAGATCGCGGCCGGTTCCGTTGTCGGTGTATCGGGCGTGACTGGCTCTGGACGCGAATTCCTTTTGCCCGCGATCTTCGGGGCGGCCAAGCGAGAGGGCGGCGAGGTGAGCGTAGATGGATCAACGCTCGCGCCGTTTCGGCCGTCGGAGGCGATTAGGCGGGGGGCCATTTTTCTCCCCGCGGATAGAAAGCTGCTCGGCGGCCTGATGGACATGACCGCCAGGGAGAACCTGACGCTCTCAAGTATCGCCGAGTTTTGGAAGTTCCCGATGATCCGGCGTAAGACTGAGCGGACTGATGTCCGCCAGTGGTTCGACCGACTGCAGATCCAGCCACCGCAGGGCCTCGAGCAGACGTTGCTCACATTCAGCGGGGGTAACCAGCAGAAGGTGCTGTTTGCGAAGTGGCTCAGGCTCAATCCTAAGCTGCTGCTGCTGGACGAGCCGACCCAAGGGGTGGACGTGGGCGCGAAGGCAGAGATTCACCATCAGATCTTGACGGCCGCGGCTGCTGGCGCGGCCGTGCTTGTGTGTTCATCTGACATCGATGAGCTTGTTGCCCTGTGCAGCAGGATCGTTGTGGTTCGTGACGGACATATTGCCGCGGACATGACTGGCGCGGACATAACCGTGGCCAAGGTCTCGGCAGAAACGATCACGTCCCAGGCAGAGCACGCCTTAACGTAACCGCCGGAGTCCAAAATCAATGAGAGAGAACATGAAGCGACCGCTAAATTTAGGGATGGACAGATTCAGTGGCCTGTACCTCTGGGCGCTCTTCATCATCGTGTTCTCGATTTGGAGCCCATCGCTGTTTTCGACGACGTCAACCGTGCATTCGATTGCTGATGGTCAAGCAGTCCCCGCAATCATTGCAGTCGCGCTGCTACTGCCGCTGGCGGCAAACGCTTACGATCTCTCGGTCGGCGCCACCGCGAACCTCACTGCGATCGTGGCAGTCAGCCTACAGACGGCGTCACATGCCAGCATGGTGGTGTCGATCATTATCGGCATCCTTTGTGGCACGGCAATCGGTGTCATCAATGGCTTCATCGTCGTCAAGCTGCGGGTGAACTCGTTCATCGCGACATTGGGTATGGGTAGCGTCATCGCTGCCGGGCAGACGATCGTGTCGGGAAACAACCAACCGCTTCCTCCGATTTCAACGACTTGGTCCAACCTGACCTCGACGACGGTCCTCGGATTCCAGATCGTCTTTGTCTACATGCTGATCATCGCAGTGGTCGTGTGGTGGGTGATGGCGCATACGCCGGCGGGACGCTATCTCTATGCGACCGGGAGTAACACTGAAGCGGCCCGGTTGTCCGGAGTGAAGGTCGGCAAGTGGGTGTGGCTGTCTCTGATCGGGTCCGGCACACTCGCCGGCCTCGGAGGGGTGATGTACGGGTCGCTGCTCGGCCCCTCGCTGACGTTCGGACAGACGCTTCTGCTCCCCGCTTTCGCTGCGGCCTTCTTGGGATCGACTCAGCTTATTCCCGGACGGTTCAACGTTTGGGGAACCGTGCTCGCCATCTTTGTCCTGGCCACGGGCGTTCAGGGCTTCTCGGACATCACCTCGGTTCAGTGGCTGAGCGACATGTTCGATGGTGTCGCGCTGATTACTGCCGTGGCGTTTGCGGTCTGGCGACAGCAGAGCGCCCCGTCGCGCCGTCAGCACCCCGATAGTCACAATCAGAACGACCCAACGCCACCTCGGGCGGTGGAGGAGGAGTATCAGTCTCTCCCGAACGTGGGCGACGCGAGCGGCGACGGCTGAGGGGGCGCGGCCAGAGTCTGACCTGGCCGCGCGTACCCGCCGATTCACCGCCCCCGAAGCACAGTCATCGGACGTCTGGGTCTGGACGCGAGGCGCGCGCAAAGTCAGTTGTCGCCCGTGAGAAAGGCCGATCGTGAGCACATCGAAGACGACCACAGAGACACGCGGTGAACCCGGTGCTGCCTTTAGGAATTCGGGCAGCCTGTTCATCGACGGGCGCCCAGTAGCGGGCGAGGGCGATGTCCTTAAGATCATCAATCCCGCGACCGAGGAACAGATCGCCCAGATCCACGGTGCCAGCGGCGAACAGGTCGACCAGGCCGTCGCGGCGGCACGAAGGGCGTTCGATCACGGACCGTGGCAGTGGTGTGCTCCAGACGAACGGGCGTCGGCAATCAATCGGCTCGCCGAGCGGGTCGAGGCCCACCGCGACGAGCTGATCGCGGCGATCGTCGACGAGGTCGGTAGCCCGGTTACCCTTGCTCGGGGCCTTCAGGTTGACACCGTACCGCTGCACCTCCGGGAGTTCTCCGCGCTGGCCGCGAACCCCCTGGAAGAAGATCTGGGCCTTGATGCTGGGCCGCCGGCCAGCCGATCTATCGTCGGTTACCGGCCGGCCGGCGTGGTCGCGGCGATCTCGGCTTACAACTACCCGCTTTTGCTGGCGATGGTGAAAGTAGGAGCCGCGCTCGCGGCTGGCTGCACAGTTGTGCTCCTCGTTCCCGATCGGTCGGTCGTGACCGGCCTGATGATTGGTGAGCTTGTCAGGGAAGCGAACCTGCCTGACGGTGTTGTCAATGTGATCGCGGGTGGTGCCGACATTGGTGTCCGCCTGACGAGTCGGGGTGACGTGGACCGCGTCAGCTTCACCGGCTCGTTGGCGGTGGGGAGCGCCGTGATGAAGCAGGCCTCTACGTTCGTCACCAACGTCGTCATGGAACTGGGTGGAAAATCGGCGAACATCATCATGCCCGGTATGACGCTCGACGAGCGGACTGTGAAGCCCATGCACCTTCGCTACTTGCGCAACGCGGGCCAGGGGTGCGCCTCGCCGACTCGGTTTCTCGTACCAGAGTCGGACTACGATCGCTTTCTCGATGTGAGCCGTGCGGTGTACGAGACGATCGGGGTCGGTGATCCGTGGAACGAGGAAACCGTCGTGGGGCCGGTGATTAGCCAACGGCACCGCGCCGTGGTGGAAGGCTTCGTCGATCGCGCCGTGAGGTCCGGAGCCACGATCGTCGCCGGCGGCGGACGCGCCGATCTTCCGCGAGGTTGGTATGTGAATCCAACGCTGATCGGGAATGTCGATCGAGACGCCGAGATCGTTCAAGAGGAGATCTTTGGACCGGTCGCGGTGGTCCTGCCGTACCGGGACATCAGCGAGGCGATCGATATCGCCAACGACACGAAATACGGTTTGGCCGCGCACGTGCAGGCGGCGGACGTTGACGACGCAGTTGCGATCGCACCACGGCTGCGTGCCGGGAGCGTTTACATCAACGGCGGCGGCGCGCTCAGGGCGAACGCGCCGTTCGGCGGGTTCAAAGCCAGTGGCCTGGGACGCGAGTGGGGCTCGCACGGTGTTCGTGAATACCTGGAGGCACAGCACATCCAATGGGTCGTCCGGACTCCGGACGCCTGAGAGGAGCGAGGTTCATTGACTCTCCCAAGCACGGCTCGGGCCGCGGTCGTCGTGGCCTACAACGAAGAGATGGAGATCCGGGATTACTCGCTGCCGCAGCCGTCCCCCGGTGGCCTCGTGGTGAAGGTCGACTGCTCGACCGTTTGCGGGACCGATGTGCACGCCTGGGAAGGCGTCTTCGCCAAGCTGCGGCCGATCGAGTTGCCGATCACCCTGGGGCACGAGATCGCCGGAACCGTCGCCGCTTTAGGCGATGGTGTCAGTGTGGACTCGGTGGGGGAACCGTTGCGGGTCGGCGACCGGATCGTCTGGGTGCCGGACTCCTGCGGCCATTGCTACGCGTGCACCGTCGAGAAGATGGAGAACCTGTGTCCGAACCGGCGCTACGGATACTTCGTCAACGCCGACACCGCGCCGCACTTCCATGCTGGCTTCAGCGAGTACACGGTGGTTCCGTCGAGGTCGGCGCGGTTCAGGATTCCTGCCGGTGTCAAGAGTGAATGGGCCTCCGCTTCGAGTTGCGCTTTACGGACTGTCGTCAACGCCTTCTCACGACTCGGAAGCGTCGACTACACCAACAACGTGGTCATCCAGGGCGCCGGCCCGCTGGGGCTATTCGCGACGGCGATCGCCGCCACTCACAATCCCAAGAAGATCATTGTCATTGGAGGTCCTGAGCCGCGACTCGCGATCGCTCGCGCTTGGGGTGCCGATCTGACGATCTCGATCAGCGACCACCCCGATCCAACTGACCGGCTTGAGCTCGTAAAGGCTGCCACCGGCGGTCGTGGCGGGGACGTGGTCGGAGAGTTCTCTGGAGGCGCGACGGCTTTCGCTGAGGGAGTCACCCTGGCCGCCCCCAACGGGCGTTACGTTGTCGCGGGCACGGTCGGTGGACCCGATCAGACGTTTACAGCCCATCAGATCACGTACAAGAATCTGGCGATATTCGGGGTGGCGAGTGCCGACGCCTCTCACTACTACAAGGCGTTGAAGTTCATAGAGGCGAACTCGGACCGCTTTGATTGGGATCGGATGATCGGTAATAGGTACGGTCTGGACGGCGTGACGACCGCGCTGGGTCGCATGCAGCGGTTCGAAGAGATCAAGTCGGTCATCGTTCCGTAGCCCTGACCATCCGGGCGCGTCAGCGCACTCAC
>Ga0302325_10018696_pt1 | contig 14593 bp, 12 predicted proteins | sample Palsa_T0_2_FD_201948 | JGI IMG/M metagenome (GOLD analysis project Ga0302325, IMG submission 201948) | Peat permafrost microbial communities from Stordalen Mire near Abisko, Sweden - Palsa_T0_2 | ecosystem: Environmental > Terrestrial > Soil > Palsa > Peat permafrost | place: Sweden: Abisko... | reverse complement strand
GACGATCCGCCCCAGTTATACCGCAGCTTCTTTCCCACCGCGCTACCGTTACCCATCATCTTCGCCAGCGTTTCGGTGATGATGACATGGCCGCTATCCGCGGCCGGCAGGTCAGCCCGCAGATCACAGCCGTCGAGTAAGTGCATCCCAGCCGTCGCCAGGAACCCCGGCGTCACCGCCCGCCACGATATAAGAACTTCCTGCTTTGGATCCTTACCCTCCCAACTAACCCCGGACCCATTATTTCCGACACTGATCGTATTGAAGCTGTTTAATCCCGCATTCTCCACCACACCGGTATTCAGCAGGTCCTGCCGGATCTGGGAAAAATGCGGCAGCATATTCCCCCGCACATCCATCGTGATCAAATTGTTCTTATCGTACCCCAGATCCCGGCTGAGGATATGATGCAGTTGCTTATAAATGATCAGCGTGCTCACGATCAGCGTGATCGAAACCGTAAACTGCGTGATCACCAAACCCTTCCGGACAGCCGAAGCGCCGGCGCCCCTGATCCGGACCCCCTTGAAGACATACACCGGGTTGAACGAAGAAAGATACAAGGCCGGATAGCTTCCCGCCACCAGACCGCAAACAACCGTGATGACCACTATCGCAACCAGATGCAACGGCCGCCCCAGACCCAGCCCCAGCGTTCTTCCGGTCAGCGCATTAAAGGCAGGGAGCAAGATCGAGATCAGCACAAGCCCCATCGCTACCGCCATCGCCGACAGGACGATCGATTCCCCGATGAACTGCCCGACCAGTCCGCGCTTTCCCGCGCCCAGCACCTTCCGCACGCCCACCTCCCTCGCCCGCCGCTCACTCCGCGCCGTCGCCAGGTTCATAAAATTGATGCACGCGATCAAAAGGATGATCCACGCGATGACCACGAACAAATGAACATACTGGATCTCACCGCCGGCTTGCTTGCCGTCCTCGAAATCGTTCCGCAAATGCCAGTCATTCGCGCTAAGCAGGAAGCAGACCGGCGCGCCCACCACATCTGTTCTCTTCGTGGCGATATAATTCTTCAATCGGGCATCCACCGCCGCCGCGCTCGCCCCCGGCGCCAGCTCGGTATAGGTAGTGGTAGAATTGATGCCCCAGTTATTTGTCTGGATATTATTGTCCGTGAAATAGGCGGTGCTCATCGGCGCCACCCAGCGAAGCTGCAACGTCGAATTGGCCGGAAAGTCCTCGATCACCCCCGATACCTGATACGCTTTCTTATTGTTTATCCGGAACGTCTTCCCCACCGCCTTTCCATCTCCAAAGAATTGCTGCGCGACTTTTTCAGTAATAACGATATCCGACGGATGCAAAAAAGCCTCCCGGGCATTCCCTTCCAGGAACCGCCGCTGGAACAGGCCAAAAAAGCTCGAATCTACCCAGCCCCCAGCCTCGTACAACGATTTATCGCCGACGGAAAACAGCTCGTTGTCAAAATCCACCCGGCAAGCCGCCGCTACCCCCGGAATATCCTTGACCATCGCCGCCGCCGTCGGCCTCGGCGTACTGCTAAACGTCCGGACCTTCCCCTGATAGGTCTGATTCTCCCAGATCAGATACAACTGGTCCTTCTTCGGGAGGAACTGATCATAGCTCGCCTCATTCTCCACCCATAAAAAGATCAGCCCCGCACAGGTGATACCTATCGCGAGGCCGAATATGTTGAGGGAACTATATCCCCTGTTCTTCCAGAGATTCCGGAAGGTTATTTTAAAGAAGTTGATTGACATACTCCTTGGCCACCAAGCAGGATGCCATACTTTATTGAACTGACAATCAAAAGTTTAATAATCTCCGCCTCTTCCGGCTGTCCGTTTTCGATACGCCAGCTGTCCGCAGCCGCGCAGCCACCGCTCCGCCCGACCCTCCGCCGCTAAAGCGGCACCGCCCTTCGGACCGCTAACGCGGTCCCCGGTCCATTTTATGTCTGGCCTTCGGCCGAGCCGCTACCGCGGCTCCTACGGAAATATCCCCAGCTCGGCATACGAAGTCCCCACCTTATTGATCGCCACCACATAAGCCGCTGTCCGCATATCCGGCACACTCGGATTGGCCTTCCAGGCATCCATGATCTCCCGCGTCGCCGCTGCCATCGTCTCTTCCAGACCGCTATACACCAGGTCCACCTCATCGGCCCCATGCATGATAAATTGCTTTTCCTTCTGACTCACTTTCTTTCCCGTCAATCCCTCGATCTGGCTCAGGATATGCGTATTCATATTTTCAGTAAAACGCTTTTCCATCCGGCCATAACGGACATGGCTAAGGTTCTTCAACCACTCGAAATAAGACACGGTAACACCCCCGGCATTCAGATACATATCCGGCACGACCAGTATCCCCTTTTTAATAAATACCTCATCGGCCTCCGGCGTCAGCGGACCATTGGCAGCCTCGCCGATGATCTTCGCCTTCACCCGGGGGGCATTCTCTCCGTTGATCACATTCTCCAGCGCCGCGGGAATAAGAATATCGCATTCCAGCTCCAGCGCATCCCCGGACCTGGCCATATTGGTCGCTCCCGGGAAATTCAGGATACTGCCCGTCTTCTTCCGATGCTGGAATACCTCTTCTTCATTCAGCCCCGCCGGGTTGGTAATAGCGCCTTCATATTCCGCCAGCGCAATCACCTTCGCCCCGCCCTCCCGGAAAAACTTCGCCGCATGATAACCCACGTTGCCAAGGCCTTGTACGACCACCGTCTTGCCTTCGACGCCGGGCTTCAGCTTCAGCCGGGTCATCATCTCTTCCATCTGGCAGACTTCCCGGATGCCATAAAACACCCCCAGCCCCGTCGCCTCACGCCGGCCCCTCACCCCGCCCTGCGATACCGGCTTACCGGTTACACAGGCAAGCGCATCGATCTCACCGGGACGCATACTCATATAGGTATCCAGGATCCAGGCCATCTCCCGCTCGCCCGTACCATAGTCGGGTGCAGGTACATCCGTACCCGGTCCGATAAAATTCTTTTTGATCAGCTCGGAAGTATACCGGCGCGTGATCTTTTCCAATTCATATGGGGTATATTTTTTTGGATCGATGCTGATCCCTCCTTTTGCACCGCCAAATGGGACGTTCACGATCGCGCATTTAAACGTCATCAACGCCGCCAGCGCCATCACCTCATCCAGGTTCACCGACAGGGCAAACCGGATCCCCCCCTTACAGGGAGTCTTATGCTGAGAATGCTGAACGCGATAAGCCTTTATAACCTCTATCTTATCGCCGATCTTAACGGGAAAGAACATGCGGTAGACCGCATTGCATTGTTTGATTTGCTCCAGGATACCGGGATCCCAGCTCGTAAAAGCCGCAGCTTTGTCAAAGCTTTTTTCAACTGCTTCGAAGAATTTGTATTCCACTTGGCCTGCCATAATCGTTATTTTTTTATTTTGAACTCTTTTCGAACCGGCTGATCTTTCTGTCCAGCCGCATAACATACGCTATAAGCCCCAGCAATATTGTGACCAGTACAGCGATCGGCACATAAATCTTTCCATCCGCCCTGAGCCTGTCCGCCATTTCTACCGGTTTCCCGGCAGCCGTATCCTGTGCCCGGACCGACAATTGAATAAACAAAAAGGCCAACAGCGCAAACCCGGAGTAAACTTTCTTATGCATTACTGATTTTCTTTTTGGATTCGAATGATTCGGAGACATGCCGTTTTTCTTCCAGCAGCCGCAACCGGATACGAAGCGTCGTGATCCATACGCCTAACAAGGTCCAGCCCGGAACGGCCCCCGGCCAAAAAACAACCCGCATCCGGCTGTCGATATCATGCGTGTCCAGCGCCGGATTACCCATTCCCCCCGGATGAAGACTTTCCACCATCCGCGGAATGATCCAGATCGTCGGGAACAGCATGGCAAAGGCAAAAATGTTGTAAACCGCGCCGATCCGAGCCTGCTTGTCCAGATCCGTCATCGAATTGCGCAACACCAGGTAAGCAAAATAAATGAGCAGCGCGACCGCCGCCCCCAGCTGTTTGGGGTCATTGCTCCACCAGGCGCCCCAGGTATAGCGCGCCCAGATCGATCCCGTCAGCAAACCCAGACAGCCGAATACGATCCCCCCCTTGGCATATTCCAGGGAATAAATATCGTATACGGGCTTGTTGCTGCGCAGATATAAAACCGCATAGATCACCGAAACGATAAAGAGGATCATCATCCCAAACCACATGGCCACATGAAAATAAAGGTTCCGGATCGTTTCATTCAGGATGGGCTTGGCCGGAACATCGCCCAGGAACCCGGCAATGACCGTATACACCAATAAGATAACACAAACTATTTTCCACCAGTTCTGACGAAGCATATGTACCACTCCGGTTTAGGAATGCAAAATTAGGGGAATTCATTAGTCCTTCCATAGAAAAGGAAAAAGGATCAGCGACAACGCAAGGATCATAATATCCAATCCCACCAGCACAACGATCATCCCGGCCAGCCCCCCCTGGATCACCTCCGCAAAGGCGATATTTGAGATCTTGCTCAGCAACAATAACTGCGGAATGACCAGCGGAAAGCCCAGTATCGCCATCAACGCCGCGCTTTGCTGCGCACGCGCCGCAATCGCCGCCAGAAAGGTAAAAACCAGGCTCAGACTCATCCCGCCCAGGCAGCTGATAAAAATAAACACCCCGGGATTCGGCATCGGGTTACCAAGCATCAGCACAAACAGACCCAGGCTCAGACCGCTCATCAACAGCATCAGCAGGGCATTGAACAATAGCTTCGACAGGATAAAATTCGCCGGCCCCGTGATCGAAAAAAAATACAGGAGCCTTCCCCGTCCCTCCTGCAAAAAGCTCTTGGCCACCGCATTGACACAGACAAACAGCTGTATCATCCAGAACAACCCCTTCCATACCGGGCCCTCCGGCTCCCCCATCGACAGATACAGGACAAAGATAGTCGACGCCACATACAACAGCACTCCATAGAAGGTATACTGCTGCCGGACTTCCAGCAACAGGTCTTTCTTAAATAGCGTGAAGATTTGTGAAAAGGAGCGTATGGCCGGACAATTTTGCCGCAAAGCTAACCAGGATTGTCAAAAAAATCGTTAAAATTTTATCTCCCCGACCCCCCTTTCACCCCCCGGCCCGGCGCCGACACCGTCACCCGTCACCGCCCACCCCCCTATCGCTGCGAATAATAACAATGCCGGCAACGCGGTTCATAAAGGTCTTTTTCCCCCAGCAAAACCTGCGTCGACCCAGGATTTTTACGGTAGGAATAGTTGGCAATATTTCCACATTTGACACAAATGGCATGCAACTTGGTTATATATTCTGCTTTGGCGAGAAGATTGGGCATCTGGCCAAAAGGTTTGGCTTTATAATCCATGTCCAAACCGGCGACGATCACCCGGACCCCGCGAACAGCAAGCTGGTCGCAGACCTCAGGCAGCTGATCGTCGAAGAACTGGGCCTCGTCTATACCGATCACATCGACTTCACCGGCCATCAGCAGGATCGAAGTAGATGTCTCGATAGGCGTCGATTGGATAGCATTTTCGTCATGTGAAACGATTTTCTGCTCGTGGTAGCGGGTGTCGATGACGGGCTTAAAGATTTCGACGTTCAGATTGGCAATTTTAGCCCGTTTTAGCCTTCTGATCAGTTCTTCCGTTTTCCCGGAGAACATCGACCCGCAGATGACTTCGATCCAACCACGCCTTTCGCCCTTTAAATGGGGTTCTATAAACATAGATACATATAAATTAGGTTCGGAATTTGTTATAACTTTATAAGAACGACACTTTCTAACCCATTTCGCTCTTAAGTACCTAAAATGGAACGACTAAAAGAACTGATATCCCAGCTGAAGGAGCAGTTTGAGGGTAAGGCCCCGCCTTCTCAAATGCTGCAGACTACCCAGCTTCTGGAAGCCGAGCTCCGGCTTTTGGCAAGTCAGCCCGTCCCTGCAAGAGCGGTGCCGACGAAGATAGCTGTTATGATGCCATCAGCTTCAAAAATAGTAGCCGCACCCCTCCCATACCAACCCGAAGTTTCCCTGACAACCGTCACGACAACCGACAACCCCGCCGCACCAGCCATCAACGGCGCCCCGGTCGCCCCCGCCGCTCTTTCTAACGGCGCTCCCATCACAAATGGCGCCCCCGTCATCAATGGTACCCCCGCCGTCGCTACCAGCGCCCCCGCGGCCGTCAACGCAGGCATCCCCGCCCCCGCAAGGGCCAAAGAACCCGAAAGAGGTACCTGGCCCTTCGACCCGCTCGCGGAAAAGCCAATCGACCGGTTCACCCTTTCCCAAAAAAGCCGGGAGATCAACGATATCATCGGCGGCGGCAACGGCTCCTCCCTCAACGAAAAGCTCAAATCCGATATCGTCGAACTAAAATCCGCCCTCAACGACACCCCCGTGCGCGACCTTAGGAAGGCCATCGGCGTGAATGATAGATATGTGTTTGTAAATCAACTATTTAGAGGGGACGAGGTCATGTATGAACGCAGTATAAAGACCATCAACGGTTTCCGCATCCTCCCCGAAGCGGAATACTGGATGGAACGGGAGCTAAAAGTCAAACTGGGCTGGGACGAAAACCGCGAAGCTACCCGCCATTTCTATCAGCTGGTCAAAAGACGCTTTTCCTGAATATATCGGATGATCTTGCCGGTAGCCCCCTTTTTGGAATGAACATATTCCCGGGATGCCGCACCTGCCTCCTTGCATTCCTCCTCATCCCGCAGCAGCCGGTCAAAGACCTTCTCAGCCTCCAGCGCGCTGTCGATCACAATCCCCCCGCCACATTCCGTTAATTCGACCGCCTCGATATATTTCTCGATCACCGGCCCGAATACCACCGGCTTGCCATAAACCGCCGCTTCCAGCACATTATGCACCCCGTCATCCCCAAATCCACCCCCCACATACGCAATGCTGGCATACCGGTACAGCCTTGACAGCATCCCGATATTGTCGATCAGCAGCACATTCGGCTCCGGCCACCCCGGCCTGACCACCCCCGGCTTCACCGCCTGACCCCCGGCCAACCCCGGCGTACCCCCGCCAGCCAACCCCGGCCTCCCGGCCCCCGAAACACCCCCCGCGACCCCTAGCTTCACCACCTGCCCCCCGGCCCCGGCCTCCCAAACCGAATACCGCACACAATGCCGGAACAACCGCTCCACCCCCGCCAGCCGGTCCTCGCTGATCTCATGCGGCGCCAGGATAAACCGGATCTCCGGATGTGAATTGGCATAATGATCCATTTCCTCATCGTCCTCCTCCCAGGTACTCCCCGCAACGATCACCGGATGGCCGCCACAGAACGCCGCGATCAGCGGTAACGGCGCCCCCTCCTCCGCAATCTCTATCACCCGGTCAAACCGAGTATCCCCGCTCACACTGACCCGCTCCACCAGCCTTCGCCGTTGCAGTAAGACCCTGGAGGCTTCGGTCTGAACAAAAAGATGGGTAAAGCTTTCCAGCATGTACCGATACAGCCGCCCATACCACTTAAAAAAAGGCTGGTCCGCGCGAAAGACACCCGAGATCAACAACACGGGGATATTCCTTTTCTTCAGCTCCACCAGGAAATAATACCAGTAATCGTATTTGACCCACAACACCAGCGTAGGCTTCACCAGGTCGATGAACTGCCGGGCATTCCCCGGACTGTCCAGCGGCAGATAAAAAATATGATCCGCCCCGGCGTAATCCTTTTTGGCGACATATCCCGAAGGCGAAAAAAAAGTCAGCACGATCCGGGCGCCCGGCGTTTGCCGCCGCAACCCTTCGATTACCGGTCTGCCCTGCTCGAATTCCCCGAGAGAAGAACAATGCATCCAGATGACGGGACCTTTACGGGTTACCACCTCCATCTCAGCCCTTATCCGGCTAAAAATGCCCTTTCGCCCATCCAGCCACGCCTTCGCCTTCCCATTCCAGGGCGCCACCAGCCGGATACCCACTTTGTAGAACCATAAAAAAACATGATAAAAGATAATGCTCAACTTCCCTTATTTAAACAAAATTAAAAATAACCGCACCCGCAACGGCTAGCTCAGCCGAAACGGCTAACCCGCTCGCAGCAGCTAACCGCGCCCGCAACGGCTAACGCACCCGAAACGGCTAACCCCGGCCGCAGCAGCCAACCCGCACCCGCCAGCCCGAAGGGCATCAGTCACGCATGCCCGCATCACCTGTTTGTGGCATTGGATAAACCACAATTTTGCAGTAGGTTTGTGCCCAATTTAATCCACCGGTGGCGGATTATATATTAAATCCGGAGAGAGTATGCGGCCCATCCAAATGGTAGATCTGAAGCAGCAATATACAAAAATAAAGAGTGAAGTCGATTCAGCCATCGCAGAGGTGCTGGACAGCGTAGCGTTTATCAACGGCAAACCTGTCGCCGATTTCGCGGCCGGCCTTTCTGCCTATACCGGTTCCCGGCACGTCATCCCCTGCGCCAATGGCACCGACGCCCTCCAGATCGCCATGATGGCCCTGGACCTGCAACCCGGCGACGAAGTCATCACCCCCTCCTTTACCTATATCGCCACCACCGAAGTCGTGGCCCTCCTCCGGCTAAAACCCGTCTTTGTCGACGTCGACCCCCGCAGCTTTTGCATGGACCCCGCCGCGCTGGAAGCCGCCATCACCCCAAAGACAAAGGCCATCGTCCCCGTCCACCTCTACGGCCACGCCGCCCCGATGCAGGAGATGATGGACATCGCCAAACGACATAACCTCTTCGTCATCGAAGACAACGCCCAGGCCATCGGCAGCGACTATACCTTTTCCGACGGCAACACCAAAAAGACCGGCTCCATCGGCACCATCGGCGCCACCTCCTTTTTCCCATCCAAGAATTTAGGGTGTTACGGCGACGGCGGAGCAATATTTACAGATGATGACACGTTAGCTACGCGGTTGAAAATGATTGCTAACCATGGGCAGAGCCGGCGCTATTATCATGAAATGGTAGGCTGTAACAGTCGCCTGGACACCATCCAGGCCGCCGTCCTCAATGTCAAGCTGAAAAGGCTCGATGAATACATCAGGGCCAGACGCTCAGCCGCCGATTACTACGATAACGCTTTCGCAGCTCACCCGAAGATAACGACGCCCTACCGCGCGCCATACAGCCATCACGTTTTTCACCAATATACCCTGCTCCTCGAAGGAGTCGACCGCAACGGACTGAATGAATACCTGGCAAGCCGCCAGATTCCGTCGATGATCTATTATCCCGTACCCGCCCACCGGCAGCAGATGTTCGCCGCTTCCGGCGGTGGCAATTACCACCTGCCAACCACGGACTGGTTGACAGAAAGGGTGATTTCCCTCCCTATGCACACAGAACTGGACCAGGAACAATTGCATGCCATCAGCACCGCAGTCCTCGAATACGTTGATAAAAAATAAAACCTAAAGCATCATTATGAAAATTGCTGTGATTGGCACCGGATATGTTGGACTCGTTACAGGAACCTGTTTTGCGGAGACCGGCAATGACGTTTGCTGCGTGGATATAGACGAAAACAAAGTGCAGAAATTGACCAACGGCCAGATCACCATCTATGAACCCGGCCTGGAGAAGCTCTTCCTCCGCAATCTCAAAGAAGAACGGCTGAAATTCACCACCAACCTGGAAGAAGGCATCAAAGACGCCCAGATCATCTTCCTCGCCCTGCCTACACCCCCCGGCGAAGACGGCTCCGCCGATCTGAAATATATCCTCGGCGTCTCCGACCAGCTCGGCCGCCTCCTCAAAGACTATAAGGTCATCGTCGATAAAAGCACCGTCCCCGTCGGCACCGCCGAAAAAGTTTACACCGCCGTCGCCAAAAATTACAAAGGCGAATTCGACGTCGTTTCCAACCCCGAATTTCTCCGCGAAGGCGTCGCCGTAGACGATTTTATGAAACCCGACCGCGTCGTCATCGGAGCCTCCTCCGAAAGAGCCCGCAAAGTCATGGGAGATCTCTACAGCCCCTTCGTCCGCCAGGGCAACCCGGTTATTTTTATGGACGAGCGCTCCGCCGAGCTTACCAAATATGCCGCCAATTCCTTCCTCGCCACCAAGATCACTTTTATGAACGAAGTGGCCCTGCTCTGCGAACGCCTCGGCGCCGACGTAGACATGGTCAGAAGAGGTATCGGCAGCGACGAACGCATCGGCAAACGCTTCCTTTTCCCCGGCATCGGCTACGGCGGCAGCTGCTTCCCGAAAGACGTCCAGGCCCTGGTCAAATCCTCCCAGGAAGTCAGCTACGATTTTAAGATCCTCAACGCCGTCATGGACGTCAACGATAAGCAGAAGCTCCACCTTCTGCCAAAAATAAAAAGCTACTTTTCCGGAAACCTGAAAGGAAAACATTTCGCCCTCTGGGGACTGGCCTTCAAACCCAATACCGACGATATCCGCGAAGCCCCGGCCCTCTATATGATCGATGCCCTCGTAAACGAAGGCGCTACCTTGAGCGTATTCGACCCCGAAGCCATGAATAATGTGCGACAGCTCATCGGCGACAAAGTCGCTTACGCCGATAACCAATACGATTGCCTCGACCGCGCCGACGCCCTGATCATCGCCACCGAATGGAACGAATTCAGGACCCCCAATTTCCTGAAGATCGTCACCTCCCTGAAAAACAAAGTCATCTTCGATGGTCGTAATTTATTCGATATCGCAGCCATCCGTGAACTGGGCTTCTATTACGAAAGCATCGGCCGCGCCCCTTCAAACCCCGGAAATCCCGGAAACCCCTCAAACCCCGGAAACCCCGGAAACCCCGGAAATCCCGGAAACCCCTCAAACCCCGCAAAGCCAAACAAATAATAACCTATCCAGCCATGAGCAAAGAGCGCGTATTGATCACCGGTGCAGCAGGATTCCTGGGGTCGCATCTGTGCGACCGATTCATCCGGGAAGGATACCATGTCATCGGCATGGACAATCTCATCACCGGCGATCTCCGGAACATCGAACACCTCTTTAAGCTGGAACATTTCGAATTTTATCATCACGACGTCAGCAAATTCATCCATGTTCCCGGGGAATTGAAATATATCCTGCATTTTGCCTCACCAGCCAGCCCCATCGACTATCTCAAGATCCCCATCCAGACCCTCAAGGTCGGATCGCTGGGTACCCATAACTGCCTCGGACTCGCAAAAACAAAAAACGCCCGCATCCTCGTAGCCTCTACCTCCGAGATCTATGGCGACCCCCTCGTCCATCCGCAACCGGAAGAATACTGGGGCAATGTCAACCCCGTCGGCCCCCGCGGCGTGTACGACGAGGCCAAACGCTTCCAGGAGGCCATGACCATGGCCTATCATAATTTTCATCACCTCGAAACCCGTATCGTCCGAATCTTCAATACCTACGGCCCCCGCATGCGCCTCAACGACGGCCGCGCCCTGCCGGCGTTTATCGGCCAGGCCCTCCGCGGCGAAGACCTCACCGTATTCGGCGACGGCAGTCAGACCCGCTCTTTCTGCTTTGTCGACGACCTGGTAGAAGGCATCTACCGCCTCCTGCTTAGCGATTACCATCTTCCCGTCAATATCGGCAACCCCTCGGAGATCACGCTGAGGCAATTCGCCGAAGAAGTCATCGCCCTCACCGGGACGACACAAAAGATCGTCTACCGGCCCCTGCCCGAAGACGATCCGAAACAACGCCGGCCCGATATCGCCCGCGCCCGCAAACTCCTCGGCTGGGAACCCAAAGTGGAACGCCGCGAAGGCCTCAAAGTCACCTATGAATACTTCAAGTCCCTCCCCCCTGAAGAATGGACCCGGCTACCAAAAGAATTTATCAGCAGAAGTTAATTCCAATATACCCTACTATGCAGCAAGCAAAGATTTACGATGACCTGATTGACCGGCGGGCAAAACTGGCCGTCATCGGGCTCGGCTACGTGGGATTGCCCATCGCCCTCGAGTTCGCCCGGAAGCTCTCCGTAATCGGATTCGACATCAATGCAAAACGCATCGATATGATGCGCAACGCCATCGACCCCAGCAAAGAAGTCGACGCCTCCGAATTCAAAGACCGCGATATCATTTTCACTGACGATCTCGAAATGCTGAAACAAGCCCGCTTTTTTATCGTCGCCGTGCCAACCCCCGTCGATAAATACAATGTCCCCAACCTCCAACCCCTTATCGGCGCCTCTACCACCGTAGGCTCGGCGTTAAAAAAGGGCGACTACGTCGTCTATGAATCCACCACCTATCCCGGCTGTACCGAAGAAGACTGTCTTCCCATCCTCGAACAGACCTCCGGCCTGTCCCTGCAGAACGGCGACTTCAACATCGGCTACTCCCCCGAACGCATAAACCCCGGCGATAAAAAACATACCCTCCGCACCGTCGTCAAAGTCGTATCCGGTAATACCCCCCTCGCCCTCGACGAAGTGGCCAAAACATACTCCCTCGTCGTCGACGCCGGCGTACACCGCGCGCCGTCAATCAAAGTAGCCGAGGCAAGCAAGATAATAGAGAACACCCAGCGCGATCTCAATATCGCCCTGATGAACGAATTATCCCTTATCTTCGACCGCATGTCCATCAATACATATGATGTCATCGAAGCCGCCGCCACCAAATGGAACTTCCTCAAATTTCAACCCGGTCTCGTAGGCGGACACTGCATCGGCATCGACCCCTATTACCTCACCTATAAAGCCGCGGCGCTTGGCTATGAGTCAAAAGTCATCGCCTCCTCACGCTATATCAATGACGATATGGCCAAATACGTGGCCCGCAAGATCATTACCCACGTCCTGCGGATCTCCAACGAACCAAAAGTGCTCGTAAAAGGCGTGACCTTTAAAGAAAACGTCAGCGATATCCGCAATTCCCGCATCGTAGACGCCGTCAAAGAACTGCTCGCCTTTAATATAAAAGTGGATGTCGAAGATCCCTACGCCATCGAAGAAGAAGTACACGAAGAATACGGCCTGCACCTCGCCCGCGAAGTCGCAAAAGACTACGACGCCGTGATCGTCACCGTGCCCCATGACCAGTACAAGGACCTCGACGATGCCTGGTTCACCTCCGTTACCCGCGAAGGCGCCCTGATCGCCGACCTGAAAGGAACCTATAAAAATAAAATTACTAACAGAAAATATTGGAGTCTGTAATGGCTACATTCCAAAAAACTATCCCCCAAAAAATTATTATGGTTACCGGCGGGGCCGGCTTTATCGGCTCGCACGTGGTCCGGCTCTTCGTCACCAAATACCCCGAATACCGGATCATTAATGTCGACGCCCTGACCTATGCCGGCAACCTGGCCAATCTGAAAGACGTCGAATCGGCGCCAAACTACCACTTTGAAAAAGCCGATATCACCAACGAGGCACGCATCCGGGAACTCTTTGCAAAATATCATTTCGAAGCCGTCATCCACCTCGCCGCTGAAAGCCATGTCGATCGTTCCATCATGGACCCGCTTGCCTTTGTCCGCACCAACGTGCTCGGCACCGCCACCCTCCTCCACACCGCCCACGCCGCCTGGAAAAAAGAGTTTGAAGGCAAGCTCTTCTATCATGTATCCACCGACGAAGTTTATGGTTCACTCGGCGCCGAAGGATTCTTCACCGAAGAAACACCCTACGACCCCCGGTCACCTTACTCCGCTTCCAAAGCTTCCTCCGATCATTTTGTCATGGCCTGGCACCATACCTACGGCCTGCCCGTCATCCTCTCCAACTGCTCCAATAACTATGGGTCCAACCATTTTCCGGAAAAACTCATCCCCCTGATGATCAATAATATCCTTCATCATAAACCGCTGCCCGTCTACGGCAAAGGGGAAAACGTCCGCGACTGGCTCTTCGTCGAAGACCATGCCCGCGCCATCGACACCATCTTTCACCAGGGAAGGACCGGCGAGAAATACAATATCGGCGGCTTCAACGAATGGAAAAATATCGACATCGTCCACCTGCTCTGCGGGCTCATGGATAAAAAACTGAGCCGCCCCCCCGGCGAGTCGGCCAGCCTGATCACCTATGTAAAAGACCGGCCCGGCCACGATCTCCGCTATGCCATCGATGCGACAAAACTAAACAAAGAGCTGGGCTGGATGCCCTCCCTCCAATTCGAAGAAGGACTGGAAAAGACCGTCGACTGGTACCTCGCGAACCAGGACTGGGTCAGGGCCGTCACTTCCGGCGACTACCAGAACTATTATGCGGAGCAATACGTTAAAAGATAACTATGCCGTTCATCACAACCGATATTTCAGGACTGCTGATCTTCGAACCCGCCGTCTATAAAGACGACCGCGGACACTTTTTTGAATCATACAACGAACAGACTTTTCATAAGGAAGGGATCACCAATCGCTTTGTCCAGGACAATCAATCCTTTTCGACCTATGGCGTGATCCGTGGCCTGCACTATCAACTCGACCCGCATGCCCAATGCAAGCTCGTCCGCGTACTCCGGGGGAGAATCCTCGACGTAGCCATCGATCTTCGTAAAAATTCACCGTCCTATGGGAAATGGATCAGCGTCGAATTGACCGCTGACAACCGCCGCCAATTGCTTGTACCCCGCGGCTTCGCCCACGGCTTCTCCG
>Ga0302325_10018693_pt1 | contig 14594 bp, 11 predicted proteins | sample Palsa_T0_2_FD_201948 | JGI IMG/M metagenome (GOLD analysis project Ga0302325, IMG submission 201948) | Peat permafrost microbial communities from Stordalen Mire near Abisko, Sweden - Palsa_T0_2 | ecosystem: Environmental > Terrestrial > Soil > Palsa > Peat permafrost | place: Sweden: Abisko... | reverse complement strand
TGCCCCTTAATGATTTTGAAAGTATTTATCTTCTTTAAGGACTTTAGTTTATCTAAGATGCTTAATACCCAATTTGTAGCATCTTGCGTAAAGGCTTAATCTAAATCAACTGCTTCAAATGGTGTAGTTAGTGCTCTTAGAGAGGTTAACTGATTAAGTTTAATTTGTATAGCTTTTAGTGCAATTGTTAGCTATATAACTTTATTATTAAAGACTCTTCTAATTAGAACATAGCTTGTACAATTTGCCCTAGCATGTGATATACGCATAATACTACTGCTTTTAGCAGTTATATAAATATGATCTGCACCTATTTTAGTGCAATTTGTACAATTTGCAATATTAGTACTTATTTTAGTACAATTACCAGTTAAATTGGCACCTATTTCAATGCCATTACCAGTTTGAGCTAGTCTCTTTTGCATAGGTAAATGTGCTAATAGCAGTAGCCATTCTAGTGCATTTTGCATATCTTGCTAGTGTTTCCTCTAAGGATACAAGTACTTATTATAGCTAATATCTGCATAAGTCTCTTCTTGGCATAATAGCATATTATATAGTTTGTAAATAGAACTGCCTTCTATTCTAACAAAAACGTATAAATTAGTCTTGATTATTAGTCCGTCTTTCCTAGGGAATTTGTCTTTTAATAAAATTAGCTATACTAAACAACTAAAGACAATTATCTTCTTAAAGTTAGGAAGCTTATCCAAGTATGCTTCTATTAGTGTTGTAGCATCCTTTACAGTTCCTTCGCCATATAGCAAGGCAATAGTAGGAATCCGATTTTTGATATATATCTTAAATGTTTAGTAGCAAAACACCAAAATTCTAGTAGTAATCTAGCTTAGTAAACTATAGACTATGCTTTGCAGTTAATAGTGTATATAGCTTGTTTAGAGACTCCGTTTATTAAATGCTTAAATGGTAGACATAGTTTAAAACAAGTCCCTTTAAATTTTAGGTGATTTTGGAAGGCTTGGCCGAACTCCCCCCTTCTATTATTAGCCCTAATTACCATCGCCCGTATAGCAGTTTCGTTCTGAATCGCATCTAGGAGCTTAGTTAAAATTAGCAGTATTATAGCTACTAATTTATCCTTAAGTAGTCGAACCCATGTAATCCTTGTAGTATCATCGATTAAGAGAAAGTAGTAATAGTATCCTTGTACAAATCGGTGTCTAATTCCTGAAATGTCGCAATAGAGCTTCCTTCTTTTAATAGTTTCTTTAACATCTATTTTGCATTCGAATAATTCCTTCATTTTGCTTGCTAGACACGACTCACAGTCCCTTTTGCTAGCTATAATTGCTCGTTTAGTAAAGTGCATGCCTAGTGACTTGTGTCGTAGCTTGTCTATATCTTTGTAGTTCATATAATCTAGTCGTCGATGCCAAAGCTCTATTGTTAATTCGTCTAATTAGCTGTAATCCTTATAATTTGTAGCACTAAATGTAGTGTAGTCTTCCAAAACAAATAGTCTATTAGGTGTAGCAAGTGCTGTAAATAGCACTATTCCATCCTTAAAGCAAGTTGTAGTATTATCCTAGAACACCACTGCGCAACTATCGGAATTCAAAGCCTTAACTGATATCAATTTTGTCGTGCCAAATGCTAAAACTAGCTATACGCAATTCAAGTATACTCCCCCTACAATTGCAGGTCCGTAACCCGTAGAATATTGGTATAATCCGTCGGAGATTTGTATAGGTTTCGGTATATGCTATAAAGCAAAGCTTGTTAAGTCTACCATTTCACTAGTATAATTAATTGATATACTAGAATCGATAATCTATTGATTGGAGCTAGTACTTAACAAGGCAGTCGCAGTCGAATTAGTTAGATAGAATGCAATGCACAATAATAAACCTTTATTGTATTCCTCTAGCTTGCTAGCTATATTAGCAGATTTCTTAGACTTTTTAAGTACAAGTTCCTAAGCCCTTTTATATGCGTAGCAGTCCTTTTACTAATGGCCCTTCTTGTAACAAAATGTACAATTATCCTTTTTAACCTTTTATATGCTAGTCGGTTTTGATAAATCGGATAAGTCTTGATTGTTCCTTCCTCCTCTGCTACAGCCTTTGCCTTTGCCCCCTTTGCCCCTGCCTCCTTTACCTCTATTACCACCTTTGCCACCTCTTGCAAATGCAGCAATAGGAGTGACAATTAGTCGTTCGATCGACTAGAGGGAGACAATAGCTTAAGGCAGGTCAAGTTTGTCACAAGTTATCTAGTTTTTTTATTGTTACTATACTAAATCACTAAAGGGGAGAGAATCTAGTAACTTCTCGAGTATATCCTCATCTGTAAGCTTGCACTAGCTCGTTGCTAGTAAGGTTTTGTAGGAATTGAGACGCCCGACAAATGATTTAACTGTTTCTTTTATAGGATCAAATGTTTGTTTGTTAAAAGTGCTCCTAATTCGAGTAACCTATACAAGGTTATTTGCTTAGTCGGATTTCTTGAGCTCCTTCTACAGTCTAACAACGTCTTTTGATATAACTGATAATATAATCGAATTGAGGTAGTCTTTGCTAACTAATCCAAAGATGATTTGAATGCTAATTGCTTTGCAATCGGTCTAGTTTATATAGCAAGCAACAGCAGCTGCATTAGTAGCAGCAAGATCGGGTATATCCTCAGTTTCGTTGACTATGTTCTAAGCTTTAGTATTAACTAAAGCTATTGTATAGGACTATGCAAATGAGGCGTAGTTGTCACCTGTAAATACGAGTATTTTACCCCATTTGGTAGTGTTATATTCAACTGCAGTAATATTAGATGAAGAGGCTATTCTATCAATTCTGTCGTATAGTGAAGTGTCGTTTTAGCGACGGTGAGGTGTGCGACAGTGAGGTTTAGGTATTGCAGACCGGGCTTATGACCTGTTAAGATTACAAGCATGCGGAAGGACAAAATGGTAAAATAATAATGAAAATGCGAGTAGTAGTAATGCAATTGATGATATTATATATAGGCTAAAGTGCATAAGTTATCAGGTGCGCCCGGCGCACTGGAGGGTAATTATAGGGTTCCTAGATGACTCAGCATAGCTGAAACACCCTAAAACTTAACAGGCTATGAGTCTATGACTTGAGCATCCGGCAAGTGCATGCTTTCGGCAAGTGCGTACCAGAACCGTCACAACTATATCTAGACGATTGGCAGCTGCCTTGTGATAAAATCACGGATGAGAGCTGGTAAGAGACGATTGAAGGGACGTGGATCAATAATCGGCGGCCGATCTTGCTTGGAGCCTCGGAAGTCGACTTGTAGGTCGACGACTCGACGAGGACGCGAGCTGCTATAACGAGGCTCCCGTAGTGCAAAGGACTGACTCTGGTGAACTTGAAAGTATAGCCTAAGATGAATGGGAAACGTTGTTGAAATAGAACATATAAGTTGATGTGGGTTGAGTCATGCAGCTTGATAAAAAACCCAATGGCTCGCACAGGGGCCGAGGCACGCCCCACCACGCGAAACCCCCAGAGTTTGGACCCTAAAGATGCATTCCTTTGAATTCATCTATAGCATAGTTCACATCAGTTCGATCATTTTTCTGATTAATAGTCTCTCTATCATAAATAAGTATCTAAAGGCATTCCTATCACAACAGACTTGGTTCAAATAAAGTGTATTCTAATTTTCCCTCAATTTTCATTTCCACTCCTCCCTCACTATTGCCTATTGCCCCCTCTTACCCTTTATGAAACTTCTTCCATCTCAAAAGCCCAAGCACCAGCTCGTTTGAGGCACGTTTCTCAAAAACATGGATTCGCTATCCGAGCAATCATCGAATCCAGGACTTTCTCTGTGGCGAGTCGAGGGAAATATGGAGCCGCCCCAGGATGCCGACTCCAATCCTCTCGTATGCCCGACTCTCGCTGGCGTGAGTACAGGGATGAACGAGCAAGACGTAATACTCTATGGGCTCTGGCTTACTCTTTCCAACAACGACGCAATAGAGAGGTTGGTCCAAGGTACGCCGATGATCATCTAGAATCAGTTGTGCACCTTCTGTATTAGCAACCTTCCATACCGGCGTTTCTAACTCGAGCGCTGATGTGCCGATGCTATCAAAATCCCGGTGGCTATTGCCTAGGAAGTCCAACTGCCCAGCCCTCGCAAAAGGCGAGATGATATCGTCGCATCACTCAGCTTGGCCAAATGGAACGACCATGTATCGAATAGGGCCATCATAGGCCATCCATGACCATGAGGGGACTATCTTGCCGCCGCGGAAGGCCTCGATGTGCTTCAGCTTATCGCCGGCTCGTTGCCATAACAGGCAGCGGTGCAAGTATATGTCGAAGACCCCGTAGCCGCCTGTCGTCCCGAAAGTATCTAGGAGTCTGGTCTCGAGTCCTTTGATAGCGATCGGCCGATCTGAGGGAAATGACAAGGCTAGCCCAGGCTCGGCAGAATAACCTAAGGCATCGATTGCCTAACGATACTTGGTTAGTACGAGCTAGAATCGATATATTAATAGCGTATCGATATCTCACTGCCTTTTGACCTTACTACCTCTTTACTTCTTACTCTCCTTGAATCCTACTCTCTCGTATAACGGTTTTTTGATCGAATATCTTTAAAATGGCTTCTAGAATAGATATTAGCTCCTCCTTTACTCAATTGACCCTTGCTAGTCTTACTAGTAACTTTAGACTTGTCTTATAAGAGGTTATCGCCTGCTTTAAGAATAAGTTATCCCTTTACTAGCAATATTGCTAATATTTAAAGGAACACGAGAACTAGTATTAGCTCTATTGCGCCTAATGCCCTAAGGAGTCCGACGACCTTAAAGTGCTATACGGCTTAAGCCTTAATAAGAGTATTAAGCAACACTTGCTTGTTTACTACTAAATTAAGGTTAAAATTAAAAAGAGCAAGACTTAAGTAGCTGCTAGGAAGTAGCTTAAAGTCTTATATCGACAAGCGTAAGCTAATAACGATATTAATAACTTTAACTTGGAAATTTTCAAGTCTTGTTTAAATAAGCTTATAATTGTAAAAGCCTTAATTACCTTAATTGTTATATATAACTTATCTTATTATTTTGCGGAATAGCTAGCTTTCCACGTTCTTTGCCTTGCACTTAATCTAGCTTATAAGGGTATAATTACTATATCTTACTTAAAGATATAGAATATAGTTTGCGCGTCTTATACTCGATATAAAGATATTATACGACAATTACTTTAATTGGCCCTCTTATAAATCTATATCGCTTATAATATTTAAACCTCTTTAAATAATTAGCTTCTCTTTAAGATTATAGCACACTTTACCTTATACGATTTAAAGCATTATAAGGCCCTCCTTGCTTTTAAAAAGGTGCTTAGCTATAATAGGGAAAATATGTAAAAAGTCCTTCTCTTAATACTTAAAGATTATAATATCGTATAACAACTTAAAGCTATTATAGCTAATAATGCAACTATAAACGACAAGCTTTGTAAAGTGATTTAAGCTTACTATTAATCTAACTTTTAAATAAAATAAAAGGCAAAAAAGTAGCGTATTTGTTACTTTAGCTATATTATTAATCTCGTTATTTAAGCTTTTTTATTTGCAAAAGTATTAACGCTAAAAGAGCTTAAGTCGTACGATAATTAAGAAGATGCAAGAGAGGACTTCTTAGAAGACGAGGCGAAAAAGGCTAAGTTTCGGCTTTTAAGTCTATTTAGCTAAGCATATAATATCGTAATCTTTATTTGCACATCGCTAACTCGTGCGCAAGAGTTTAAAAAGCTTGCTAAAAGGATAATCTTATTAGATAATCGTATAAGGTAAAATAGCTAATTTAATATACTTATTATACTTTTCAATCTCTAGCCTCTTATTAAAAAGTTTTATTTAAAGCATATAAATAACGTCGCTAAAGATGTCTTAATTGCTTAAGATTAAGCTAAGCTTTAAAGGATTAAAGAATTCCTTTCTTGCTTTAATGCAAGTATAATAAAGGCTTAAAGGGATTATAAGGCTATTAATAAAACGCTCTTTATTATAGACGTGATAATAAATTATATAAGAGATAAGACTATAAGCTTTTTACTCTCTTTTAAGATTTAGCTAACTATTATATAATAAGTAAAATATTAAAAGAAAAAGGATAAAACAAGTAAAGACTTCCTTAAGCAATTAAAAGTAGCACAATTTGTCCTTAACAAGTATTACCTCTTTGCTAACGTATCTCCACTTTACGTAATTGCCTTAATCCTTAATTTTGCCTATTATATAAGGTATATCCGGACTTAGCTAGCTATTATAGCTAAGGCGGCCTTAGCGCAAGTAAAAAAGCTTTAAGAGAAGTATCGGGACAAGGTTTAAGTCTTATAATAAAACCCTTTAGCCTTTAAGTATAGCTTTAAAAAGGAGCTAAGAGAGCTTAATACTTTTAACCGGATTGCCTTATCTCTTTAAATAGTTACTCGGCCGGCAAGTAAAGACAAGTATAAGGATTATAACTTAAAGGAGTCGTATAAGGCAAGCAAGATAAGGGCTCTCGGCTAATAGCTTTAAGACACTTAAAAGCAACGCTAGCCCCGGCTCTCTTTTATAGCTATTAATATCCTCTTAATCTTACTAATAAGCAATAAGTTAAAGCGCGTCTTCTTTAAGGCTCGTTATACGATAACTTAAGATAAAGGCTAAATAAAGCTAAAGACGATAAAATATAAGGAGTCTTTTAAGCACTAAAAGAGAAGTGGGATTTTAAAAACATTCTTTAAAGAGATAGTAGAGATAGTAAAGAGTAATAAGAGCTAAAAAGAAGTAAGCTTTAAAAAGCCTTCTTTATTTAAGTATTTATATTTACTTAGCTTCGCCACTTAATTACTAGTCTTAAGATATTATATAAAAGTGTAAATACACCTCTTAAGTGCCCCCCTTATATTACTATAAAGGAGACACTTGCAAATAAGCCTTATAAGTGACTCTTAAGAGAGATAAAGCTCTAAATTACTATTATATAAAGGAAAGGGGCTTACTTTCTTTATATTAGCGAAGTTATTGCATAATTACTATTATAAAGTTTTAACTTAAAAGGATTATTACTTGCCTTTTAGCCACATTATTAAGCCCTTTTATCTCCTTATTAGCTATATAATAAAAACTGCTAAATTTAGAGGGAAGAAGAGACTTTAATTAATCTCGAGGCTAAAGATAACAAGTAAAGTGGTCGCGCTACTTGCAATTACTATAGCACCTACTAAAGTATCCTTGCATACGATAACACTTCATAAAAGGGTATAAACTACGCTACTAGCAATTAGTATAATTGCCTTATAAAAGAACTACCTTAGCCCTTTAGATTAAGATCTTATTTATATATAACGGCCGATTACTTGCAATTTGGGCTTATATAATATTACTAGCCACGTATAGCATATCCCGCCCAAGTAATGCAAGAATAGCCTATTAAAGGCCATTTAAAGGCTAATTGGCAAAGATAGCGGCATTAGCGACTCTTAAGACTAAGGGGTTAGCGCTACTAATAGCCGCGCCGGCTATAAGTTAAAAGAGGACTAAAGCTTTAAGAGAATATGTTAAAGACTATCGTATAATAGTAGCAAACGCGTACTTACTATTATTAATTAATAGCTATAGTAAAAGAAAGAGAAGAAGTTTTACGTAAAAGTAAGTAAATAGATAAGGCAAAGGACGCGTAAGCGCATAAGGAATACGTATAAGGAGTTAAATTAATTGGAAAATGAGTAATTATCTAATAGAGATTAGCCTTCCCTTAATTAGCCTATTATACGGCGCTCTTACTAAATAGATTTAGAAGTTAAATAATTGATAAGGAGGAAAGGATCGTTATACGACGGTTCTTTACTTTTAGTAGGGTAGCTAGCCCCGCATTAGGCTAAATCGATATTAGAACGATAAATCGATACTTGAGGCATTTAGGCTCGATTGTCTATCGATACGCCAAATCTGGTTATTTTGCCAAGCCTGCTCATGACCAAGGGAGAGTATCACGATGTTCTTTGGGTCCATCCATCTCGTCTACCTAAGTGCCAAAGGAAGTATTGATCAATCGGGTTATTCCATGGGATTAGATACCTACACAGAGGAAGCCTGCAACTTTCCATTATATGTAATGTTCCTCCCAGAAAGTTTGTTCATCATTATGTACATTTCCCCCTCTACGTAGAGTATATAGTGAGCATGTGTTGCAGCGGAGCAAAATATAGATATTTTCCCTCTCCATTAATTTACAAAAAGCTTTTCCCTCCGTCCATTTCCTTGCAACTTAATCATCAAACGCAACAGTATAATTCTCACCAATCTCAGCCTATGTCAAAGCTAGTACAGTCTAAAAGTAGTAAGTGCTCAGCGTGGCCGAGACGTTGCTCTTCGTCATTCCCGTCAGATCTCCATTCCCACCATTAATCAAGAAATCTGTAATGTACGAATTCAAATCAGCTGACTGGGAACTCGGCAAGGTCCAATGATAATGGCCACCAACGAGTGAGAACCTGAAGTTCTGTAGCAAACTATCGGCCTTGCAGATGAGTTGACCAAGCTCCTAGCATGCCGTGGTGCCAACTCGGCCAAGCCAGTCGATTTCGTTCTCAATGACGAAGGGCCTACGCTGGTAGACAGAGCAGCGAGCCAATGATGGTACCCAGGAAGCGCGGGTGTAGTCTTGGCGTAGGTATTGAAAGGAGTTCCGAACCACGCATTTTCTCGCCAATGATTTCTCCTGCGGTCTGGATTTTCTTTCCTGCTGGGTATATTTGGGCTTTTGGGGGAGGAAAGGGCGAAGTCGAAGAGTGCAGAGTTGTATGATAAGATTTTGGCGAACTATCCGCAGCGCATTAATCCTATTATTCTTTGGATCGGCCACTAGGGGAATTTTGCTGAGTCTGTTTCGGAGAGTTGCATTTTGGGGATTGGAGTAAAAGGAGAAAATGAGCAGGTTGGGCTCTTCCCGTGAAACTTCCAGTTCGTTTTGATGGCACCGTAGTTGATCAAATCGATATGATTGGTATGATTTCAAACGCAAAATTCTGCAATTCCGCATGCCTTGAAGTGAGATAGTTTGACTTCATGGTCTGATCTGGCATTAAAGTAACATTGGCGGCAACTTTCATCGTAACGATAGTTTGTCATCTGCAAATGAAGTGTTATTTAGTCACAATGGCACTTAATTCTGAAGTCTTGCTAAGGATTCAACATCAGTTTTAAAGAAAGTTGCAGCTGTGATCATAGGTGCATGCTACATAGAGCTAGGTACCGAAAAGTAGTTGATACTGGGTTGCTTTAATGGAAGGCTTTCCTAGATTACTTTCGGTGGGGTGATATTGAGGCGACCTTTGAGAAAGTTCGATGATTTGTCAAATATATGCCTTTAACTGAAATGAAACGTTTGCTTATGCAAGTTCTTCATTGCCAAGTTACACAGACAAAAGTGCAGGTTCCATCGTTCTTCCATTGACCGCTTTTCACGATGGGCCGCGGCGTTGCATGAAAATATCAGAATACAGATGTGCTGGATAGAGGTTATTGGCCATGTACGTATAGCTCTAGCGCGATTCCCCTGTTCCCAGATTATACCCAATTTCGACTTGTCATAAGTTATACTTAAATCGCGGCCCATCGTTCTCGTCAGCAACGCCCGCAGAAATCGCACCCGCCACTTTCCCATCACCAGAAATCCTGGCCACGGGACCGTACTTCTGGTCTAGCTTACTGTTCTCCTGAAAAAGGAAGTATCACTGTATCGCAACCCGAATGCAAGCAGAACGTTGAACAGTATAAAGCTGGTATAACACCTTATGCTAAGATGGCAAGATCTTAGTACGGACTGTCGTAAACTGGGTAGACTTTAGCCCCGTGTCAAGGCCTGCATTGTCCTACGAGTCCTAGGATTGCGATTCCGGCGCCGCATTCTGTGTTGGAACCCTAGGTGTTGGCGACCTAGGGGAGGATGTTTGGTTGCTGAGAAGATGCCAAAGGCGGCGAAGAAGACGCTAGTGTAGCGTGGACCTGTTGCCAACGTTGCAGCGAGTGTCAGTTGAATATCACGTAGATCATAGCATTTATATAAGGGGATTAGCCTCTGATTTGAATGCATACAAGGCCCCTCAACTTCCTCAACCATTAGAACTTTAGACAACTTCAATGTCAATCTTTTACATCCAATCCACACTGCACCAATGATCAACCAGAACCTCTGTTCAACCAACTGACAGCGAGGAGCATGTAGCCGATGGTTCCAATCAAGGAGAGGATTATGATGGTGATTCCTTATTGTTGCGTTCGATCTGCAATGTATGGCTAGCATATTCATGAGCCAACTTAAGAGCGAATAGATATTTGCCTGCAATGTACGTCGAAGCAATAGCCACAATGAAGGTGAGAAAGTATGAAGGGGCAGATAGAGCTTGCGAGTGGAGCGGTGAGAAACAAATTTCGTTTAGAATAGTGGGAAGAAACACAGGAAGGCAAGAGAAGGAGACGCTGCATGAAAAGTACATTCATTCGGTGAGGTAGATCTGTAGCAGCAGATGCGGGGTCTAGGTGCCCTCAAGTCGAGCAGCGCAGCTCCAATATCTTTCCATATTACCTTTCTTACTCGATTTCCTTCTTGATATCCTACTTAATGTATTCTTTTTGCTTGAGCAACTAGTTTATCTTCTTCGTTCAAGAAAGTGCCTGTGCCAGGACTGCCAGGCATAGTGAAGAACGTTACCACCCTAGCTATGATAGAGGGAAAGCCTTTGACCAGGAAGAGAAGCCGCCAGTTTAAAATTCTAGAACCACCGCCACTCGTTATCCCATAAACTAAAGCATCCGCGAAACATGTCGCAAGAGGCGCAGCGGATATGATGATTCCAATCCTGAGACCAATTTCCTGCCGGAGGTAGAAGTACGAGAGGTAAAGTGGCAGTGCAGGCTCATAGCCAGCCTCGAATATTTCCGGGAAGAATCGCGCTACCGTCATGCCTTCGAATGAATAAGTTGCCGATTGCAGGGTCGCAACGATGCCGAAGCCTGTGATGCAAAATGCTGCCCAGGCGTGGGGCGACACGACTTTCTATATCAATATGAACCATTCGAAGATTATGTAAGCTATGTAGAAGACCGTGAGAAGCCATTAGTAATCTGAAGAGGAGAGATGGAATTGCTTTTGCATGCCGGCGATTTTTGCGTTGCTGAAAAAGGAATCAGTGGTTGGAAAGGAGTGTGCTAACCCAACATGAGAACGATTCAAGGATCCAAATATGGCAGCATGTCTAAGAAGTCTCGTCGGACCCGTAAATATAGCAGAGTCTTATCCCATACAGAGAAAAATCACATGTGAGATCAATCTTCGATCCAAATTTTTCAGAAGCCTTCGTTCTATTTCGGGAGGCACGTGATGTTCATTGCTTTGACTTGGGCTTTCCACACCGCTTTCAACTTCCTTTGCAGCTAACTATTTGGAGCTGATGTGTGCTACTGTCTCTGTCGTTACTAGATCTTCAGCAGTGGAAGGGACTTTCTTCTCAAATCTCGAGAGCAAGCTTATTGTCATGTAGGGAAATGCAACGAGATCCCGAGGAGTTTTTCAAAGGGGTAGGAAGAATAATTGAATAGAGAATAATGAAGTTGGGAAGATACAAATGGAAGAACAGCTCGTTGTGGTATGCGCAATACAGGGTACTGTAGGAAGTACCGTCTGACGATGCTGCATTCTAGGGGTAAGCACACGTCTGGTTCCAGCAGTGGGCATAGCCTCATAGGGGATTGCTGCACCTGAGTCGATTGACATGCTTAAAGATACCTTTGACTGGCTATAATGAGATAACGCTTCGTGTTTTCCATGCAGGAGCATTTTAAAGATTTTCCGACCGGCTACAGTAGTTGAATAGGAATTGTGAATAGGGGCAAGGAGTGAAAACTTCTCGGGTGGGCTCGTGGCTGCATGTGGCAGTGCAATGGCGTCCAGGCCATGATGCGCCCAACGCAACGCCAACGCAGCACCAATGAGCGGTGTTCACCTGATTTGTCGATCACTCGAAACGAGGCCATTCAGGGCCCTCCCAACGCGTAATACCCAGCAACATCCAGTAATACCCAGCCAAGCCCGATCCACAGCGGGAGCAAAGCTGCAAGGCTACTGGTTCCAGGGGCTGTGATGCGACAACATGACGTCCGTCATGACCAGGTACAGCCGCTCCAAAAAAGCACTTCTTCCCCACAGATTCAGCAATTGGGGACGTGAATGGACTCAATTCTGCTTAAAATAGAACAATAGAAAAGTGGAAACTGCCCTTCCCCTTATGACAAACAGTTAGTGTTACTGTAATTTTTCTTTATGCATGCTATTTCGAACCTTTCAAAGGCAGGCAGGCAGGTATTGGATCGCTTAAAAAAATTCTTTCAACTTTGTCTCAGCCCAGAGTCTAGACACGACACAAAGGAAACCACCAAACCACAAGACACCTTGCTGGCAGCAAGGAGGATCCCTTCAGACTACGTACGAGTATACAGTACGAAGTAGTACGAAGGTACTGTGAAACGACTCAGCCTCCCTCTGGGCCTCTGTCAATACGACACATTCACACATTCACAAGAGACAAACCACAGGCTATTGCTGTCTGCATCTCGCTCCAGTTGCTACCGCGCTTCTCCGCCTGGCTTCGCAGCTTAGCAGATCCTTCAAGGTCTGGCAGTATCACGGTCACATCACTCGTTTGCACTTGTTTGCACTTGTTTGCACTCGTTTGCCCCTCTGCACCATCCCTGCCTCTGATTCGGAAATCCCAACAGCCCACCCGAAGTTTGCTAGACCTCCAAGTTCAAACTTCCAACCATTCCCATTCCCATTCTATGAGGTGTGTTTGTCGAGGCTTGCCGATGCCTGAGTCGCACGGGTACTAACCTGCCCTGGTGCTATCTTTACTGTATCTTCTCGTCTTCTTGTCCTTTGAACTCCTTTCCTTTCCTTGCCTTTAGGCTAAACGCTGCCGCCCACCTGCACACGTAACTGGCAGACGCAACCTTTGTCGACTTCACTTTCCTCCCCTGCACCTCATCAGACTCCATACGTATTAACGGTGTAGAAACACCAGTTCTTGCAGCAATGGCTCCCAGTAAGTTTCTCAGGAGACGTGTTTCTGACCTTCTTTCCCAGTCAGCTCCAAAGAGCCTCGAGACCGTGAAGGAAGTCGAAGTCGAAGAAGGCATCCTGAAAGAAAAGGAGCACCACGAGGACGAGGAAGTACCTCAACGTCAAGTCAACATGCTCTCCTCTCAGCAGCGACCTCCCCTGCCTTCTCGGCCTTCTCGGCCTTCTCGTCTCCAGCGACTCTCCTCCTTCCTCCCAACTCTCAGAACAGAATCTAAGCTGCAGAAAGATCATCCACGGAAGCCAGTTCCACGAAAACAAGTCCCCTCACAACACCGAGAACCCTCCCCGAGCGCGCCGACGCGACCTCCTCCAACAGCACCCGTCTTTGCCTCGCCATTTACACCTGCTCCAGTCTCTCCTTCTACCCCTACTACCTCGAATCGTCTTCATAAAGCCGGTGCTCCTCCTCAAGCCCCTCCAGCTCAATCTGCAAACCCACACACAATCACACAAGGAAGACGAAGGGGCAACTCGCTGGTGCTAGTTGTGCAGTCAGAGCTTGGTCATACACGCGCAGTTTCCTCGCCGGTGAACTGCAGGCCGACTTCATATCATTCCGAGGGTGAGGGAGGAGGCAGCAATGCAATCGCTAAGTTGAGGAGACGGAGTTGGATGCCTGGTGGTAGTGGAGGACGAAGATCGAGGAGCTCGTCTCGAGATAATGATGAACACGCGCCGATTGCTTGGGTTAATGCTGCAGGGCGTAAGATTGATTACAATATCAATCTGCTGCTGGCTGGCGAGAAGGTAAGTTTTCTTCGTCGTCACACATCCCCAGCTTTCTCACGCCTTACCAGGTGCCTGAAATGTGGAATGAAGCCGGCGATACATATGTATATCTATTCCCTCGAGAATCTGGTCGTGGACCCTCGTTCAAAATCTCATCGTTGTGCATCTCGTCGTCGCACCTCCTCAATCTTCTTCACGGTGATATATACTCTGGTCGAGCACACGGGAAGAGTTTCGATGACCGGGAAAGTTTATCTGTCGAAGATACTACGCGACACCTCACTATTCGAAATATTGAGACCCCACCATACACTCCCAGCATGTCCGAGAGAGAGTCGGCATCTGACAGCTCTGCAGAATCTCTGAGGTCCTTCTCCGATCTGCCATCCGACAAGCATCTCTATTTCCCAGTTGGCATCACTTCTCTTGGCCCGGAGTTTACAGCAAGCGAAATTCAGAGTCTCATAGATGCTCGCAATCTGTTTGCCATCATGACGGGTCAGCCCGTCGTGGCAAGTCGTATCTGCCGATCACAATTCCGGGTCTTCCTTTCTATCGCAGCAATGCTCAAGAAGTTCGAATTCACAAATTTTGACGGCTCTACCTACGGGGAATCTGCAAGCCATTCCTTCGGTTATTATTTGAATGAACAGCATTTGGCGGACGTGAGGGACAGCAGGGAGGCAACTATCGAAGGGCTGATCTTGGGAGAGCAAATGCGGTCTGCTGAATTATA
>Ga0302325_10018691_pt1 | contig 14594 bp, 15 predicted proteins | sample Palsa_T0_2_FD_201948 | JGI IMG/M metagenome (GOLD analysis project Ga0302325, IMG submission 201948) | Peat permafrost microbial communities from Stordalen Mire near Abisko, Sweden - Palsa_T0_2 | ecosystem: Environmental > Terrestrial > Soil > Palsa > Peat permafrost | place: Sweden: Abisko... | reverse complement strand
GCCTCGAGATCACCGTGCTGGCGCACCATGGGAGGCACACCCACGGCGAGGTGAATATCCGAGCAGCCCTGCTGCGTGCCGAGTTTCAGGAACGCATCGATGCGCGCCACGTAGCTATCCTTGACGGGTTCCCAGACGGAACAGTCCGGCTGGTCGTTGTTTAACCTAAACCATCGAGCCGGATCAACGTCTCAGGGTCCGAAATTTGACCCAGTGCACGGGTTTTGGCAAATCAACGGGGCGCCGCAGCCAACCGGGGCGAGCGGGGGGCGGATTGCATGGCGGCGAGCTAAAGAAAACGCTCCAATGCGCCGCGGAATTCGTCCATGGTCTGAAAGCGCTGGTTCTTGTCCACCGCCATTGCCTTGACCACGATTTCGGCCAGGTTGGCCGAGAGCTGAGAGTTGATCTCCTGAGGTGCGCGCGCCTTGCCCTGCACGTGCTGATACATCACGGCCATGTGATCGCCGCGTGAATAGGGCGGCACGCCGGTCAGCATTTCGTACATGATCACGCCCAGGGCGTAGACGTCGGCGCGCTCATCGACCTTGCGGCCCAGGATCTGCTCGGGTGCCATGTACTTGGGTGAGCCGATTACGTAACCGGTCTTGGTGAGCTGGGTATCGCCCTCGCGGTGCGCCGCGGCCACGCCGAAGTCCACGATCTTGAGCTGACCCTGGTCATTGATGAGCAGATTGGCGGGCTTGAGATCGCGGTGCACGATACCGATCTGGTGCGCGACGGCCATGCCGGTGGCGATGTCGATGCCGAACTGCAGTGCACGCTTCTGCGCCAAAGGCTTCTCGTTGACGATCTCCGAGCCCAGCGTGTGCGACGGGAAGTACTCCATCGAGATCGCGTAGTTCTGTTGCATATACAGGAAGTCGTAGATGCGGATCACGTTGCGGTGCGTGATCTTGCGCGAGTAGCGCAGCTCGTGCACGAAGCGCTTCATGATCTCCTCATCGTTGGCGACGTTGGGATTGAGGAACTTCAGAATCAGCTTCTCCTCGACCACGGTGTCTTCCATCAGCAGCACAGTGCCGAAAGCGCCGCGCCCGATGCGCTCGATGTACTTGTAACGCCCTTCGATGACATCACCGGGCTTGAGCGTGGAGATGTCGAGTTTCGGGCCTACCGCGTTGGCGACCTGGTGCACCACCTGTGCGACTTCTTTCTCCGGTATCAGCAACGTGCGCGCCGTGGCCTGGCCACGCGCCGCCATGCGGCTCGGATGCTGCGTGTTGCCCGAGGTCTGCAACGCGTCCTCGACGGAGCCGGAGGAAAAGCGCACCTCCAGCTCGGTCAGTGCGCGCACCGCCGCACGTGCGACCGTCTCGTCACCCTGGGCGCTCTGCGCCTGCAATTGCACACGGATCTGGTCCGCGATCTGCTCGTCGGCGAGGCTCGCGAGGGCCTGGATGGTCTCGACGCGCACTTCCTTCTCCGGGCGCGCCAGTAGCGGCAGCAGCAGTTCGATCGACGCTCGATCGCCGAGCTTGCCGATCGCGCGTACCACCACGGGCATCGAACGCGCATTGCCGGCGCGCAACATTTCGACCATGCGCGGCATGGCGCGCTTGCTGCCGATCTCCGCGAGCGCATCGACCGCGCGCTCGCTGACCCACCAGTCTTTGTCCTTGGTGGCTTCGATCAGGTGCGAGATCGCACGCTCATCCTTGGTCTGATTCAGGATCTCGACCGCGGCGCGACGGATATCGTCGTCGCGGTCGCGCACCAGCTCGAGCACGGCATCGATCACTTTCGGGCCGCCGATCTTGCCGAGCGCATCGCCGGCGCGGCTGCGCACCCACCAGTCATCGTCTTTGAGCGCTTGCAGCAGGTATTTGACCGAGCGCGCATCGCCGACCTCATTTAGTACCTCGACGGCGCAGCGTCGCGTCTGCTCCGACTCGTCCTTGAGTACCGGTACCAGGTGCCGGATGGTTTCCGGGTCGCGCGCGCGCTGCAACAGCTCGACCGCGCGGTTCTGTACTTCGATCTCCGGATCGCGCAGCAAAGCGCACACGCGCGCGACGTCGATCGGGCCGTCCATCTTGCTCATGGCCGCGAGCGCGGCACTGCGAATCACCTTGCTGCTGTCGGTCAGCAGCCCCTGCAGTGCCCGCTGCACGTCGGGCTTGTTGAAGCGCGCGAGGATATTGATGATGTGCAGGCGCGAGATCGCATCCTTGCCCTGCAGCCGCCCGAGCAGCTCGGGCACGGCTGCCTCGTCGGCCGCTTCAGCCACGATGCGAAACAGCGCCGCCTTCTCGTTCGGCTCTTGCGAATAAGCCGTGTTGAGCAGCTCGCGGATCGAGATGCGCCCTCGCTGGCTGTTGATGACGTCCATCAGCGCCGACTTGGCTACGCCGGGGGTCGATAATGCCGGCAACAGCAGCTGCGGCGGGTAGCCGCGGCTGCTGGTCAACGCCCAGGCAACCCCGGCAATGACGCGGGAGCTGCCCTGGACCATCGCCTGGATGTACTGTGGGAAGGTCTTCGCGCTCGCCAATGAAGCGAGCACGTCGACGAACGCCACCGTCGCCTGCTTGTCGGCGTCCGGCAGCGCTGCGATCACGTTCTCAATCGCACCGGGGCCGATTTCCTTGAGCTTGGTGATCGCTTTCTGGGTCTCCGCGCCCATCAGATCGTTGGTCGACTTGATCTGCATGATCAGCCGATCGGCGCGCAGGTTGGTAAATAAAGTCATTCCACCGTGTTAATGTTGTTCAGCGGGTTGCAAACGCGGCCCCTCGCTTAAAATGCCGATGGCCTGGACGTTCCCTGCAAGCCTGGATTATGCCATGTTTGCTGCGCTTCACGGCCGTTCTTACCCCCAGCAGGTGATCAAGTAGATGTCGATTTCCGAGTCCAGCGTACGCGCGGCCCTTGAAAGTTTCGTTGAACCCTATTTGCAACAAACCCTCGCGCAGGCCGGCGCGCTGCGCGCCGTGGAGCTCTCGGGCGACGCAGTGCTGGCGCGCATCGAGCTCGGCTTTCCGGCACTCGGGTACAGCCACGCCCTGCAAGCCGCGCTGCAGAGCCACCTGCACGCCTCGGGCCAGCCGGTGGCGCTGACTCTGGAGCTGAGCAGCGTCATAGTCTCCCATGCAGTGCAGCGCAACCTGCAGCCGCTTGGCGGCGTCAAGAATATCGTTGCGGTGGCAAGCGGCAAGGGCGGAGTTGGCAAATCCACAGTTGCCGTGAACCTGGCGCTGGCCTGGACAGCCGCCGGCGCCCAGGTCGGCATCCTTGATGCCGACATCTATGGCCCGAGTCAGCCATTGATGCTCGGGCTCTCGGGCGAGCATCCGAGCTCGCCCGATGGCAAGCACATCGAGCCGTTGCACGCGCACGGGCTCACCGCGATGTCAATCGGCTTTCTGGTCGATCCGCTGCAGGCGGTGGTCTGGCGCGGTCCCATGGTCACGCAGGCGCTCACGCAATTGCTCAGCGACACCGAATGGGGCCAGCTCGACTACCTCGTGGTCGACATGCCGCCCGGCACCGGGGATATCCAGCTCACGCTCGCGCAGCGCGTGCCGGTTGCCGGCGCGATTATTGTCACCACCCCGCAGGACATCGCGCTGGCCGATGCGCGCAAGGGTCTGGCGATGTTCGAGAAGGTATCGGTGCCGGTACTCGGTATCATCGAGAACATGAGCGTGCATGTGTGCACGCACTGCGGCCACGCCGAGCACATCTTCGGGGCCGGCGGCGGTGCGCGCCTCGCAGCCGAGCACGGCGTGGCGCTGCTGGGGGAGCTGCCGCTGGATGCTCGTATCCGCGAGCAGGCCGATGGCGGCCGTCCCAGTGTCGTGGCTGAACCGGACGGTCCGGCTGCACAGGCCTATGTCGAGGCCGCCAGAAAGGCCGCGGCCGTACTGGCGCGCCGTGCGCGCGATCGCAGCACGCTATTTCCTAAAATCGTCGTTGAGGATAGCTAGCGCGCTGTCGTTGGAGCCAATACTAATGAGCATCAAATCGGACAACTGGATTCGGCGCATGGTCGAGCAGCACCGACTGATCGAGCCGTTCGAACCCGCGCAGGTACGGCACAACGGCGCCGGGCCCATCATTTCCTACGGTACCTCGAGCTACGGCTACGATGTGCGCTGCGCGCCTGAGTTCAAGATCTTCACCAACATCAACTCGACCATCGTCGATCCGAAACAGTTCGACGAGAAGAGCTTCGTCGATCTGGCCGCCGAGGTCTGCATCATTCCGCCCAATTCATTCGCCCTGGCGCGCACGGTGGAATATTTTCGCATACCGCGCAATGTACTCACGGTGTGCCTGGGCAAGTCCACGTACGCGCGTTGCGGCATCATTTGCAATGTCACGCCGCTCGAGCCTGAATGGGAAGGCTACGTGACGCTGGAGTTCTCCAACACCACGCCGTTGCCTGCCAAGATCTACGCCAATGAAGGCGTCGCGCAGATGTTGTTCTTCGAATCCGACGAGGTCTGCGCAACCTCTTACGCCGATCGGCGCGGAAAGTACCAGGGGCAGCGCGGCGTCACCTTGCCCAAGGCCTGAAGTCCTACGGCGCCTCGAGGCTCTGAATCTCCATGGCCCATTCGACGCTGTCGATTCGCTTCTGCTGCACACGCACGGGCACAAAGCCTTTCGAGGGCGCGCACCAGAAGCGCGTCACGCGCGGTGAGCCCTCATGGTGGCTGGCGTAGACGGTGGTCTGAATCGGCCCGAGACTGGTGGCGATGGTCTCGTCGTTTTCGCGGCTATAGCTGTAGCGACGCACCATGTTCTTGTCGATCAGCAACAGGTCGCCCGGCGCGTGCCCTGCGCGCAGCGCGACCAGCAGCGCTATTTGGATCGACAGATCGTCCTGCACACCGCGCTGCAGCGGCAGATCCACCGGCACGCTCTCGTATACGCCCGTGACGCGCATGGCGTCCCAGTCAAATGTGAGCTCAGCGCCGCGCTCGTTGCTCGAGGTGCCATCGGTGGCGTGATAGCTCAACGGCCGCACGCCCTCGGCGCTCACGCGCAACACGCTTTGCATGACCGGGCGCATTGGATAGAGCACTCCCAGGCCGCGCGGCTCGCTGCTGGAGCTGTAGACCCAGATGTCGCCGGCACGATGCTCGAGCTTGACCCGCGAGAGCGCGACGGTCGCGCCGTGCCAGATCCAGGCGTATGAGGCCTCAAACGGCTCGAGCAGCTCCGCCGCAATGGCCTTGACGGGGCTCAGTATGGCCGCGGCGCACAGCATGGCTGCGGCCACGCGCACGAGCGCTCGAGCGCGCGCCTCAGACATGCGCTGCCGCGCCGCTCGCATCATCGAGCGGCTCGCCGCGGGCAGCGACGTGAGGCTCGCCGTGCGCCGCGATCGGTGAGGCCAATACCTGCCCGTCCAGCAGGATCGTGGCGCCTTGCAGCCTGAGCCGCCCGCTCGCGATCAGACCAATCACCAACGGGTAGATCCTGTGCTCCTGTCGCTGCACGCGCGCGGCGAGGCTGAGCTCGCTGTCGCGCGCTCGCACCGGCACGCGCGCCTGACAAATGACCGGCCCGCCATCGAGTACTTCGGATACGAAGTGCACGCTGGCGCCATGTTCACGCTCTCCGGCCTCCAGCACCCGGCGGTGCGTGTGCAGGCCTTGGTAGCGCGGCAACAGCGAGGGGTGGATGTTGAGCATGCGGCCGCTGTGGCGTTGGACGAAGCCCGGCGAAAGGATGCGCATGAACCCCGCCAGCACTATGAGCTCGGCGCCACAGTGCCTCAGGGCTGCCTCCAGCGCATCCTCAAAGGCCGCCCGTTCCGGGTAGTGCTGGGCATCGATCACGCTCGTGCGCAGTCCGAGCTCACGGGCCGCTGCGATGCCTGGCGCACGGGGGCGATCGCTGATGACGGCGGCCAGCTGCGCGCCGATCAGGCCTTCGCGGCAACTGCGGGCGATGGCAAGCATGTTCGTGCCGCGTCCGGATAGCAGCACCGCGAGCTGCAGCTTAGCCTGCGCGCTCATGGATCAATGTTCGCTGACAATGACCACGCCGCGATCACCGCGCCGGACCTCGCCCAGTAGTTGCGCGTGCTCGCCGTGCTCGGCGAGCACGCGCACGGCCTCATCGGCACGTTGGGGCTCGACGATGGCGATCATGCCGATGCCGCAATTGAACGTGCGATGCATCTGCGCCTCCTCAATCGCGCCGGTGCGCGCCAGCCATTCGAACACCGGCTGCCGGGGCCAGGCACGCCGCTCGAGTACCACCTCGAGTCCGGCGCGCAGCGAGCGCGGAATGTTCTCGCTCAGGCCGCCGCCGGTGATGTGCGCGAGCGCATGCACGGGCATGACGCGCATCAGTGCCAGCAGCGATTTGACATAAATACGTGTCGGTCTCAGCAGTAGCTCGAACAACGATTCGCCGGCCAGCTGCGTGGCATCGCTGGCTTGAGCGACGTCGATCAATTTGCGAATCAGTGAATAGCCATTGGAATGCGGGCCGGAGGAGGCCAGACCGATGACCGCATCGCCGGGCTGCACACGCGTGCCATCGATGATCGCTTCCTTCTCGACGACCCCTACACAGAAACCCGCTAGATCGTAGTCGCCACCGGCGTACATGCCGGGCATCTCCGCGGTCTCCCCGCCGACCAGTGCCGCACCAGCCTGGGCGCAGCCCTCAACGATACCTGCGATCACCTGGGTAGCGATATCGACGTCGAGCCTGCCGGTCGCGTAGTAGTCCAGAAAGAACAATGGCTCCGCGCCCTGCACGATCACATCGTTTACACACATGGCAACCAGGTCAATGCCGATGCTGTCGTGGCGACCGGTTTGGATTGCGAGCTTCAGCTTGGTGCCCACCCCGTCGGTTCCCGACACGAGCACGGGGCGGCGGTAGCGTCCCAGCGGCAATTCAACCATGGCGCCGAAGCCGCCGATGCCCGCCAGCACCTCGGGGCGCATGGTGCGCTTGACCATCGGTTTGATGCGCTCGATCAGCGCGTCGCCCGCATCGATATCGACTCCGGCGTCCCGATAGGTATAGCTGTGAGGCTTGTTCATGATCGAGTGCCAGTCATCGCACCGCCGTGAGCGCAGCGGCCTGTGGAGCACGTTATAGTAGCCGACGGAGGCCCAAAGCATGCATTGCGCCGGCGAATTTTTCTGCTCCATACCACGCAGGACGCCATTGCTCGCAGCGCTGTTTGGCTCGGTATGGATGGCTGCCGCGAGCGCCGCACCGGTGCCCGCACTGTTCGCCGTCACCGTTGCGGACAGCGACGCGCCGCGCGCCGCGCAGCAGGCCATGCATATCGTATTGATTCGGCTCCTAGGCACGCGCGAGGCGGCTGAGGATCCCGCGCTCGCCCCGCTGATCGAGGATGCGCAGCACTACGTGCAGCTCGAGCGCAGCACCACGCAGGGCGCGACCCAGGTGATCTTTGACGATACGAAGCTGCGCGCCGCGGTGGCAGCCACGGGCCGAAAGGTCTGGAATGCGGATCGACCACTGGTCTGGATCGTGCTGCCAACGCTCAGCAGCGCAGCTACCGAGGAGCTGCGCACCCAGCTCACGAGCGCAGCACGACTGCGCGCCCTGCCGATCGCGCTGGTCTCCGCCGACAGCTCCGCGGGCACCGATAGCCCTGAGAGCGCCAATGTCGCCGGTGCGCTCGCGGCCGCGCACCGCGCCGGCGCAGACGCCGCCCTGCTCGCGCAGCCTGCCGCGCCCGATTCACCGTCGCTGCAATGGACCCTCATCGCCCCCGGCCTGCAGGGTCACTGGACGGGCGGGGCAGCAGCGGCGATCGATGAGGCCACCGATGCGCTGGCGCGCGCGTCCATTGAAATCGACAGCGCGCCATTGGCCGACGTTGACTGTCATATTCACGGTGTCGCGCTCCTGCCGGACCTGACCGCAGTGCTCGGTGCGGTGAGCAGCGCCGCCGGTGTGACTGAAATCGACATTCGCTCGATCGTCGCCGATGAGCTCACGCTGCATCTGCGGGCTCATGGCAGTCGCTCGGAGCTCGCGCGCGCGCTGGCCAGTGGCGGCCTTCGAGCCGACAGCGCGAACGTCGCCGACACTCTGGACTATCGCTATCAATCCGGTCAGTGAGCGATCAGCGTGCGCCACCTGCCGAACCTGATCTCGCTGCTGCGTATCGCGCTGGTGTGGCCCATCGTGCTGTCCATCATGGCCGGGGAATATCCGCGCACCTTGCTGCTGCTGTTCATCGCCGCAGTCAGCGATGGTCTGGATGGCTACCTGGCCAAGCGCTACCATTGGACATCTGAGCTCGGTAAGGCGCTTGATCCGCTCGGGGATAAACTGCTGTTGATCGCCGTATTTCTGGTGGCGACCTGGTATGGCCTCATTCCGCGCGCGCTCACGATCGTCGCTGTGGCGCGTGACGTGATGATCGCTCTGGGCGCGCTGATCTACCGGCTCGGCTACGGCCCGCTCCACGGCCGGCCGCTGATCAGCAGCAAGGTCAATACGCTGATGCAATTGCTCTATGTGCTGGCGGTCATGGCGCATGCCGCCTATGCAGTCCCACCGCGCAGCATTCTCTCGGCACTGGCTCTGCTGACGCTCGCCACGGTGCTGATCAGCGGCTATCTGTATGCGCGTGAGTTCTCGAGGCGCGCGCTGCAGGTCGCGCGCGTCTAAAGTGGCAGCGTGATGCGGCGGCGCGCCTCATGATGCAGCAGCTGCCGCTGGCGATGCGGCTGCGTGAACGGGCGGTCTTCGACAGTTTCGTGCCCGGCCCGAATCTCGAGGCGTACGCGCGACTGCGCGCGATTGCCTCGGGAGCGCACAGCGATGTCAGCTGGCTCTATGGGCCGGCGGGCGCAGGCAAGAGCCATCTGCTGCAGGCGGTGTGCGCCGAGGCTCAGCGCGCCGGCAGCACGAGCGCCTACCTGCCGCTCGCGCGACTGCGCGAGCTTGGCCCCGAGGTGCTCGAGGGTTGGCAGAATGTGCGCGTGCTCGCGCTCGACGATCTGGGCAGCATCGCCGGAGAGGCGGACTGGGAGCAGGGCGTGTTCGCGCTTTATCGTGAAGTGCAGGAGCGTGGCGGCGCGCTGGTTGCCGCGGCCACAAGCCCGCCTGCGCTGATGCGCTTCTCGTTGGCCGATCTGGCCTCGCGCTTCGCGGCGGCCGCATTATTGCCGTTGCGGGCGCTGGACGAGAGTGAACAGCGTGCCGCCTTGCGTTTGCGCGCGCGCGCCCGCGGTCTGGATTTACCCGAGCGCACGGCGTTATACCTGCAGCGTCGCTTTCGCCGCGATCTAAGCACGCTCTACGAATTGCTCGACACCCTCGATGAGGCGGCGCTGCGCACGCAGCGGCGCCTGACCGTGCCGTTCATCCGCTCGGTGTTGCTGCCGAAGACGCCTGATGCTTGATGGCGATCGCGAGCTGCGCTACGCGTCGGCCCAGTGCCTGCGCCAGCGTGCGTTCCTCCTCGGTGAGCTGCTGCTGCACCGAGGCGACATGGGACGGGCCGTAAGGCGTGCCGCCGCTGCGCGTGACATTGAGGGCACGCTCGGTGTAGGGCAGACCGACCAACACCATGCCGTGATGAAACAGCGGCAGCATCATCGACAGCAGCGTGCTCTCCTGTCCGCCGTGCATGGTCTGGCTGGCGGTGAAGACCCCGGCGGGCTTACCGGAGAGCGCCCCGTCGAGCCAGAGCGCCGAGGTCGAATCGATGAAGTACTTGAGTGGGGCGGCCATATTGCCAAATCGAGTCGGGCTGCCCAGCAGCAGCCCGTCGGCCCGTCGCAACTCCTCAAGCCGCGCATACGGTGGCCCCTGATCGGGGACCGGCTTCGCCGCTGCCTCGCTGCTCGCGCTAAGTTCCGGTACGGTGCGCAGCGTCGCGCTCGCATCGGCTACCGATTCGATGCCGCGACAGGCCTGCCGCGCGAGCTCGGCCGTGCTGCCGTAGCGTGAATAATAGACCACGAGGATTTCCGCCATCGCGAGAGTCTAACCGCGGCGCCACTGGAACGTCGCGATTGACGGCCGGGCATGGTGGGGAAATCATGGCGCATGAGCGATGCCCAGCGTGCCACGGTGCGACTGATCGCGCGACGTTGCCTCGTGTCCGGGCGCGTGCAGGGCGTCTACTACCGCGGCAGCGCGGCGCGGCGCGCCCGTGAGGCGGGTATCACCGGCTATGCGCGCAATCTGCCGGATGGGCGCGTCGAGGTGTTGGCATGCGGCAGCGAGGCTGCAGTGCGCGAGTTCATCGATTGGCTATGGATTGGTCCGTCCGCGGCCAAGGTCAGCGATGTGCTCGTTGAGGCGCTCGAGCTCGCGCCCGAGGATCTGCTACAGGAATTCAGGACCGCTTGACGGGTGCGCGTCCGAGATCGTCGGCGCCATTCCAATAGGTCGTCCAGCGCACGATCACGCGATCGGGGTACTCGCGGTGTCCGGTGCTGCCGTTATAGCGCTCGAGCGCCCGACGCACGTCACGCCCCTCGCTATCGAGGTAGTAGCGCAGGATCGCGCAGCCCATGCGTACATTGGCCTCGGTGCGCGTGAGCTCATAACGTCGCATGCCGAGTTGCTCCGGCCAGAACGGCATGACCTGCATGAGCCCCACAGCCCCCGCACTTGAGACCGCCCAGCGATCAAAGCGGCTCTCGACGTCGAGCACCGCCATCACCAGTCCGGCCGGCAACACCGAGCTCCCTGTGCGATGGGTCTCGCAATACACGCTCTGCAGGATCTCCAGACGCTCGCGGTCATCCTTAACGTAGCGCCGCAACTTCGGTTCCATCAACGTAAACCAGACCGCCGAATCGTATTTGTCCGTAAAGCACTGCGCCTGCTCGATCGCCTGCTGCACGACGCTGCGCAGTTCAGGATCCTGCTGTGCCAGCCCCAGCGCGCCGGAGCGCGCAGGCGCGCCGCCAAGCGCGAGGCTCAATATCGCGAGCCGCAGCAGGCGCTTGTAGTCAGGGATGTCCAAGCTGCAAGCGCGAGCGCATAAAGGCAAGAGCATCCTGCTGCGGGAAGTCCTCGCTCGTGACGGCGCGGCGATGCCGATACTCGAGCGTCCCGGCGGCCAGCCCGCGCTCGCCAATGACGATGCGATGCGGAATGCCGAGCAGCTCGGCGTCGGCGAATTTGATGCCGGGGCGTGCATCGCGATCGTCGTAGAGCACCTCGATCCCGGCCGCGCTGAGCTCGGCGTACAGCGCGTCGGCGACGCTGCGCACGCCCGCGGACTTCTCCAGATTGAGTGGTACCAGCACGACATGAAACGGCGCAATCGGGTCCGGCCAGATGATCCCGCGCTCATCGTGATTCTGCTCGATAGCGGCGGCAACGATGCGCGTCACACCTATGCCGTAACAGCCCATCAGCATGGTGATCGGCGCGCCCGCCTCATCGAGCACGCTCGCTTTCATGGCTGCGGTGTATTTTTGTCCGAGGGTGAAAATATGCCCGACTTCGATGCCGCGCACGATGTTGAGCCGGCCGCTGCCTGAGGGGCTCGGGTCGCCCGCGACGACGTTGCGCAGATCCGCCGCGATGGGCTCGGGCAGGTCGCGGCCCCAGTTCACGCCGGACCAGTGCACATCCTTCTCGTTGGCGCCGCAGACGAAATCGGCCATGACCAATGCCGCATGATCGGCATAGATGGGCAGGCCGTGTAACTGCAGCGGGCCGATGAATCCGGGCTCGCAAGCACACGCGGCGCTGACCTCTGCCGCACTGGCCATGCGCAGCGGACTGGCGACCCCGGGCAGTTTCTGTGCCTTGAGCGCGTTGAGCTCATGATCGCCCCGCAGTACCAGTGCCACGGGTGGGCCCTCGCTGCCCGCGACGATCAGCGTCTTGAGGCACTGCGAGGGCGCGATCGCCAATAGCGAGCTGAGCTGCGCAATCGAGCGCGCTCCGGGCGTGGGCACGCGTTTGAGCGTGGTTGAGGCAGCAGGTCGCGGCGTGGTTGGCGGCAGGGCTGAGGCGAGCTCAACATTGGCCGCGAAATCATCGCCATCCGAGACTGCGATGGCGTCCTCGCCGGAATCGGCCAGCACCTGGAATTCCTCCGAAGCGCTGCCGCCGATCGCGCCGGTATCGGCCTGCACGGTGCGAAAGTTCAGTTGCATGCGCTGCAGGATGCGCACGTACGCCGCGCGCATCGCCGCGTAGCCTTCGGCCAGCGAGCGCTCATCGACATGAAACGAATAGGCGTCCTTCATCAGAAATTCGCGCCCGCGCATCACGCCAAATCGCGGCCTGATCTCGTCGCGGAACTTGAGCTGGATCTGGTAGAAATTCACCGGCAGCTGCCGATAGCTCTTGAGCTCGCGGCGCGCAATGTCGGTGATGACCTCCTCATGGGTCGGACCCAGGACGAAGCTGCGCTCATGACGGTCCTTGAGCCGCAATAGCTCCGGACCATATTCGGACCAGCGGCCTGACTCTTGCCATAGCTCTGCGGGTTGGACGGCGCTCAGCAGCAACTCGAAGGCGCCCGCACGGTTCATCTCCTCGCGGATGATCTGCTCGACCTTGCGCAGGGTTCGCAAACCGAACGGCAGCCAGTTGTAAATGCCGGCGGCGAGACGGCGGATCAGCCCGGCTCGCAACATGAGCTGGTGGCTGATTACGTCGGCTTCGGACGGAGTTTCCTTGAGGGTTGGAATCGGATAGCGTGACAGGCGCATTGACGGGTCGAATCGCTCGACATGGAATAGTGCGGGCAATCGTAGCAGATGCTGCTCGCGCCACTGGTGCCTTGCGCCGCAGGCGACCTATGATGCGCTCAGCATGGATTCTGACAGCACGCCCGGACGCCCCCAGCGGCGCGGCATCTATTTGCTGCCCAATCTGCTCACGACCGGTTGCCTGTTTTCCGGTTTTTACGCGATTGTGGCGGCCATCGACGGCAACTTCGAGCGCGCCGGCGTAGCCGTTTTCGTCGCCATGATCTTCGACACCCTGGACGGACGCGTAGCGCGGCTCACCAGTACCGAGACCGCCTTCGGTAAGGAATACGACAGCCTGGCTGATATGGTGGCATTCGGCGTCGCGCCGGCGATTGTCTCCTACCAGTGGGGCGTGGCACGCATCGCCGAGTACGGCAAGGACTGGTACCGCTTCGGCTGGCTCGCGGCCTTCTTCTATGCCGTGTGCGCCGCGCTGCGTCTGGCCAAGTTCAACGCGCGCGTGCAGGACAAGCGTTACTTCGAGGGGCTGCCGAGCCCATCGGCGGCCGCCGTGGTGGCGGCGTTCCTGTGGGAATCGAGCGAATGGCGCGAGCCGGGTCTGCCGGGCCTGATCCTGGCCTTCGCGATCACAGCGGCTGCGGGCGCACTCATGGTCTGCCGCTTCAGTTATACGAGCTTCAAGAGCATTGACCTGAGCCGGCCGATGCGCTTCGCCTGGCTCGTGGTCGTGGCGCTGGTGTTCGTCGTCATCGCCTCGCACCCGCCGGTCGTGCTGCTGACGATATTCGGCGGCTACGCGCTTTGGTCACCGTTGGTGTGGCTATGGCGGCGCATTCGCCGCTCCCGACGCATCGAGCGCGCCGCGCCCAGGCAGAGCTCCGAATGAATCGGCGCGAGCAGTATCTGCAAGCTCTCGGCGTGGATATCTGGCAGGCGCGCGCCGCGCCTGTGGGCGGCGCGGGCGTGGATGCTGCCTGCGCGAGCCGTGGCAACGATACCCACGATGCCAGCGACGCGCCGCTCGCATGGCAGAGGCTGCAAGCCGAAGTGGCGCCCTGCACGCGCTGCGAGCTGTCTCGCACGCGCACGCAGACGGTATTTGGGGTCGGCGACCAGCACGCGCAATTACTCGTGATCGGCGAGGCCCCTGGGGCCGATGAGGACCGCCAGGGCGAGCCCTTCGTGGGCCGCGCCGGGCAATTGCTCAATTCGATGCTGCGCGCGGCCGGTAACCCGCGCGAGAGCGTCTATATCGCCAATGTGCTCAAGTGCCGTCCGCCTGGCAATCGCGATCCGCGGCCCGATGAAGTGGCCTCGTGCCTGCCCTATCTGCACCGGCAGGTTGAGTTATTGCAGCCGCTGCTGATTCTGGCTGTCGGCCGTATTGCGGCCCAGAATCTGCTCGCAACCGATACCCCGATCGGCCGCTTGCGCGGTCAGGTTCACCGCTTTGGCGTAAGCGGACGGCCGCTGATCGTCACCTATCATCCTGCCTACCTGCTGCGCAGCCCGGGCGAGAAGCGCAAGGCCTGGATCGATCTGAAGTTCGTGCGCACTGAGCTCTCGCGCTTGCGGGCAATCGCGCGCGTGCCTACGGGTTGATGTGATGGCAGTCGAAAAGCAAGATGCACTGGCGGTGCCCGAGCTCGCGATTCGCAGCATGCTTGCCAGCGACATTCCCGAGGTCGTGCGTCTGGAGCATGCTGCCTATGCCTTTCCCTGGACCGAGGGGATCTTTCGCGATTGCCTGCGCGTTAATTATTTCTGCTGCGTAGTGGAAGTCGGGCGAGCGCTGGTGGGCTACGGTGTCATGAGCCTTGCGGCCGCAGAGGCGCATCTGCTCAACGTCTGCGTCGCGGAAGGCTACCGCTGCCGCGGCATCGGCCGGCGCGTGCTCAATCATCTGCTACGCGAGGCGGC
>Ga0302325_10018689_pt1 | contig 14596 bp, 10 predicted proteins | sample Palsa_T0_2_FD_201948 | JGI IMG/M metagenome (GOLD analysis project Ga0302325, IMG submission 201948) | Peat permafrost microbial communities from Stordalen Mire near Abisko, Sweden - Palsa_T0_2 | ecosystem: Environmental > Terrestrial > Soil > Palsa > Peat permafrost | place: Sweden: Abisko... | reverse complement strand
CAGCAGATTGCGCTGTAGCAACGCCTGCGCGGACTTCGGTTCATACTTCACGCCTTTGAGGGCTAACGGCACGAGGGCGATAATAATGAGCGCATTGAAGATCACCGCGGACAGGATTGCGGAATGAGGTGTCTTCAGGTGCATGATGTTGAGCGCGTTGAGGACCGGAAATACTCCGGCAAACATTGCCGGGATGATGGCGAAATACTTCGCGACATCGTTGGCGATAGAAAAGGTGGTCAGCGCGCCGCGGGTCATTAACAACTGTTTGCCAATCTCGACAATTTCGATCAGCTTGGTCGGGTTGGAGTCGAGATCGACCATGTTGCCGGCTTCTTTTGCTGCCTGGGTTCCTGAATTCATGGCCACCCCCACATCCGCCTGCGCCAGTGCGGGAGCGTCGTTGGTGCCGTCGCCCGTCATGGCCACCAGCTTTCCTTTGGCCTGTTCGCGTTTGATCAGGTCCATCTTGTCTTTCGGCTTGGCCTCGGCGAGAAAATCATCGACGCCAGCTTCGCGTGCGATCACTGCAGCAGTGAGAGGATTGTCGCCCGTAATCATAATCGTCCGAATGCCCATTGCGCGCAGTCTTGCCAATCGGTCTTTCAAACCGCCTTTGACGATGTCCTTTAGATAAACGACTCCGAGTGCGGTGTCGTTTTCACAAACCACCAGAGGGGTGCCCCCTAGCCGAGAGATTTCATCCACCTTGTCGCTTACTTTGCGGGGCATCGCGGAACCCAGCGACTCAAGATACTTCGCGATGGCGCCAGCGGAGCCTTTGCGAATCTTGGTTCCGGGTAAGTCGATGCCGGACATCCTCGTCTGAGCAGTGAAGGGCACAAACTCCGCGTGCATCCCGGTGAGGTCCCGACCGCGGAGATTATATTTTTCCTTTGCCAGGACGACGATAGAGCGGCCCTCAGGCGTTTCATCAGAGAAAGAGGCTAACTGTGCGGCGTCAGCAAGTCGCTCGGTGCTGATCTCGGGGGCGGGGAAGAATTCGGTCGCCTGACGATTGCCGAGGGTGATGGTTCCGGTTTTGTCGAGTAGCAACGTATTCACGTCGCCGGCAGCCTCGACCGCCCGACCCGACATCGCGAGAACGTTATACTGCACCAGCCGATCCATGCCGGCGATTCCGATGGCTGACAGCAATCCCCCAATAGTCGTCGGAATCAGGCATACCAGTAACGAAACCAGCACGAAGACGGTTTGAGGAGCCTTGGAATAAATGGCGAATGGTTGGAGAGTTGCGACTGCCAGCAGGAAGACAATCGTGAGCCCTGAAAGCAGAATACTCAGCGCGATTTCATTCGGAGTTTTCTGCCGTTCAGCGCCTTCGACAAGCGCGATCATGCGGTCGAGAAAGGTCTCGCCGGGATTCGATGTGATCTTGATCTTGATCCAGTCGGAGAGCACGCGCGTCCCGCCAGTGACAGCGGAACGGTCACCGCCGGCTTCGCGAATCACCGGAGCTGACTCACCAGTGATGGCCGATTCATCGACCGAGGCTACGCCTTCGATGACTTCGCCATCGCCGGCGATGAACTGGCCAGCCTTGACTTCGATGACATCACCAGTACGAAGCTGCGAGCTGGAGACTGCCTCTGTCGTACCGTTCTCGCGAAAACGAAATGCCATCGTTTCGCCTTTTGCTTTGCGCAGCGTGTCAGCCTGCGCCTTGCCCCGCCCTTCCGCCATCGCTTCAGCGAAGTTCGCAAATAATACCGTGAACCAAAGCCAAAGAGTGATCTGCAGGTTAAATCCGAGACCGGGCTTGTGCTGGATCAGGTCTTCGATGAAGAGCACGCTGGTGAGTAAGCTGCCGACTTCGACGACGAACATCACGGGATTCTTCACCATCAGGCGCGGGTTCAGCTTCGTAAATGCGCCCACAATAGCCTGACGAAGAATATCCGGGTTCCAAAGACTTAGTTTTTCGGTAGCCATAATTTTCTCCGCTCTATTAAAAGAGCTGTCCAGACCGCAGCTGCAGGTGTTCGAGAATCGGACCCAGGCTCAGCGCCGGGAAGAAGGTCAACGCGCCAACGATGAGGATGACGCCAGCCAGAAGCACAGCAAAGAGCGTTGTGTTTACCGGGAATGTACCAGGCGACGGCGGTACGCTCTTCTTCATGGCCAGATTGCCGGCAATGGCCAGCATTGGAATCATCATCAAGAAGCGCCCGGCCAGCATGGTGAAGCCCAGGCTAACGTTATACCAGCGTGTGTTGGCGTTCAGTCCGGCGAACGCCGAGCCATTGTTGCCCGCTCCAGACGTGAAGGCATACAGTATCTCGGTCAAACCATGGGGGCCAGTGTTATTCAGACTGCTCAGACCCATGTTAGGCGAGAGTACGGAGATAGCCGTCAGCACCAGGATGACCAACGGGAAGATGAGAATGTAGAGCATGGCCATCTTGACGTCGTAAGCCTCAATCTTCTTGCCAAGATACTCCGGAGTTCGACCGACCATAAGGCCGGCGATGAAGACCGACAGGACGACATAAATCAGCACTCCGTATAGTCCCGATCCGACGCCGCCAAAAACAATCTCGCCAAGCATGATATTGATCAGCGGGACCATTCCGCCTAGCGGCGTATAGGAGTCGTGCATCGCGTTAACCGCGCCACAACTCTCGTCGGTGGTGATTGTGGAAAACAGCGCGGACTGCGAGATGCCGAAACGCACCTCCTTGCCTTCCTGGTTGCCGCCCGATTGCAGCGCCGTCGTTTGCTGTGCTACTCCATGCAGGACAGGACTGGGCTGCGACTCGGCAGCGTAGATAGCGATGAATCCGGCAATAAACAGCGCTGCCATGGTGGCGAAGACGGCCCAGCCGTGTCCCGGTGATCCAGTGATCTTGCCGAGTGTGACCGTTAGCGATGCCGGAATCAGGAACATCAGCAGCATCTCAAGAAAGTTTGTGAGCGGAGTGGGGTTCTCGTAAGGGTGGGCGCTATTGGCGTTGAAGAAGCCTCCACCGTTGGTGCCGAGCATTTTGATTACTTCCTGCGAAGCAACCGGACCTTGACCGATCATTTGTGGAGTCGCCGATTTTTCCAGCGTCGTGGCGATAGTGTAGGCGTTTAGATTCTGCGGAACTCCCTGCTGAATGAGGATTGGCGCGGCGATCAGACTAATCGGCAGCAAAATCCAGAGGATGGTCCTCGTCGCATCGACCCAGAAGTTTCCAATAGTTGGCGACTGCTTGCGAGTGATTCCTCGCACCAGCGCGATCGCCACCGCAATGCCAACCGCCGCGCTGAGAAAGTTGTGATAAGCCAGCCCCGCCATTTCGGTGAAGTAGCTCATCACCGTTTCCGGCGTGTAAGCTTGCCAGTTCGTGTTCGTCGTGAATGACGCGGCCGTGTTCCACGCCAGTTCCGGCGCTACGCCAGCCAGACCCTGTGGATTCCACGGCAAGAAGTATTGTGCGCGTTCAATCAGGTAAGTCAGCAGCAGCGAGACGAAACTGAAAAGAAGCATGGCAAACGTATATTCCTTCCATGCCATTTCCTTATCGGCCTCGATGCCGCTCGCACGATAAATCAACCGCTCGACAGGCCGTAACACCGGGTCAAGGAAGGTCTTCTCGCCCTCAAGCACACGGGCGATATAAAGACCGAGGGGTCGCATGAGCGCGAGCACCGTCCCGAATAAGGCCGCAAATTGCAGCCAGCCGTTCCAAGTCATGATGGTCCCGGTCCTTTTAGAATTTTTCCGGCCGCAGCAACGTCGCAAAAAGATAAGCAAGAAGCAGAACGGTGAGTACAACTACAACCGCAGTGGTGATATCCATATTGCATTACCTCAACTTTTCACAGCCCTGGACATACCAGAGCGCTAGCACAAAAAAGACGACGGTGAAAGCGAGAGCAAGCAGGTCCCACATCTGGTGTTCTCCTGGCCCATAAAGCCAATGGACCGCAGCGGATGCCGAACAGGCATCCATCTACTCAAGTAAAGCGGTATGCCACTAAGCGGCACGTAAGAGATTTATAAGGAAGTCGTAAGGGTGAGAATTACGGCGACACGGGGCAGAATTTGCTATTCCGGAAGCCCTTCAGGCAGAAACCGATAACCCACCCAGGGTTCTGTCTGGAAATACTGCTTACCGCTGCCATTTTCCAGTTTTCGCCGCAGCTGCCCTATGAACACGCGAAGATATTCAGGCTGATGCACGGACTGCGCACCCCAAACAGCTGTAAGGAGGACCCTATGCGTGAGCACTTTGCCCGAATTGCGAGCAAAATGCAGCAGTAGATCGAACTCCTTCGGTGTCAGATGGACTCCTCGACCGGAAACTGTGACCGCATGCGCCTCGGGATCGACTACGAAGTCACCTGTCTCCACCGCCTGGTCGGAGTTCCGTTCCGGCGCTCGCCGCAAGTGCGCCCTTATTCGTGCCAACAACTCTTGAATGCTGAAAGGCTTGGTGACATAATCGTCCGCTCCCGCATCGAGCGCCTCGATCTTTGCTCGTTCCTGATCGCGTACCGAGAGCACAATGATCGGCGTAGAGGCCTGCTTGCGGATCGCCTTGCATACCTCCATACCGCTAATTCCCGGCATCATCAGGTCGGTGACAATCAAGTCCGGCGACCAGTCTTCAAAGAGCCGAAGCGCTTCTTCGGGATCGTTCGCTATTCTCACGTCATAGGCTTGGGCGGATAACGCTGCACGCAAAACCCGGGTTATCTGGGCCTCATCATCGACAATCAGGATACGTTCCGCCATCGTGTGCTCAATCTCAACATATCACCAGCTCTTGGTATTCAGCGCCGCCAGGGATAGAGTGGAGCTTTGAATCTTCCGTTATTGACGAGAAAAGTCATGCGGATAACCTGGAACGAGAAACTAAGAAGTAGCACCCATGAACAACGACTCCCCATCGAGGCGCTCGGCCGCTGCCAGGTACGCTCTTGCTACGCTGGTCGCCTTCCTGGTTGTCGCAATCTACAGCCGCGTTTTGCATGTCAATCAGACCACCGTCGCACTTACGTTTCTGGTACTGGTACTGGTGGTCGCAACTCGCTGGCGACTTCGTTACTCGTTCTATTTATCAGTGTTGTGTACGGTTCTTTACAACTTTTTCTTCCTGCCGCCGATCGGTACCCTCACCATATCGGACCCGCAAAACTGGGTCACCTTGGGAGCATTTCTTTCAGCAAGCGTGCTGGTTAGTCATCTCGCGGACAGCGAACGCCGCGCCGCCGCTCAATCCGAGGCGCGGCGGAAAGAGGTCGAGAGACTGTTCGAGTTTAGCGAACAGTTGCTGTTGCAGGATGACCTCGGTGGCCTCACTCGCACTACCGCGTCATTGATCGCTTCCATTTTCCGCTTTCCCGCGGTGGCACTTTACATCCGCGAACAGGGAAAGGCCTACTACTCCGACCCGAATAACGAACTGCTGTCATTGGAACAGCTCAAATTGGTCGCCGAAGAACCGGACGCGAATCCGAAACTCTCCCGCGGAGTTCGCCTGCAGCCTCTGGCCCTTGGCATGAGGTCCAGCGGGGCACTCGCCCTGAGCGGCGGCGAATACCCCGACGCCATGCACGAGGCCATTGCCGGACTTGTAGCGATCGCTCTCGAACGTGCCTCCGCGCTCGAACGTTTCAGCCATATCGAGGCATCACGCGAAAGCGAACGGCTCCGGAGTGCCCTTCTCGACTCGGTAACCCATGAGTTGCGGACTCCGCTTACGACTATTCGCGCCGCTGCGACTATGCTCATCAGCCAGCCAACCCTCGCCGATGGCGACCGCCGCGAAATGTATTCCGTCCTCGACGAAGAGAGCAAAAGGCTCGATCACCTGATCGGCCAGGCCTTAGAAATGGCCCAGCTCGATTCCGAGAGCCTGCAAGTCAGAGCTCAGCCGCAAAACCTGCGCGAAGTCATCGACCTTGCCCTGGAAGATACCCGCGCGCTTCTCAAGGGCCGCTCGGTTGAAATTAGGGTTCCAGAGGACCAGCCACCCACCGCAATGGATCGCGAACTCGTCCGCCGTGTACTCAGGCAGTTGATCGAAAACGCTGCCAAGTATTCGCCCCGCAATCTACCGATCACACTGTCCAGCGAGCGCACCGAAGGCCGGCTTTTCGTAACAGTAAGCGACTGCGGACCAGGCATTGACGAGTCCGACCAACCCTTTGTCTTTGACAAATTCTTTCGTGGCAAGCAGCGCGAAAGAGTACAAGGTTCAGGCATGGGACTAGCCATTGCCAAAGCGATTCTGCGCGCACATGGGGGCGGCATCGACGTCAAAAGTGGCACAGAGGCAGGCACATCCTTTACATTCTGGCTGCCTGCAATTCCGCCATCTGCCTCTCAATCGCAAGAGTCTTCATCCTGAACAACGAAAGCAAATAAAATGACTATCTACGTCCTCATGGCCGGTCTACCCGGCACCGGGAAGACGACCCTCGCCAAAGCCTTGTCAGAAAGGCTCGACAGTACCGTCCTCAACAAAGACGAAATCCGTGCTGCGCTCTTCCCCGGCAAGCTGACCGACTATACCCGCGAACAGGACGATCTTGTTTTCAATGCGATTCTCCAGGCGGCGAATTATCTCGCCATCCGCAATCGCACCGAGTTCATTTTTTTGGACGGGCGTACCTTCTCGCGCCGCGAACAAGTTGAGCAGGCGGTTCACGCGGCCGAAATTGCTGGCTGCCCGTGGAGAATTCTCTACACTACGGTGCCTGAGGGCGTTGCCGAGGCCAGGCTCCGGTTTGACTCCAACACTCATCCAGCCGTCAACCGAACCATTGAGATGTACCGCGAAGTCAGGGGCCGCTTCGAACCAATCGAACATCCTTTGCTGCAGATCGATACCTCTCAGTCGCTGGAGTTGTGTGTTTCACAAACTCTGGAATATCTGGTCGCATGAGTCATGACTAGCCTTTGTCAAGAATTGGAACGGACCCGCATTCTGTTGCGGTGGCATAATGATTTCTATGAATTTCGCTAACTCTCGTGCCAGTCTATTAGCCTTAATTGCTGGAATTGCAGCTATATCTCTAGCGACGGCCCAAACCAATCCATTGCCCAAGCGTGTCACACAGCCGACCCCTGAAAAGGTTGTCGCGGAACATCTCGCGGCCTTCAATGCCTGCGACTGGAATCGCTTGATGGCTCAATTTCCCGACGACGTCGAATTCTTTTCTCCCAACGGTGAAGTTGTGAAGGGCCGCCAAGCCCTCGGCCAAATGTTTGCGAAGGTCGTAAAACCGCCATCTGAGGGCGGAACATGCGGCCTCAAAGTCACTGCGGAACACACCTTCGTCGTCGGTGAGGTCGTCAATGTCCAATGGCGAGCTGACGCTCCTTTTCTTGCTGAGCCGTATCGAGGAGCTGATGCCTACGAGACCAAAGACGGCCTCATGGCCGCCCAGGTCACCACTTTCGACGCCTCGGCATTGAAGATGAAACACTAAGCGAAAACCGCACGTGACTTGTCCGGCACCCGCAACCTCACGCGCTCTCTTTTCCCATAGAATAAGAGGGTCATGGAAGAATTTCCGCGCCTCACGCGGCTGCCCGCGTATGTATTCAATATCACCAGTGAACTGAAGGCCGCTGCCCGTCGCCGCAGTGAAGACATCATCGACTTTGGGATGGGTAATCCCGATGGCCCCACCCCGAAGCACATCGTCGACAAGATGGTAGAGGCGGCGCAAAAGCCGGTCACGCACCGGTACTCAGTCTCCAAAGGTCTCCCTCGACTGCGCAAGGCCATCTGCGGATGGTACGACCGGCGCTACGGCGTCTCGCTCGATCCAGAAACCGAGGCCATCGTCACCATCGGCTCTAAGGAAGGCATCGCGCACTTGTGCCTCGCCACCATGGATCGGGGCGATGTGGTTGTCGTGCCGAACCCGAGTTACCCGATCCATATCTACGGGCCGATCATTGCCGGGGCCAATATTCAGAGTGTCGCGGTCCACAACACCGATCAGTTCCTCGCCGAGCTTGAGCATTCCATCCCCGGCATGTATCCGCGCCCCAAGATGCTGATCCTCAATTTTCCCGCCAACCCAACGACCCAGTGTGTTGACCTCTCCTTCTTCGAGCGGGTGGTTGCGCTGTGCAAGGAATACGGCATCTATCTCGTCCACGACCTCGCCTACGCCGATCTGGTCTTCGATGGCTACCGGGCTCCATCGATTCTCGAGGTTCCTGGGGCGAAAGACATCGCCGTCGAGTTCTTTACCTTATCCAAGAGCTATAATATGCCCGGCTGGCGCGTCGGCTTCATGGTAGGCAACCGCAAATTGGTCGCCGCTCTCGGACGACTGAAAAGCTACTTCGACTATGGGACATTTACGCCGATCCAGGTGGCGTCGATCCTCGCGCTCGAAGGCCCGCAGGAATGCGTCACCGATATCGTCGAGAATTACCGTAACCGGCGCGACGTCCTTGTGCAGGGCCTTAACAAAGCCGGCTGGAACGTGCAACTCCCGAAAGCCACCATGTTCGTCTGGGCGCAAATCCCCGAACCGTACCGCCATCTGGGTTCGCTGGAATTCTCCCGTAAACTGCTGCTCGACGCCAAAACCGCCGTCAGCCCAGGTGTCGGATTCGGCGAATTCGGCGACGGCCATGTGCGCTTCTCGCTCATCGAAAACGAAGAACGGACTCGACAGGCATTACGCGGTATCCGCCAAATGTTCGCTCATGACGGAGTGTTCGCTACGACCGTCTAACTCTTCGAGTTGGGCTCAGCGAAGTTGGAATGAAGAAAACCGCAATCATCATAGGAGCAGGCCCAGCCGGGCTCACGGCCGCCTACGAACTCCTCACTCGCAGCGATATCCATCCCATCGTCCTCGAAAAGAGCTCGGCGATGGGTGGCATCTCCCGCACCGTCAACTACAAGGGAAACCGCATCGACATCGGCGGTCACCGCTTCTTTTCGAAAAGCGACCGGGTCATGAACTGGTGGTTGAGCCACATGCCTATCGACGCCGTTTCATCGAACGGGCGGCAGATTTCCTATCACGGCCAAAGCCGCGAAGTGACTAGCCCTAACGCTACTGACCAGGACGCGGTGATGTTGATCCGCCAAAGAAAATCACGCATTTATTTCCTGCGGAAATTCTTCGATTATCCCATTCGGCTTAGCGCCCAGACGCTCTGGAAATTGGGTCTCGTGCGCACCCTGAAGATAGGCGTTAGCTATCTGCGAACGGTAATGTTTCCTCCGAAGAGAGTGGACAACCTCGAAGACTTCTTCATCAGCCGCTTTGGCCGGGAGCTGTATCTTACCTTCTTCAAGTCTTACACCGAGAAGGTCTGGGGGGTGCCCTGCAACAAGATCAGCGCCGAGTGGGGAGCGCAGCGCATCAAAGGCCTGTCTATCACGAAAAGCCTTCTTCATTTCCTGAAGACTGCGACAACCTGTAAAACCGGAGATGTAGGGCAGAAGAATACCGAAACCAGCCTGATCGAGAACTTCATGTACCCCAAGCTTGGTCCTGGCCAGTTATGGGAGTTAGTCGCAGGCAAGATACTCGCAATGGGCGGAGAAATAGTTACCTGCGTCGATGTGAATCGAATTCATTGCGATGGACAGGAAATCGTCAGCATAGGAGCGACCGATGCCACCGGAGCCGAGAGAGACTTTCCCAGTGACTACTTCTTTTCGACTATGCCGATTCAGGAGCTGGTGCGCTCGCTCGACGCGCCCGTACCGGCCGAGGTCAGGGAGATCAGCGAAGGCCTCCAATACCGAGATTTCATCACCGTTGGCCTCTTAGCCACCAAGCTCAGCGTCCAAGACAAGACTTCACCCAACTTGCTCATTAAAGACAACTGGATCTACATCCAGGAACCTGACGTCATCGCGGGCCGCCTGCAGATATTCAACAACTGGAGCCCATTTCTTGTACGTGACCCTGACACGGTCTGGATCGGTGTCGAATACTTCTGCTATGACACGGACCCAATCTGGAAGCAGACGGACAACGAGATCGCCACACTCGCTAAGAGGGAACTCGAACAAATCGGCATTTTGAAAGAAGCCGACGTCCTGGATGCGACAGTAATTCGAGTCCCCAAAACCTACCCAGCTTACTTCGGAATGTACGAGCGATTTGACGAGCTACGTCAATACCTGGACAAATTCCCCAACTTATTCCTGGTTGGCCGCAATGGCATGCATAAATACAACAATCAGGACCACTCGATGTTGACGGCAATGACTGCTGTCGACAACATCCTGAAGGGCCAAACGGATAAAGAAAACATCTGGGCCGTGAATACCGAGATGGAATATCACGAAGAACGTCCAGGAACTGACGAGGCAACCGAATTGCCAGTAGTTGCTGGCCCATAACATGGCAACTGTAGCCCCAAAATAGCCTGATCCGGCCCGAATCGGGCCGGATCAGCGCAGAGTGGTGGGCGAACGTTACCGTCCGAGACCTGCTGCCAGGGTCTTCACCATCGTTCCGTTGGCGTCATCATCCTTCACTGCCCAAACAAAGGCGCCGCCAAGGCCTCCATGCACGCGACGATTGATGAAGATAGTTTTGATATACGCCGATTCAGGATCGTCGTAAGTGAAGAAGGTCTGGCTTGTCGGGTCATAAAGCCAGGCGGCAATCCTGCACCAATCGAAGTAGCGCTTATAGCCGTTTGCCGTCAGGTTCGCCAAAGTTGTGTAGGTTGCAACTCCAGGGGTAAGCAACGGGTCGCAGCCTGGAGTATTCCCGCTAAGATCGGTGCAGACGCCGGTACCGTTCGCAAGCGGAACCGCCGACGCACCAGTCGAGCTCTGATAGAGCCCGTGGTTGACGTTGGGCACTCCCGTCCATCCAGCGCCATAAAGCGGCACGCCCATGACGTATTTGTCGGCAGGCACACCGGCCTTCAGATAGGCAGCCACAGTATCTTCGATGTCCAGGTCCTGTCCAAAGTCAGGGTCCTTCTTATCATCGAAAAGTGGTGACGCGTGGTTGGTGACGGTATCCCACGATCCGGCATAGTTATAACCGTCAATGGTGAGAAAGTCCACCGCTTTGGCTGCGTCTTCCAGCTCAATGTTGGTATAGTTTTGCGAGCCTGCTGGACTATCGAAGCTGAGCGAGTAGTATTTTCCGGTCTGCGCGGTCAATGCGTTGAGCTGGTTACGGAACTCCTGAAGCAGCAGCGTAAAGTTGTGCTTGTCCGAAGCAGTGGGAAATTCCCAGTCGATATTGAATCCATCGAACAGACCCGGCGCGGTGATATTTCCGTTCCAATCACTTCCGACATTGCCCACCACGAACATGTCGATGCAGGCGGCCGCAAGGGCCTGACGACCTGTCGAGGTGCTGGCGGCGGTTGAGAATGCCTGAGCGGCAGCGGCGCTGGCTCCTCCGAGTGATATGACCGTCTTCAGCTGCGGATGTAGCTGCTTAAGCTTCAGTATCTCGGCAAAGTTGCCATAAAGCGGCCAGGTGTCTGGTATCCCCCCGACGGGAGGAAGATTATTGTTTTCAAAATCGGCCCAGGGATCTGCAATGGCGCAGGTATTGGAAGAAGGATCCGCAGCACTTGCTGTGACGTTACCAAAGGCATAGATCAGGTGCGATAGCTTCTCGGCTGAACCGTTGCTCTCCAGGTTGGCGAGGTTGTAGTTGGCATAGTAGATACTCCATTCCTCAAAATATCCCGCCAATATCTTTTGGTCATTGTGTGATTCGGCGACTGCATAAACTCCGCGCGTGAATACCGACGCCATACTTACAAGCAATACCGTTGAAATACTGAAGACGAAATTCCTTTTCATTGTTGGTCATCACTTTCCGAGATTAGAGTAACAGCCCGCCAAGTATAGACGTTGTTCCGCGTGAGTGTCTGCAAGAATACGCAGTGCCTCCGCTCCGGTTCTGCATTGGATGGAATGCTAATTCAACCTGTCCCCCTCCAACCCTACTCCAGGCATCAGTTCCGCTGATAAGATCATTCCGAACCCGTGGAGACTCTGCCGTGACCTACCAACCCAATCGCCGAAGCTTCCTTATCTCCGGGGGCCTCACCGCCCTCGCCTCGACACGCGTCCTGGGCGCTAACGACACCGTCCGCGTCGGCGTGATCGGCGCCGGCGGTCGGATGGGCAACCTGCTTGACGCCGCCGACAAGGTTGGTCAATACCAGATCGGCGCCGTCAGTGACGTCTACACACCGCATCGGGACGCTGTGAAGGAACGATCCAACAGTGTCGCCGCCAGTACCCATCTCGACTACCACGAAGTCCTCGATCAGCAGATTGACGCTGTTTTTATTGCCTCTCCAGACCATTGGCATATTCGGATGGCGGTCGATGCGCTCGCCGCCGGCAAAGACGTGTATCTCGAAAAACCTGTTACCCATACGATCGAGGAAGGCGCAACGCTGACCCGCGCGGTCCGCTCCAGCAGGCAAATACTACAGTGCGGCATGCAGCAGCGGAGTTGGACACACTTTCGCGACGCCGTCGACCTGATCCAGGGAGGAAGTCTGGGACGTGTTGTCCAGGTGAGGACCTATTGGTGGCAGAGTTATCTGCGCAGTTGGCCTACCAAGCCAATCGACACCAGCGCCCTGGACTGGAAGATGTGGCTCGGCGGGGCCCCGGATCAGCCATTCAGCGAAGAGAAATATCATCGCTGGCGCTGGTATTGGAATTTTGGGGGCGGCGCAATGACCGATCTCTTTACTCACTGGATCGACGTGGTCCACTGGGCCATGAAGTCCGATACCCCTCGCGAAGCCCAAATGCTCGCCGACAAATACATCTTCCTCGATTGGGATTGCCCCGACACGATCCAGGCGGCGCTCCGATATCCGGGCTTTGATGTGGTCTACGAGGGCATGATGGCGTCTTCGATCGATGACGGTGGCCTTGAATTTCGCGGCACAGACGCCACTTTAAAAGTCAATCGTAGTGGCTTTTCTGTCTATCGCGAGGGAGTCGGAGGAAAGGAGAATCCTGTTCTAACCGAAACCAGCTTTCGCGACGGCACCATCGCTCACGTGCAGAATTTCTTTGACTGCGTGAAAACCCGGCAGGAGCCAAACGCGCCTGTGGAGGCGGGCATCGCCGCGGCCCGCGCAGGCCATATCGCCAATCTCGCTTATCGCCGTACAGGCCAAATCTCATGGCCACCCAAAGGGACAGCATGAAGGCGCGCCTTGCTCGAGCGGCTGCCGCTTCGGTTTGTACCTCATGGTTGTTTTCAGGCAGAAATATATTTGTAACCGGAAATTAATCTATCCGTTTAGGGGATAATCGCAATTTCTGTTAATCTTACGCTCGCGGGGAGATGATAGACGATGGTTGAGCATGACGCTTTTAGCTACGAAATTGAAAAGTCGCGAAATGAAGAATTGGACGTAAATGTCACCACGATCAAGTGCCATGGCAGGCTGGTAAGCGAAAATTCGGGCAAGATAAAAGAGTTGGTCAAGCCGCTAATCGCTGAAGGCGGACATATTTTGATCGACCTTGGCGATTTGGGCTACCTGGACAGCTCTGGACTCGGAGCTTTAGTCGGACTGAAAGTCTCCGCACTCAACAAAGGCTTCTGCCGCCTGGAACTCGTCAACCTGACCCAGCGCGTGAAAGACCTTCTGAGCCTTGCCAATCTCACTAAGCTGTTTTCCTCGTAGAGCTACCGCGGAAAAGCGATTTTCACGTCGTTGGCGGAAATATCTCCGCTACGCGTTAAGTGCGCCTCTGTGAATGCTGGGCAAGAGGCCTGCTTTATCATTGAAGCAGACAATTATGGATTTCCAGCTATCCTGCGATTATCAGCCCAGGGGTGACCAGCCCCGAGCTATCGGCGAGCTCATCTCGGGCATAGCAGCCGGGGAACAACATCAGACACTGCTCGGTGTCACCGGTTCCGGTAAGACATTTACGATGGCCAAGATCATCGAGGAGCTTAACCGGCCTGCGCTGATTCTCGCGCATAATAAGACGCTCGCAGCCCAGCTCTATCACGAGTTCAAGCAGTTTTTTCCCTCAAATGCAGTCGAATACTTCGTTTCATACTACGACTATTATCAGCCCGAGGCGTACATTCCGGCAGGTGATCTTTATATAGAAAAAGAAGCTACGATCAACGAAGAGCTGGACAAGCTGAGACTTTCGGCTACTCGTTCGCTCTTTGAGCGTCGCGATGCAATCATCGTTTCATCGGTCTCCTGCATATACGGACTCGGCTCGCCGGAGGCCTACTATGGGATGTTGATGCTGCTCGAAAAAGGGCAGAAAATCCGTCGCGAAGACATCACACGCCGCTTGGTTGAGATACTCTACGAACGCAACGACGCGGACTTTCGTCGCGGGACGTTCCGAGTCAGAGGCGATGTCATCGAGGTCTTTCCGACCTATGATGAAAACGCATTTCGTATCGAACTCTTCGGCGACGAGATCGATTCGCTCTCGCAGATCGATCCACTCTTTGGCACCGTCCGGCAGAAATATGCTCGGCTCCCGATTTATCCCAAGTCGCACTATGTGGTTCAGCCAGAACGAAAGGCAAGCGCTGTCGGCACAATCCTCGAGGAACTCGAATGGTGGGAGAAGGAGTTGGAAAGCCAGGGCAGATTAGTCGA
>Ga0302325_10018688_pt1 | contig 14596 bp, 18 predicted proteins | sample Palsa_T0_2_FD_201948 | JGI IMG/M metagenome (GOLD analysis project Ga0302325, IMG submission 201948) | Peat permafrost microbial communities from Stordalen Mire near Abisko, Sweden - Palsa_T0_2 | ecosystem: Environmental > Terrestrial > Soil > Palsa > Peat permafrost | place: Sweden: Abisko... | reverse complement strand
AAGTAGATTTGATGTCTGAATATGCAGTATGAGCTTCTGTACCAAGTTATGGAATGGAATCATCACATACAATTCATCGATGGTCTCTTGTGGGGGAAGAGGCTCGTCCAAACCAAGCCCAATCATTTCCCACGTGAACGTGTTATCATCAATGCCCATCCCCATATTCATATCTGCTGCAAAATTCAGGTCATTCAAGGGTGGCTGGGGGGATTCTCCATTAAATCCCCAACGGTCTGCATTCACTCCCTCAACAATGGTGATGGATGGATTTGAAACATTGAAATCCCCGGCAGGCACAGGACTCAGACTGATCCCGCTGACACCTCCTTGGCCTGCTGTGAAAGTTGTTGGTGTGACTTCTGCTGCTGCTGCCGCCGCAGGGTCTTGGGTCTTCAGTAAGGTTTCGACTTGTTCTATTGAGGAGATGTATTAGCTTTGCAAAAGTCCATCGTGCTACCTCGAAAACTACCAAATTGCACATGAATCGAGCAAACTTACTCAGCCGCTCTTCCAAGGCCTTCACATAGCCTCGTTTAGGACCTGACTTCCTCCGAACCTCGTCATAAGCGCAATTATGTCCCAATCTCGTACATGTCGAGCAGCTCGGCTTCGACCCATCACACTTCAACTTCCGCTTCCTGCAGATGATACAAGCAATTCTCTTCGGCTTTGGCACATTTGAGTCCCCTCCACTAGCAGGATCCGCTGCACCATTCAGATCTCCACTGGGACTTCGATTTCGTTTATTCCGTCCATTATTTCCAGTCGGCCGTGACAAATCATTGAAGTAGCCTTCCGGAGGGGTGTTCGAGCTTGAGGACATACTCTCAACAGTCTTTCAACGTGCAGGCTCCTATTCGAATTCCTCTTAATAATGTCTTCTTTGTCGTCAACGTCGTCAGCCGAAGCCTGTAAAGTGCAGGTTGCAAAATAAGAAGACAAGAAGGGCAGTTGTCTGCAACTGTGCCGCACCAGTTGATTTGTTGACAAGAAACATGCGACACTCGCGCATATGAAAATTAAACCAAATTCCACGAAGATCCTATACACCGCTCCGATTACTGCAGCGCCGCACTTTAAATCGAATTCACGATAGAGAAAAGAGAATGGAAGCTGGGCGTTTGCGCCTTTCGAGGAGCTGCTCCCACTAGCGGGAGAAGATTGACGGGGTCGGCGTTCGCTTGGCGAGCCCGTTTATGCCCGTTCGCTTTCGAGATTGGGGAGGGTGTGGTGGGGCGCTCAAAAATAGATCAAGCATCAACGTCGTTGCACAGAACGATTGAGTCGAATTTCGAGGAGCTGGGAAAGAGAAGAACGTTGCCGCGGGATGGGGATCGCGAGAGGAGGATGCGTTGCGATAAAACGATAAAACGCCGGCGGATATTTGAACTATACTTCGTACAGTAGCTTGTGTTGTCTTCTGATGGTGGCAGTGTTTTTGGGCCTTGATGGAAGAAGGGATTACCTGTAGCCACGCCATGCACCCGCTCCACGAGTGATTCAGACGGAAGGGCTGATCCAACCGCGCTCCCCTCCCTAAGTCCCCTTCCCTCCCCTTCCCAAGGCACCAGCGGCTTTGCGTTTTGCTAGCGTAAGCGGTGGAAGGGTCTTGCTCGGAAGTGCACGGCCTATCGCGTCCTAAAATCGTCCGCGCTCAGCCTTGCCCAAGGGATTGCACCAATAAGGGGGAGCGGTGAGGCATGCTTAATTCCAACCCCCAGACCAGTCGGCCCAATATTCCTCCGCCTGCAGCGCGGGGGGGTCCGATTACTGCGAACTGAGCCTTCCGGTGACGTCTCGCCGCCAACCTTGGACGTGCCTCGGTGCGCCATATGGCTTAGAAATCGTCCCTACGAAGAGAAAGTCGATGTGAAGTGCGAAAAGTGTATTTTAACGACGTGGCCTCAATGGTCCCCCCCCCTTTACGGAGTACGCGTAAACGCACGTGACACCCCCTTACGGGCGTACCTACACCTACCTTGTACGTCCCGCCCTTCGTTGATTTTCACCAACCGAAGCCTGCCGGGAAAAGCAAATCTGAATCTCAGACATGAATCACCGAGTACGGTAGGCTACTAGAGGGACGCTTGACTTCCGGATCAGGTTGGTCCAACTTTCACGCATGCATTGCAGAGCTTGTATGACTCGTCGATGTCAGCCAAGTGTTGATATTCTCTCCCTATTTGCACCCAGTCCTGTACTGAGACACAACAGCCTTGCCACATCTCTTCCTCGGCTGCAAACAAATGTGAAACTCTGAGCTCCCTGAAGTTGTGGACATCATAAGTCGAGTACATGTCCTATTTCCTTTCAGGGTCAACACCAACAATCTTCAAGCTACCGAGATCAGTATAAGCCAACCAATATCGGCTTGGGTGCCAAGCAACAACTGGGCAAGGACCAGCCGTCTTTAGGCTATGCACATATTCCCCAGTCTCAGCGTGCGCGATCTCCAGACCAGGACCTTCATCACTGCCTCCGACAATATAGCTCCCATCAAAACTGAAGCTAATGCTCCTCACCGGCCCGGTCATATCGATCAAGGTCCGCTGGCAAATCCATTCCGTTGTATCCCAAAGTGCTATGATGGAATCAGATCCTCCCGTTGCAAGGAAGCGCGCAGTTGGTTGCAAATCGATTGAAAGACACGAGGAGGTATGGCCATTGAGCGTGAAAGGAAGCCCTGGATCGTAACTGGTGTAAAAGATCGGCTTGAATTCTGGATACGAAAGGATCTTAACTCGGCCTTCTCCAGTTGTCAAGAAAATCTTTTTTCCACTATGGCAGAAGACGAATTGATTTGTTTGGACTGGTTGCTGGTGAGAAGCAATTGGTGTTGATTGGGTCGGAGATAGAACGAAGAGATTGTCTGCCTGATAGATTTCAGCAGTGTAACCTGGATAAGGGGTACGTCGAAGGCTTATCAGAAACACACCTTGTTACCAACAACGAGGCTTTCTCCATCAGGACACCATGCAAGTGTGAAGGCATCCCCAAGACCCTTGATCTCATTTATAACTGCTTTCGTTCTAACGTCCCAAAACTTGACGACCCCATCGGAGCTCACACTACATAACTCTGCGTCCTTGACTGGATTGAATGCTACTTTTTCAATTCCAGCAGAGTGGCCTTTGAGTTCTGTTGAGTATCTCACGTGTTGTCTTTCGGGGTTCCATCTATGAGAGTTAGTGATGTTCTTACACTTAAAATAAATGACTTGAACATACACTCGCAGTGTCCGATCGGCTGCACCAGTAGCAATCAAAGTCCCCAATGGATTCCAAGCAATAGATCTCAAACTATCGATGGCCTATTAGCTACCACTCAACAAGACCAACGAGAGGTATTCCTCTTTGGGCCAAACAAGAAATTCAAAATATGGAGAGTGTTGAGCATACCCATGTGATCCAGATCCCCTGGTAGCAGTTGGGTCATGATATGTTTGCGTTTTTAGAGAGCTCAGATACCCCGAGAATTTTTCTTTGGCAATACTCTGACGTGATCGAATCGGTGCCATTTTGCAGCTTGCAAGACGTTCTTGGGATGGCGGTAATGGAAGCGATGTCCTTCGAGCTTTGTTTGACGTCTAAAGGACGACTAAATAGAGCGGAGATCTTGTTAACGTTATAGATTTTCGACAATAGGCCGATATATAATAGTAAAAATGTCAATACAACATCTTGGTGAATGTAAAAAAGCCACCGAGGAAGCAAAAGCGAACGGACTTATAAATGCAGCCAGCTTTGGTTAGAAAAGAACGTGGGTTGAATAAGGACAATCACGTTTCTAGGATTTCAATGAGGTCTCCCGGTCCCCTAGCGTCGAATCCCTGTCAAAGGTCAGCCTTCTCTCCTACGGTAATTCACGGGACTTGCCGTCCAACATTTCCAACCTCACACTGCCAGCTTTTTTCTCCCTCCAAGTCGCAAGATGCATTGAATATCAGAATCTGTATTTGTTCACAAGTCCCTGTAGTGCCATTCGTTGGCATGCAACCACACGAATGAAGCGTCCCGTGGTCCTGCACAGCCATGTACTGGCCTATTGGAGCTCCCCGTATTTATGCAGCCAGCAACAGCAGGTTGGAGAGGGATCGCATACTAGAATCCGATGATGACGCTGAATCTCGCGAGACAACAGAGGGCAGTGGATCTCTGGTAGATACTCCGAGCCTGAGTGTTGAAGGAAGAACAGAGGATGAACATGGCACCGCATCAGGAGCAACGACCCCAGTGACGCCTATGACCCCAGGCATAAAGCCCGTCGAACATGATATCCGATTCTTTGCCCGATTGAGTGGAAACGAGACCATGTTGTCTGGATCTGCAGAGAAAGAACCCCTCTTAGCACTCAGGATATCTCGAACTGGACACCTTTTCGCAGTTATAACATCTACGTCACTGACGATTTGGCAAACAAAGGTATGCAGTTCGTGGGTTCTTTTGTCAATCAAGAAAAGATGGACCGTCCACTAACTCTGTTACAGCCAACTGTTATATTAGCTGTAGTGATCCGATCCAAGAAGTCCTTGAGTACCTACGGCCCGAACATCTCTCTTCTCGTACGACCTGACTCCGCCATCTTTGTGGTTCAGACGACTTCTGGATATTTAATCACATACACATTGGCTACTGATCCAGATGCGAGGGTGTTTAGACCACATTTTTCCAGTCATACCAGCGGCCAAACCCGTAGGCAGAGCAACTTCAGCGGAGCTAGGAACCAAGGCGGTGATCGAATACTGTGGGGGCCAGGTGAAGGAGGAGGCGTACGAGAAGTCAGCGTCCGATTTCGGATGGTAATCAAAGTTGATGCTGGTATCGGAAGAGCTTTGGCTCTCGACGACGAGTTAGTCGTGGCAACTCAAAAGCCTGGTGCTGTTCAATGCATCAGATGGACTCCCGACAGTACTGGGAATCAAACCAGCACCGAGCTTTTCAACCGGATGGACTGGCTGCCAAAGAAAACCACTGTTACGGAGATGATACATGATAGACCAATGAATTTGTCAACCTGGATCACAAACGATGGGAGAGCATATGCCGTCCAGAGGCTGCCTCATTCCAATGAAACCGAGACTCACCAGAAGCTTTTCAGGGGTTACTGCTTTCATACACCTCGAGGTGCCGAATATCATGCCATCAATGCAGCGATCAATGCTAGATTCTCCTTGATAGCTATTGGTTGCTCAGATGGAACGATCCAAGTGTACACAGCTAGGGACTATGTCGGCAATATACCTCCATCACATACGCACAAATCATCGGTATCGGGACAGTCGTCAGGTCGACTAACATTCCTGTCTTACTCTCCCGATGGGTACTGTCTCTTTGCGGGATATGAAAATGGCTGGGCTACGTGGAGTGTATTTGGAAAACCTGGGGCTACTAGCTTTGGAGTAAACACAAAAATCTCTGAAGAGCATGAAGAAGGGTGGCTGGAAGGTGTTAAGGAAGCTAGCTGGCTGGGGGGAGGCTCAGAGATCCTCATAATTGGACAACATGATGATCGCATATGGACCTTGGAAATGGCTCGCAGTGCCATCACAGGGTGCTACTCATCAGCGAATATATCACGAACACTACTCCAAACAACATCAAGTATAATGGTATATCGAGGTTATGATTTACCCGATCTCACTACAATATCCGCTGAAGCTTCATTATGGCACACGGCGCAGATTCCTTCAAGCTATCTTGTAGATCAGTGGCCCATGCGATGTTCTGTCATATCGGCGGATGGCAGATACGTTGCAGTGGCAGGCCGTCGAGGTCTGGCCCATTACAGCATCAATAGTGGTAGATGGAAGACTTTCGTCAACGAGAACATGGAAAACGAATTCCAGGTACGAGGCGGAATGTGCTGGCATCAGCACATCTTAGTCGCCGCTGTTGAAATCGGCGACTCGTTTGAATTGCGCCTATTCTCGCGCGAATCTGCCCTTGACAGCTCTTTGGTTCTCCACGTCCAGGCATTACCAGCTCCAGTGGTTCTCATTGCACCGTCTGGCGAGGATTCATTGCTTGTCTACACATACGACAACTTGCTGTATCATTATGTCTTCGCCACGACGCCCACTACCGTCAATCTCGTACAAGTTGGCCAAATCGCCTTTCATGGAATAGTCAGATCGCCTGCTAGAGTTCGAGGTCTAAGCTGGATTTTGCCTGATGACCAGCTGATCGAGGGAGATCCATCTCAAGATGTTGCGTTTGCAACTGTTGTGTTTCTTGTTGATGGTAAGCTGGTCCTCCTCCAGCCATCGCTCAACGAAGAGCGGAAGCTTAAATATGACATGCGTGTCATTGCGCAAAATGTGGAATATTATGCTTTGATGCGAGATATGCCATTTTCCAGCCCGCCTCAAGATCCGGAGACATCAGCTGCAGTAAATGGAGACGATCTTGGTCTAGAGCAAGGCAATGGCCTTCGAGACTCCTTGTGGATATTTGAAGGCAACGATATGAAGCTGTGGACTGAAGTTCAGGATGTTCTTCGATCAGCGCTCTCTGAATTGGGCCGTGAATTGCCGCCCATGGTCTCCATACCTGTGGACTTCTATCCTTTATCAGTCTTACTTGGCAAAGGAATTTTACTGGGTCTTGAAGCCGACCTCGTTCAGCGCCGCGATGTGAACTTCGCTTTCTTCAGGTTCACAATACGGGTATGTTCTTTGCAACTTTCTTTACGGACCCACGCTAACCCTCTCAAGACTCACCTTTTCATACCTCAAGTGCTGAGGCTCCACTTATCTCGATTCGATTCTTCTGCGGCCCTACATCTTGCCTATCAGTACAAAACCCTGGAATATTTTGCTCACTCGCTAGAGATTCTCCTCCACAATGTCCTTGATGAAGAAGTGGACACCAACCCATCTCCAGAAACCGCCTTGCTCCCTGGTGTCCTGTCATTTCTGTCCTCTTTCCCCCAATACCTTGATATTGTGGTGCAATGTACTCGCAAGACGGAGGTACGATCATGGCGCACACTATTTACATACCTACCACCCCCCCAAGAACTTTTCGAAGAGTCTCTTCAAAGAGGAACATTGAAGACTGCGGGAGGTTACTTGCTGATTCTGCACACCTTCGAGGAGTTGAGTTCGAGTTCAGAACAATTAGTACGGCTGCTCTCCAGAGCCAAGGATGAAGGAGATTGGGAATTATGCAAGGAGTTGGCACGTTTCTTAACCGCTCTCGACGAAACTGGGGCAACATTGATGGAAGCATTAGAGATGGTCAATTTGAGAAGTCCTCAAGACGAGCGCGAGACTAGCAGCAGCTTCCTCTTTGAAGGCTCGAGGTTGAAAGTTCCACGACCGGTGAGGGGCGTTGCTCGTACCCTTAATGGGAATGGCAGCAGTGATGATGATGATCGCTCAAGCAGTGGCAGTCGCAGTCCTCGGAGCAGAAATCCTGAGCCTGCAGACTATTTCTCATCGCACAATAACGTAATTAAAGACTAGGCTTTGGATTTGCGGCATGGAATGGAGTGCACTCAGCATGGGGCTGTACCCAAAAGAATAAAAATTTGAATAAGGCTGTTTCGATGAAGAGTGGTTTTCAAAAGGCCAGAGTCTTTCTACGTTGATTTACGACCCCTCTCCTCAACCCATACATTTGCAATCAAGTCTCTACCATACTCCTTTCATTCACTCTAACGGCCTTAAAATGGGGGAGAGTGCATTCGTCGAGTTGACGAGGACGAAGTATGTCGGCCTCAATTGAGGTCAAATAAGCGCGCGCAAGAGTCGCGGCCCCCACACGGTGAACAAGACCCCTTAACCCTAACTTTAGAGAAATGGTGTTTCGAATAAAATATTCCTGGATATTGGTGTTCCGACTATTTTTGGAAGTTGGTGTTCTTAGAATTATTGAGATTCGATATAGTAAGCAAGGAACTGATAGATTCCACCTTTCATCATTTCTTTTTATCATCGAATCTTCTAGACTATCGCCATAAGGAAGCCAGTTTTTGCCCTAGCAGCCAGTGTTGCTTCTCTTCTTTACATTGGTATTCCACTATCTGCAGCGAGTGTCCACTTCCAAGGTGATTTCGAGGACCTCGAACAACGCGCGACATCCGCCTGCCCCAACCTTTCCTACGTAAGACCTCGTGCGAACAAATGTCCCAAAATCTCCGGTATATTGTCAATTATTATCTCAAAACCCTTTCCCCTTAATTTACTAAAAAGGCTGGAACATTATCAATTCAAGTATCTTTGAATATCCTTGATTTCTGGGGACATTAACATTTTGTAGAGTAGAGGTAGGTATACGCACAGTATTGGCGCGAGCCTTTACAATGCACAGATGCAGGCCTTCCAGACAACTTCTGTTGCCCTCAATTAAGCTCTTGTGTACCACTCGCTGGGAATACAACAGTATTATGTTGCCCAGGAGTACAGATATGCTCGACAATAAAGCCCATCGCATGCGATATTTCTCTGCAAAACTTAACTTCACACCCTGGAATACACTCAATAGACATTCCAGTCGCAACCCTCGCAGGGATCATCATTGCTATCGTTGTCACCATCGGCCTAATCTCAAGTGTGGTATTTTGGACATGAGACAAGAAAATACTGCACAAAACCGGCAATCAGTCTTTGACACCCCAAACAATATATCAAAAAGCAGAACTCGACGCAACGAGCTTGGAACGGAAGTCAAGTCTGAGAGTGCATGAGCTTGAGGGAGATGGGGTTCAGTAGCTGTATGGAAATGATGCGAGAGCGCAGGTTCCATGGGTGTGAGCTTAAGGCTGGGAAAAGATGCTGAAGAGCAAGAATAAACCAACGATGAGTTGCTGAGAGAGTGAAGACGGGACTCAATACAAACACGGATTCCTTGAAAAAAAAAAAAAAAAACGTCTGTTTTGGTGAGACTATAGCTCCGAGAGGATATATGCTCAAACTTACCTCGAGAACGTGGTGGAGGGTTAAGGGAGTGCCTTAATACTGCACTTTTGGTGGTTCCGCGAGAAGAAATGTGGGCGATAGGTTCTGTATACCTGGTAGCAGTCAGACACACATCATACCACTAGCTGTCGAAGTTGTGGGTTCGAAGAGCTTGGCGCTGTGGCAGAATGTAAGGCACGTACGTGGGGTTCGCAGTCTTTGAAGGTTACGTAAGTGGAAGTCCTCATATTTGAAAACTTTTCTATGTAGAAACTCAACAGAATATTTTTATTTTTATTTGGGCCTGTAGCTATTCGCTTTACTTTTGAACGGCCAGAACGCACCAGTGTAAGGATTTCTCATGTTGACCTCCTTGGCTAATATTTCCCGAGATGTTTATACGAATTAGCGAAAACTTAGAGTGAATATCAACTTTACCATTAGAGTAATTACAGCCTAGATCACTATGGGATTTTTGTCAGATGACACTGTATACATTTTCGGTCTCTTTCAATCTGTTTCCAAATCCAGACAGGACCCTGAAAAAGGGGGCGTTAGCGTCTTTGATAAGGTTAATATCGCCTAAGGCGGCAAATTGCCCCTCCTCTTAAATGTCGCTTCGGCCAAGAGCCTCATCAACAATTTATCAACAACAGCCTCGGGACTTCCCCTCGACATCGACAAACGACGTTGCTACACCCTGGCAAGTGCTTCTTGAGCACATGCCACAGGGCGACGTGAAATATGGACGACTTCAATAGTGAGACGGATAGCGACTACACCAGCTACTGGAGAGATTGGGTAAGCCTTGACATTTCCTTAAGCTTATGCGCCGCGCGTGCCTGTTCCTGGCAGGAAGTCAGAACTGGATTTGAAATGAAGGAATGGAGCAGAGCGAACGATGGTCCTAGATTCGGAGTACTGGTCGATCTTGCCGATGTCGTGGATGACACCGACACCTATTGCGAAACTCAAATTGGAGACCGTCGTGCGCCGCCTACGCTTCATCACCTTGATATTGTGGGCACTGGAAGTAACTCAAATCTATCCGCGGCTTCACTCCAGGATCCTCGTTGCGACTGCCCACCTTACAATACGCACGCTACGGATATCGACCTTGGCCCTCAGTATGATTACACAACCTGACGATAATGCTGGCTCAACGTCCCGAAGAAGACCAGAAGAGCAACTTAATCAAGTTCTTGACGATGTACAAGATGCGGTCGAACAAGCGCTATGCGATGCCGATTTGAGAATTAGCAGCACAAGATTCTACGATGCTTTTAGGATCATTGGAGCCGATCCAACTGCATTCTTTCCAGAGGAATTTACATACTGGGAGAGCGATGTGCCATTTGTTGCGCGCGTATTACCTTCAGTTGTTACTTGGCTTTGAGCAATCTGCTAACAAGTCTCTCACAGTTTATTTCATCTCGGGGAAACGAATACTTCTGCGAAATTGACGAAGACTACCTCACCGACCGATTCAATCTCACCGGCTTGAACACCGAAGTCCAGTACTACCAATACGCTCTAGACTTAGTCACGGATGTGTTTGATCTAGACTGCGACGATGAAATGAGAGAGACGATTGAGAAGTCAGCGAGACATCTCTATGGGCTTGTACACGCCAGATACATCGTCACAACCAGGGGGCTAGCAAAGATGGTACACGGTCAATTCATTTGAAGGTGAACCAGTTCTGACTTGAATAATAGCTTGAGAAGTATAAGAAAGCAGACTTCGGGAAATGCCCAAGAGTGATGTGCAAGTCACATCCCTTACTGCCGATGGGACAGTCAGACAACCCGAACGTCAAAGCAGTCAAGCTCTATTGCGCGAAGTGCGAAGATATCTACAATCCGAAATCGTCCCGCCATTCTGCCATTGATGGAGCATACTTCGGGACTTCCTTCCACAACATCATATTTCAAGTATACCCCGCCCTGATCCCCACCAAAAGCTATGACAGATACGTGCCACGAATATATGGCTTCAAGGTACACGCTCCGGCAACGTTGATAAGATGGCAAAACGGACAACGGGATGATATGCGAAAGCGTTTAAGAAAACTCGAGATTGAAAGTGGATTTAAAGACGACGAAGAAGAGGTTGAAGCAGAAGATTCCGAGGAGGAAGAGGAAGAAGAGGATGGTGATATGGATGCGTTGGAGAATGGGGAGATGGAGGGAGGAGAACTAAATAACCAGGTATGATTGCTGCAGCGGTGCACTGAATTCGGATCCTTTAGCTACGGCTCTACTGTTTGCTTCTCGATGGAAGGTCTAGGGAGGATGGAATATTGCATGTCCGGCGTTGGAACATATATGGCGCAAAGAAACGTGTCCCAGCCAGGCGTGGCTCACATAGAAATTATTGATTTCTCCTTTCTCTCGGTTAGCTCTTTTAAGTGACTTGATGCCAAGTTTGAAACATTAGAAACGAGACTTCGAGTCGGCGAAGTGGGAATGAAAGGGCTGAAATACGCTCTCTCCTCTATTACCTTTTCTCTAGATAGGGACTGGGTCATTGACAAGGTGAGGGCAAGGCACATAGCTGCTGCCACGCCGGCTACCTTTTGACTCTCCTTCCCGGACATCCTATAAATCTTAAAGGCAAGCCTCATCATGATTCTCGACGCATTATGATTTCCCCGCTGCCTCAAAATCGATGTCGATACGTTGGCGCTCATTCGAGGCAGTTGTTTCGCAGCACTCTCCCCTTTCTCCACGGTGACTTTTCGTTGCCCCGCCTCGGTTTCTTCCTTCTACAGCAACCTTTCCCACATACTTCTAACCTTGACAGACTTAGTCCTCTCTTCTCCTCTGCCTAACGCACACTTTATCAACTTCTAAGTCTTCATCTTCCGAAGCACACAACTCAATCTCCGGTGAAGCATCAAAGTGCGAATTCGGGTTCCCCACAAAGCTCGTCACCGTCAAGCAGGTGCCAACACTTTAGTCTACCATTCCTTGACTTTCCTGCGTATCTCTACACGTCTTCTAACTTTTTGTAACTGTGAGAACACTGCCCCTTCAATATGGCGATATTTGTCAAAGTAACGTACGCCAACTTCCAGGAAGCCACGAGGGGAGGAGCTTCCAAGGCCATCGAGACATACAAGAAAGGTGCTTTCAAAGATGAAGTCACCGATTCCATGTCAGCCGTCGAGATTTTCGACATTCTCCTCAAGTCAATCCTAATTACAGGCAAGGAGAAGAAGGTACTTCAGCTCGATCGCAGCCTTGTCGACTCGTCAGACATGCCTCCAGCTCTTGATGAAGTGTCAGAAAATGAGCACAGCGAGAGGCGGTATATATTACACTATTAGTATTTGTGCAATAGTGGTTCCACTTTTGTGACATGAGGTTTATCGCCGCGTTAGGCTACAGAATGTACTCCTCGGTTCGTTTTTCCTCATTTTTGCTGTATTCCACACATTTCAGCCAGGCTCCTCTTTTATTGTCTTCTTGGGTTGAATTCAACAAGAACTCGATGTACTCCCTACATCATTTTTTCTCGCATCTTCCTTGGAAACGTATGCTAACTATTTGTAGCTACAGTGCTGTGACTGGAGTCTTTAGGGAGGATAGTACGAACTTCAGAGCTCCACCGTTCCAGATGCTGAACGAAGACGGTACATTGGCATATATTGTCAAAGGCCCCGAAGCTTCGCCACTATATGTTCCAGGAGAGGTTCCCGACCAATACCCAATCCTTCGACTCGTTGAGGATTTCCCCAAACTTAATACATCTGAACCTATTGCGTTACAGTCAAAGCCTTTTGAGCCCGATTCCGAAGCACCAATGTAGGTCCTAAAGCCAGAGAATGCCTTCATCCATCCATCTATTATCTTAGGTTTTCCAGACCCAACGGGCCCATATCCTAACGAACTTAATTATTATCCCGTTCTCATAAAACTAGTTCGAACGTATCATTTAAGTTCATTCCATTCTACAAGAAAAGAGCCTTCAAGTATCGCATCAAGGATACTATAAACGTTGCGAAGGTTTTCAAGCTTCTTAGTAGTTCTCATACCACTACCATAGCAAAGAAGGATGTCTTACGTCGTGTCATACATAGATGGATCAAGTATCTCGATGAACGCTCTAGCGGCAGTGCTCGAGACTCTCACTGGCATTCGTTTCTCTATTCTACAGTGTTCACTGACATGGTCTTTTGCATCTTTCGCGACGATCTAGTCCCTTCCATTGGCAACAGCGGCCAAATGGAGGCACCTCAATTAAGGTTGATGTTCCAGCAGATTGGCGACACTGCAAGTGACCTAGTCACTGTTGGAGAAGATTGGAACATGGTTCGGATCCCGAAGGATTTCGATATGGGCAACGTCAAGTTTTTCACTGCTGAGAACGGCTTCGTTGGCATTAGTAAGTTAATGCACCAACCCCTTTAGTTATCCCATGCTAACCTCGCTCAAGATCTCCCTTCACCAAACCCTGGTGCAGAAGGTGAGAAAGTCAAGAGTGTAGATAAGAGAAAGAAGATGTTCGAAAATATCTACTCATCTTGGCTTGGAGAAGATGCCACTCGTCGAAGAACACATACTGGGGAGTATAGTATGGAGGAGGTGATGAATAATAGTCACTATCTGAAGAGAAAACTTGGAAGAAACCTAACTCTTGACGAAATGATAGTTAGTATGATTAGCGCTGCATGCTCACTGACAGAAACGCCCTAGCAGAGAGTAAGTCGTCGGGTGCACCCCATTTCCTTGACCTCAATTAACACTAACCATCATCTTTATAATAGTCGAGAAGAATGCAACGAAGCTCGAGGCAACATCTGATGATCTGAGGAATGAGCAGGACGCATGACCGTTCCTAGTCTGGAGCCATGTATCGAAAGTTCTTGTAGGTCACCATACTTTGTTGCATCAGACGTTGCTGGTTGTTGTATCATGGATCCATGGAAGCAAAGATGGAAATTCCATTAGCATTGACTGAGTTGCTGAGAATTACTTATGGTTTTGGCATTATGACATCGTGAATATAAACGAGAGAAAGAAAATTATAAGCATAGCAACACGAATAGCGCTATTTCATAATAACACGTAATGATGGATTCAATTCAGGCGTCAATATCATGACCTTTAAGTGAACTCCTTAACCCAATTCCTTTCGGAATGACAGCTTTACTGTGCGTCACAGACGAAAAGAAGCTAGTTTAAAAATTGGATCATTCGGCAATCTCTTAACAGCATGGATATAAGAAGCTAGAAGTCTTTGTTAAGAGTTGCAGTAGAAAAGAGAGATCTAAGGAACACAACGCATTATTTTGAGGTGTCAAAACATTCTATCCCAACTTTCTTTCGCACCAATATTTATTTGCCACAACTTATCCCTAGATTTTGAATTAAAACTCAAATTCTCAAGGCAGCCCTGTGGCCGATCCCAAAACGCCACCAACCTTTAACCACCTTTCACACACTACCCAAGAGTAGTACTCGTATCAATTCGATACCAATTCTCCTTCGGATCACCAAGACACTGTCCCACAGTAACAGGTTTATACCCTTTACTCAACAACCCTTTCAACATGTATTCCACTAGCACTTGACTCGTTTGATTGTGGATATCGTGGCTGATGACGAGGAAATCGTCTGTTGTGGAAGATGCGTTGGCGAGTGCGGAGTCGAAGATGGACTCGGAGTTTAGGATTAGGGTTGGTGAGTC
>Ga0302325_10018686_pt1 | contig 14596 bp, 14 predicted proteins | sample Palsa_T0_2_FD_201948 | JGI IMG/M metagenome (GOLD analysis project Ga0302325, IMG submission 201948) | Peat permafrost microbial communities from Stordalen Mire near Abisko, Sweden - Palsa_T0_2 | ecosystem: Environmental > Terrestrial > Soil > Palsa > Peat permafrost | place: Sweden: Abisko... | reverse complement strand
AGAGCACTGACCGCCTACGGGCGCATCGTCAAGAGTATCTACATTCTGCGCTACATCCAGGACGAAAAGCTCCGGCGCGCGGTTCAACTGCAGCTCAATCGGGGCGAAGCGCGGCACACTCTGGCCCGCTGGCTCTTCTTCGCCAACCGGGGCGAGTTTCGGGATGGCGACCTGAACGAAATCATGAACAAGACCAGTTGCTTGAGTCTGCTCTCGAATGCCGCCGTCGTCTGGAACACCGCTCGCATGCAGAAGATCATCGATCAGCTCCGCGGCTCCAATCAGACGGTTCGAGACGAAGACCTCGCCAGGATCTGGCCATTACTTCACGAGCACATCCTGCCCACCGGCATCTATGATTTTGCGAGTTGCTGAGGCCTACCAAAAGGCGGGGGTCAACATTGCGTTCAATATGCTAACGCTAAAAATTCACGTTCCGGCCCTGGACCCCTACGTGAGAGTTCTCAAGCAGTCCTGGTTTGACGAGGAAATCGCCGTCCCCAAGAAACGGCTCCAGTTGCCCACGGTGCTGAGCCCGGATGAGATCACGCGGATTTTCGGTCCGGCGCTGCGAGCATTGAAGTTCAAATGCGAATTCCCAGCGAAATTGCCGAGCGTGACAATCGCCATTAGCGCAGCAGAGACGAGAGCGAAAGATATTGGTTCTGTAAGAAGGTCCACCGCACGGTAGATTCCGGTCTTGGCCTTTTACCTTTATGAAGGTTTCGTCCACGCGATAGAAGTTTAAACCAGCATTTTCTTGACGATCTGGCCTTCCACGTCGGTCAGCCGGAAGTCGCGGCCCATGTGTCGATAGGTAAGACGCGTGTGGTCGAAGCCCAGGCAGTGGAGAATGGTGGCCTGTAAATCGTGTATGTGCACCTTATCTTCGACGACGCTGAGTCCTAGGTCATCGGTCTTCCCGATGATCTGGCCGCCTTTAATACCGCCGCCGGCAAGCCAAACGCTGAAACCATTGGGATGATGGTCACGGCCGGCATTGTCGGCATCCTCTGGCCGCCGCAGTTCGGCCATCGGAGTGCGTCCAAATTCACCCGCCCAAACGACCAGCGTGGAACCTAATAGTCCGCGCTGCTTCAGATCCTTCAGCAGAGCAGCGACCGGCTGATCCGTAGCGCCACACTGCTTGGCGAGTCCTTTGTTGATTTCGCTGTGATGGTCCCAGCTTGCGTGCATGAGCATTACATATCGCACGCCACGCTCCACCATGCGCCGGGCCAGCAAGCAATTGGTGGCATAAGCTTTGGTAGCCGGATGATTCACGCCGTACATTTCCAGCGTGGCCGGCGACTCTTTGGAAAAATCGAGCAGTTCGGGCCCGGAAGTCTGCATCCGGAAAGCAAGCTCGTAGGAATGAATCCGGGAGGCGATCTCCACATCGCCTTCCAGCCCCAGATGCTCCTGGTTCAGATCGCGGATAGCATCCAGCCGGTTGCGTTGCGTTTTGACGGTAATGCCGGTCGGATTTGTCAGATAAAGGATCGGATCGCCCGTATTGCGGAAAACCGTGCCGGCATAGCTGGAAGGCAGAAATCCGCTTGCAAAATTGTCCGAGCCTCCGCTGGTGCCCGCCCCGGATGTCAGAACGACAAATCCTGGTAGATCCTGCGACTCGCTGCCCAGCCCGTAGAGCGTCCAGGCGCCCAGCGTGGGCCGCCCTGGCTGAATCGAGCCGGTAAATAGCAGCAGTTGCCCGGGATGGTGATTGAAGGCGTCGCTATACATCGAGCGCACCAGGCACATGTCATCCGCGCAGCCGGAGATGCCCGGCAGCATGTCCGACATTTCCATGCCGCACTGGCCGTACGGTTGGAATATGCGCGGGCTGGCCAGCACTGCCGCAGTTGGCTTGATGAACGCCAGCTTCAGGTCTTTGGTCAGCGAGGGCGGGAGCGGATGGCCATGCCATTTAGCCAAAGCTGGCTTCGGATCGTAAAGATCCATCTGACTGGGCGCGCCCTCCATAAAAAGAAAGATGACGTTTTTGGCTGTGGCCGGTAAAGGCGGGTGTTTGGGCGCCAGCGGATCTTCCAGGGTAGGGGCAGCGCGTCCTTCGCGCGCGAGCAAATCCGCCAAGGCGATAGTGCCGATACCACCGGCACAGCGCCGGAAAAAGCTGCGTCGCGATTGGATTTTGTAAAACTCGTTCAGATCCACGGCTACTCCCTTGTGATGAACTCATCCAGGTTCAACAGAACGCTGCTGAGGGCCACCCACGCTGCCTGGTCCGTCTGCGCATGGGTGCCAGGCGGAATCAGCGCCTTGACCGACGTGGGTTCTTGTTTGAAAATGTTCTTCTGTTTTTGGAAGAAATCGTGCAGGCGCTCTTGCTCGTCCGGCGCCGGATCGCGGTCGAGCGTCAGTTGATAGGCATACCGCAGCCGGCTCGCAAAACTCCGCTGGCCCTCTTGGGAAACCCTGCGCGCAAGCGCCTGCGCGGCTTCCAGGAACACCGGATCGTTGAGCAGGTTGAGGGCTTGCAGAGGCGTATCCGAGCGCAGGCGGCGGCACACAGGAACATCCCCGTGGGGAGCGTCGAAGTTTACCAGCAAAGGATAGGGAGTGGCCCGCTGGTAGTGAATGTACAGGCCGCGGCGGTAGCGGTCCTCCCCCCTGCTTTCTTCCCACTTGACGAAGTCGCCGTAGCCTAATTCGGCGACGCCGGCGGGTTGAAACGGTTTGACACTGGGACCGCCGACCTTCGGCGAGAGCAATCCACTAACGGCCAACGCCTCATCGCGGATCAGTTCGGCCGGAAGCCGCAGGCGCGCCTGGCGCGCCAGTAAAGCGTTGCCGGGATCTTTGGTCTGCAGATCCGGACGGATCGCGGAGCTCTGCCGGTAGGTCGCGGACATCACCATCAACTTCTGGATCCGCTTGATGCTCCAGCCGTCTCGCATGAACTGCGATGCCAGCCAGTCGAGCAGTTCCGGATGAGTGGGGTGGTCGCCTTGTGTTCCGAAATCTTCTGAGGTCCGCACCATGCCCTGGCCAAACAATTCCTGCCAGAAGCGGTTGACTGCAACGCGCGCCGTCAGGGGATTCCTATTCGAGACGATCCACCGCGCCAGGTCCAGACGCGTCGGTTTGGACTCAGGCAGCGAACCCAGGAACACAGGTGTTCCGGGAGTTACTTCGGCGCCGAGATCTTTGTAATTGCCGCGCAGGCGAACGTACGAGAGACGCGGCGTGAGCGACTCGGAGACGGTCTGTGCCTGCGTAAGCTGCGGGTAGGATCGCTGTAGCGCCGTCAGTTCCTTATCCAGTTCTTTGAACTTCAGCTCCTTGTACTTGTCGTCTCCAATCGCGAAATGGTAGTTGCGGATGAAGTGAGTGGTAAGCGCATCCTGCTCGCGCTGGGTGCGCTCTCCCGGCTTCTGGTGGATGATTTTTTCCCCGTCACCGCCCACCGTGAGCTTCAGCAGCACATCCCAGGCAAGATCCCAGTCTGTGTACTTGCCGGGGTTGGCAGCCACCACAAGCATCTTGGCTTCCCACTGTTTCTGCAACTCCGGAACGTGATACTTATCCAGCAGTTCCTGGCGCTTTTTCCGATATTCATCGCGGGCTTTGAGCCAAGGGCTCACCTCGCCCGGCAGGGGAGCGTCGATATCGGTCTCCACCTCGTTGTCAAAAAAAGCCGCCATGCGATAGAAATCGACTTGGGTGATGGGATCGAACTTGTGATTGTGGCACTGCGCACAACCTACCGTTAGACCCAGCCAGACAGTGCCTGTGGTCGATGCCCGATCAATAACATTCTCGAAGCGGAACTGCTCGTTATCGACGCCGCCTTCGCGATTGGTCAAAGTGTTCCGATGGAAACCCGTGGCGACTCTTTGTTCGACGGTGGCATTCGGCAACAGGTCTCCGGCAAGCTGTTCGACTGTAAATTGGTCGAACGGCATGTCCGTATTGAGAGCGTGGATGACCCAGTCGCGGTAGCGCCACGCGTAAGGCCGTACCCAGTCCTTTTCGTATCCATCGCTGTCGCCGTAGCGCGCAAGATCGAGCCAGAACCGCGCCCATTTTTCGCCATAGTGCGGCGAAGCCAGCAGGCTGTCCACCCGCCGTTCGTACGCATCCGCGCTGCGGTCCTCGAGGAAAGCAGACATCTCCTCGGGGATGGGCGGCAAACCGGTCAGATCGAGGCTGACGCGCCGCAGCAAAGTGGCTTTGTCCGCTTCGGGCGAAGGTTCGATCTGCTCATACTCCAGGCGTTGTAGAACAAAAGCATCGATGGGATTGCGGACCCACGAAGCTTTCTTGACAACCGGCACTTCCGGCCTGCGAATGGGCTGGAAAGACCAGTGCGAGGCGCCGCGCGAATGAGCGGACAGGCGAGAAAACTTAGCGCCGTGGTCGATCCATGCGCGTAGGATGCCGACCTGCTCAGATGTCAGCGTCGCACCGGAGGGTGGCATGCGGGCCACACCAGAAGCGCCCGCTACGCGCTGAATGAGAGGGCTCGCAGCACTGTTACCCGGCCGGATCGCGGGACCCGAGTTGCCGCCTTTCAACGCCGCGTCGCCGTCATCCAGCCGCAAACCGCTGGTCTGGAGTTGTGGTCCATGGCAGCCATAACAGCGCTGTTCGAAAATCGTTTGGACGTCTCGCTGATAATCGACTGGCCGGTCGGCAGGCGCCGGCAACTGCTCGTCGGCCACGGCAGTGAAGCTCAGAATAAACAGACCGGCGGCGGCGAAACCAGGCCATTTTCTGCAAACAGGCACAAGGTAATTTTACCTGAAAGGCGCAAGCTGCAACCTTGTGCGAGAAATAGCATTGTGATTTCATAACGACGTAATGCCAAGAGTCGGACTCTAAAAATTGCGCTCTGCTGTTGTTTGGGCGCGGTGACGGCCACCTGCCAGCCGATTCCCGACGTTCGCTGCGTGGTGGAAGATTTTCCCGTGCGTGCGGTAGTGGCGTGGCAATTTCTGCAAACCGGATCGAACTGCGGGAAACCGTGTAACGATTCTGGCCAGTCGCGGTGACGGTTTGACGGCCGGGACTGGGTCCCTTGCGTGCTACCCCGCGAGTTTGACGGCCAGATCTGGGTTGAGTTGAAGGAACCAGGCCCAGCCGAGACGATACCTTCATCGATGCCCAGATCAGCCCGCAGAATCAGGCGATCTCCGGAACTGGAAATAAAGAGATTAATGCGCGGTGGGAATACCATATAGGTAAAGCTGGCTTGATACCTCTATGACGGGAGGCTGTAGAGGGCTCAACCTCAAAAACAGCCCCGGGCAGGAAGAACAATCGGATGCGAGAGAAAGAGCTCATTGCGCTATGTCGCAGGCGGATCTTCTCCATGACAACTGCCGATGTGTAGACCAGGCATTTATGTGAGGAGCTACCGTGAAGACTAGCGGGATCATTCTGGCGGTGTTCCTGGCGCTGGCGGCGAGCGGCGCAAACATTGAAGGCACGGCGGTCATCAAGAAACAACTGACGAAGCGTCGGGTGACCGCCGCCGTGCCGCCTTACCAGCGCGGTCAGGGTGTTGGTCTGGCCGCCGATGCGGAATCCGACCCCCTCGACGCGGAACGCTCGCGTGTGGCAATCTGGCTAGAAGACCCCATTCCACCGAACGTTGGTACACCGGCCGTTGCGATGACGGAAGTGGTAAGAATGGCGCAGGAGAACCGGAGCTTCGTTCCGGAGACAGTGGTAATTCCCGCCGGTGGCAAAGTTTCCTTCCCCAACCTCGATCCTATCTTCCACAACGTCTTTTCCCTGTCCAAGCCAAAAGCGTTCGATCTGGGGAACTACCGCAAAGGAGAAACGCGGACAGTAACCTTTCCGAAGCCTGGCATTGTCTTTGTGAACTGCCGTCTGCATCCGAACATGACGGGCGTGATTGTGGTCGCTCCAAACCAATGGAACACCAAGGCAGATGGTTCCGGGCGATTTGTTCTAAAAGATGTGCCGCCGGGAAAATACACAGTCGTCGCCTGGCATAAAGCCGCGGGCTTCTTCCGTCAGCAGCTTCAGATCACGGCAGGTCACGACCTGAAAATCGAGTTCTTGATTCCTCTTGGCTTCGAGGACGGCCGTCTGCAGACGAAGAGGTAGAGTATGAGATTCCGGACCCGCGCATTCCTGCTGTGTTTCGTGCCCTTCTCGCTTCTTCTGACCGGGAGCTTCTGGGCTATCCAGAACGTGGTGCAGTCGTCCGTTCGCAACAATCTTCGCGAATCGCTCCGCGAGAATCATTCATCCATCGCTCGCCTCCGCTCCAGAACCGATCTGCAGAACAGCCGCTTCCTGAGAGTAGCCGGGGAGAACGCCTCACTGAAGGCGGGGCTCCAACTTCTGCTATTGAACGCCTCGGACGGCTCCGCGGGCATCGATGCCCTTCGGACGGTCGAAGATCAGCTGCGCGAGTTGTGCGAACAGATGGGCTTCGATTTCCTGCTGGTGTCCGACCCGCGCGGCAAGCCGCTGGCGGCGGTGATCCGGAGTGGAGATCGGGTATCGGCGCTTGACGCCACGCCGCTACGTGCGCCACAGCGAGGGCTGCTGATGTTGGCCGGTAAGATCTATCAGATCGCGTCCGTACCAGTTGATCAGGCCGAAGAAAATCTGGGCAGCCTGTCGGTCGGCGAGATTTTCGACTTCTCCGGGTTCAGCGCGCCCGCGGTGCTGATTCACAACGGCGTAGCGATCAGGTCGAGCCTACTCGGGATTTCACTGTCAGAGGCGGGGCGAGCGTTTGCGGGATGCAGCGGCGTCGCGGAGTGCGACGTCCTTTTGGGTGGGGCTACGTATTTCTCCCTGCCGTTGCAGAACATTTCGTTCGGCGACGGGTATGTTCTGCGCAGCCTGCAAAATATGGATTCCGCGACCGCGCCTCTTCACGCGGTACTCAACGAGGTTTTTCTCACTGCTTTGACAGTGGCGCTCCTAGCTGCGATGGTCTTCAGCCTGGCTTCTTCGCGATCGATTGTGAAACCGATTTCGGCAATGATCCAGCATCTGCGGACGAGCGAAGGAACGGGGTTGCTGCCGGAGTTTCGCGGCGATCCGTCCCCAATCCTGGAAATGCGGGAGCTGACATCGAGCTTCAACCGTGCGGCGGCGGCCATCCTGGATGGGCGGCAGAGCTTGGAGAAGGCCTATATGGGGTTTGTCGGAGCGCTTGCCAATGCGCTTGACGCGCGGGACCAGTCTACATCGGGCCATAGTCAGCGAGTCAGCGAGTTGGCCGGCGCCACCGGGGCGGCCCTCGGTGTTACAGGAGAGGCCCTGGAGGAGATTCGGATCGGAGCCTTGCTGCACGATATCGGCAAGATCGGAATTCCCGACTGCGTCCTGCTCAAACCGGGTCGTCTGACCGACGAAGAGTTTGCCATCGTCAAACAGCACCCGGAGATCGGACGGCGGATACTCGAAGGCGTCAATGGCTTTGTCCCCTACCTGGGGGCCGTCGAGTTTCACCACGAGAACTGGGATGGCACGGGATACCCGTCAGGCCAGGCGGGCATGCAAACGCCTCTGGCAGCGCGCATCATCCATGTCTCAGACGCCTATGACGCAATGACGAGCGACCGTCCGTATCGGCCGGGGATGAGTCATCGAGAAGCAATCGCCATTCTGCACCGCTATGCCGGAACTCAGTTCGACCCGCGGGTGGTGGAATTATTTGCCGCTTTGGCTGCTCAGGATCAGGATACGGAAATCGAATCCTTGGCAGAGGCGGTATTGCAGTGAGGAAGCTGAAGGGCTCTGTCGCGACAGCGGTTCTCTGCGTCACGCCGCTATTGGGGCAGGAAGCCAATTCCGGCTTCGATCTGCGTGCCACTATCACCGGGCAAGCGGCTTATTCGGGCCTGCTTACGCAGTACCCGAGAGACGGATCGGGGGTTGCCGCGGGGTTCCGCTCAGTACTCTATCCCACCTTGAAATTGAGCAGCCACTGGGTCATTTCCGGGGCCATCGAGGCAATTTCGCGGCCCTTTTTTCCGGAGGAGTTCTCCACCCAGGGTTACGGTGCTAGCATTCGCATTCTGCAGGCAAATATCGGTTATTCGCAAGCCTGGAAGAATGGATCGCTGGTGGTCCGCGCTGGACAGCTTTCCTCGGCGTTCGGTTCATTTCTCCTTCGCTACGACGATGCCGAAAACGCTCTGACCGATCCTCCGATGCAATACGGTTACTACGGGAAAGGCATCACCACCCTTGGCCTTGCCGGGGCCCAGGCCGATCTCACACTCGGCAAATGGGACGCGCGGGCGCAGTTCACGAATTCGTCGCCCGCGAATGCCCGCAGCGTCTTTGACAACGATCAATATGGAGATTGGGCCGGTGGCGTCGGCTATACCATCCGCCAGGGATTTCGCGTGGGAGTCTCGGGCTACCGGGGCCCGTATCTCTACCGAGGCGATCCCTTCTATGCCCCGGGCCTGCCGATCCGGGACTTACCGGCATCCGCATGGGGAGCCGACGTCGAGTGGGCGCGGGGGCACTGGAATCTTTTGGGCGAGTGGCAGCGGTTCGATCTGGCTTATAACGAATTTCCGACCCTTCGCGAAGGCGCCGCGTACGTAGAAGCCCGCAGAGTGCTGCATCCCCGCTGGTATGTCGCGGGGCGCGCCGGGTACCTCCATACTAATTTCGGATTCGGCGGCGAGACGTACGAAGCAGTGGTGGGATTCCGTCCCAATACCCACCAGTTGGTCAAGCTCGGTTACGAACTCGGGCGCGCGAGCGGATCGAACGTGGACACGGGAACCGTCACGGTTCAGCTGGTGACGACTGTCCATCCGGTCTCGATTGCCTGGAACTGATTGCGCCAAGACAACAGGAGCGCATCGACGAGTTGAAATGCGGCGAGGCAGGCGCCGATGCCGAGGGCCAGCGACAAAACCGCTGCAGCGGACGTGACCTTACTCTTACGCAGCCGCCGCCAAGCCAATACCAAATCCGCACGGAGTGAATCGAACCACCAAATGACTCTGATATTGCCCGGCACCTCAGGGTCTGGCTGAACCGAGCCAACTGCCCCGACCTCGCCCCAATGGCCATTGCCGTCGCTCGTATCTGCGATCAGTGATGCAAAAGCCTCGCTCTCACGGCTCAGGCGATCGCCGCGGCACGCTTTTACAATACGAGAGACTAACAACATATCAGACTGTTCACGGAACTCGATTGTACCTCTATAACGACACCGTGGGTATCAGGGTAGACCCGCCCAAATCTACCGACAGTGTTCCATAACGGGTTGATGTGCTGGCTGGTCATCACTTGGGCGTATCGACCCGATAACCTCGCTTCATCACTGTCTCGCGATTCGCCGATTTACCGTTACATCGAGGAGGCACGACCAGCGCCAGCCTGTGAAGTTGACGACAGTTAACACATCACCGCAAGCGAGGCGCCTCAAAGTACTTCTTCCGAGCCCGCACAGAGAGATTGGGCCGGGTGACTTCAACCCTCACCTCATGCCGCAGTTTTCCGAATGTTACACTCTCCGGACGGAATCCCACTACATACCTCAACCGGAGGTCGGTTTCCAACCGCGCAACGACGGCGTCGAGACCACCCGGCGCCGAGAACCAGGTGCCGGCACTTTCCGCAACGAGCCGGTAGAGCTCCGGCGCAAAGCTTTTCCCCGGGCCGCTGCGGTATTGGATCGCATAGACAATGCTGTCGGCCTTCTGTGCGGCCGCGGCCGCCTCACTCCAGGTGCGCACACTGCCCGTGTCGAATCCATCCGTAAGCAGCAGCAAGGCCTTGTTACCCTTGACCCCTTGCAGTTTCAGGCGCGCGGCGTCGTACACGGCGCTCCATAGCGGACTACCACCGCATATCGAGATTCCCTGGCGTTTTGGACAGGGCACGCCACACGACTCCATCTCCGTGAGCGTCAGATCACGAAAAAGACGGACTTCCTCGCCAACCGAAATCACAAAGGCGGAATCGCCCGGGCGAATCATCCGCCGCAGCAGGTGGAACACCGTGCGCCGGTGTTCGCTGAGCAGGTCATGCTGGCTGTCGCTGTCATCGATGAGGATGCCGAGCGTTAACGGCTGGTCGTCGTCTTGCGAGAAGTACGACACGATCCGAGGCACGTCGTTGTCGAAGACTCCAAAGTCCTCGCGCCTTAAACCGTAGACCGGCGAGCCAGCTGCATCGACAACAGCACATGGGATCAACACCAAATCTACGTTAGACCGAAACTCTGGCACATCCTGCGAAAGCGCCACACACGCTAACAGGCCATTCGCAATTACAAGGTGCGTCGAGGTCCGCATGCTGCAATTATCGCAACAGGCATTCTGGCGGCTGAAAGGGGCCGCATATCAGGTGCTGAAAGTCGAACGCTAGGGAGAATTCGCGACCAACGGATTGCGGCACACGGCGCCCAAATGGCAAAAGGTCGCCGCTTTCTTGTTGCTGTAATTGCTACCGACAATTGTAGACAACGCCGTCAAATGCAGAGTCATGGCAGCGCCGGCCCAACTCCGGTGTCGCGTTGCCCTGCGCGACCAAACCGTACAGCATAATCGGACCATGGAACTCGGGACTGTCATCGCCGCCCTTTATGAGAGCGAGATCAACTGTTCAATCACGAGCCTTTGGGATAATGGATTCACCGTTAAGCTCGGAGACGAGATGAACGGCTTTGTGGCCGAGAAGGACTGCCGGACCAGCAGCGAGGCGGCGATATTCCTTCACAATGCGGAACACCAACACTACCCGGATGCCGCTTATGCCCTCGGTCGAGACGAGTGCGAGCGGAGACATGTTACGCGAAACACCGGCATCCGGATCGTTAGCCGAAACGAGAAATGACCGAAGCAGCGCTCCATTTCGACAGCCGCAACAGCATCTACTTCCAGACGACGATGCTCGACTCGACAAATAGTGAACAATGCCGTCAATGCCGGGTGTCGTGGCACCGACCCAAATCCAATGGCGCCTTCTGGCGTCCACTGGATTCGCGCTTCGCGGATTCGCTTTCTCACGAAGCGAATCGATGCCGCGGAAGTGGTGGACCCGGAACGTCCGAGAGCGGGGCAGGCGGCGACGAGGGCATTCTTCGGGGCGACCGTGCGCTATGCCAATGCCGCAGGAACGGAGCGAGTGGTGAGCATCGTGGGCACCGACGAGATCGATCTCAACCGCAACCACATCAGTTGGATGTCACCTCTGGGACGCGCGTTGATGAAGTCGGCAGCGGGCGATCGCGTAGCTCTCCAAGCGCCGGGCGGTACAGAATATCTGATCGTCCTGGAAGTGTGTTACGAGCGCATTTCTGTGGAACCGTTCCGTGAACCACCTGGAGCCGAAGCCTCGGCAAAGGAACCCCTCGCCGGCGCCAATCGACATGACCAAGGTTAGCGCTGACGTTGCGGCAATCTGATACTCTAATCGCACAAGGCTATGACTGATCTTCAACGCTCCCGCGCTGAGCTTCGCGCGGCGGTGATGCTAGCCGGCAAAGAGATTCGCAAACTGAATGTTGGGCGAGCTGATAGCCGTTCTGTGCGCCGTGGCGTTGGCTCGGAGCACCATGCGATCATTGAGGAGTCATGACCGCTCCGCTCGACCCGCAACCTAATGTGGGCCGGATCTTCGGCAACGACTGGACGATTGCGAATATCGCGACTTTGCTCCGTTTCAACGCTGGCCAGGAATATCTGCGCGCAGGCCCGCTGATTGGCGGCCTCCGGGAGATCAACGAGAACTATCCCGGAGGACATCGGCCCGACACGTCCCTTCCAGTCTTACGGTCACGTTCAGGCGCGACATAACCGGTAACCGGCCCAGTAGCAGTGACGCTGACGTTCTCATCTCCTCGGAACGGGCTGCCCCATCGGGGCCTGTCGCCAACCTCAACTGCCCTGTCCGACTTTTCGCAAGCGATTAAGCAGAGGCGCTAGACTATAAGCAGGAGTTCGGTGTTGAAATTCGGCAAGAGCAAGAACCACAGAAAGCAATTTGCGGCGGGACGTGGCCCGACAGTGGCCCCTTCGAAAGATTACGCGCCAGCCCGGAGTGGACGAAAGCCGCCCTTTCACGCGGAAATTGAGGTCGCCAGCAATTTGCCGGACGATTCTCCAGAATTCCGCACTTTTGTCCTGGAGGTGGTGGGCATGCCCGAGTGCATGGCTTCCAGCGTCGCTGCCGCCATCCGGCAGCAGAAATGGAAAATATCGCCGAACCCGCTAGCTTCGATTAGAACGGCCGCACACCAGGAAGCCCGAAGGAACTTACTCCCAACATGACCAAACCATACAGCGAGATGAGTGCTACTGAGAGACTGGCAGACCGAATCGCAAAGAACCGTGAAATCGACCGGCGCGTAAAGGAACACCAGAGTGCCGCGAGTACCCCGGCGGAGGTACGCGGCAGGCAGAAAGCCGTCGGAAACGTTCTTGAGGAGTTCCAACGCATAAAGAAGGAACGCGGTATCGATGCTGCGTCCGATTTCGTGCACGACAGGAGCAAGTAGTTTCTGGTCGTGATGTTTTCTTGGGCGGCCAGGAACGACCTATTTCGCGTCACCTAAGATCTCCTTCAATCTGGTTTTGAGCGCTACATCAGCGGGTGATCCGCCGGGCCGGCGGAGCCATACGTCGAACCGTTTCCCGGTCAGTCGATGCTGAGTGCTTGGCTCTCGCGATTCCACGATGAATTCGTGCGGTCTCTTGGAGCAGCGACAGTCTATTTTGCTGGTGCTACGGCGATCTCCCGTTTTCCGCTAGCGATGAGACCGGATAACACCGTACCAACAGTGGCTACCCGTTACCGTTTGTGTTTCGAGTATATTGCCATTGATTAGGAACTGGCGCGAGCGGCTCTGGCGCTGCATTACGTCAGAACCTTGTTGAATACGTTGCCTCGAACGCCCGTTAGTCTGGTGTTCATCCCCGAGTAGAAATACGTGAGCTTCGTGTGATCTAGGCCCATCAAATGCAGAATCGTGGCGTGCAAGTCAGACACGTGGCAGCGATCCACGACGGCCGCGAAGCCCAACTCGTCGGTGGCGCCTATCGCCTCGCCGCCCTTGACTCCCGCGCCTGCCAGCCACATCGTGAAGCCGTGCCAGTTGTGATCGCGTCCTGGCTTGCCCACGCCTTCGCTGGTAGGCGTCCGGCCGAATTCACCGCCCCAGATGAGCAGCGTTTCGTCCCACAGCCCGGTGCTCTTCAAGTCGGCCATCAGCGCCGCGATCGGCTGATCGGTTTCGCCCGCGTGCAGGCGATGGTTGCCAATACAGTCATTGTGGCCATCCCAAGTGTCTTCGATGTGACCGCCTCCCGAATAAAGCTGAATGAAGCGAACACCTTTCTCCAGTAGCCGCCGCGTGATCAGGCACTTGCGCCCGAAGTCCGCCGTGAGACTCTGGTTGAGGCCGTAACGCTCCTTGGTCTCGGAGCTTTCTTTTCCCAGATCGACGACCGTCGATGCCTCCGTTTGCATCCGGTAAGCAAGCTCGTAGGAGTAAATGCGCGCTGCCATCTCCGATTCTTCCGGGCGCGTTTCCAGATGCTCTTCGTTCAGCTTTTTCAGCAGGTCGAGGGAAGCGCGTTGCGTGCGCTCCGTAGTTCCCTCGGGCGTGGTGAGGTCCAGTAGCGGTGCGCCCGTGCCGCGAAACAGCGTGCCCTGAAACGCGGGCGGCATATAGCCCGCCGTCCAGTTAGACGGACCGCTGATGGGGCCGCCCCGGGGATCGGTCATCACCACGAAACTCGGCAGGCTCTCATTCTCCGAACCCAAGCCATAGCTGAGCCACGAGCCCAGGCTAGGCTTGCCTATTACGACGTTTCCGGTGTTCATTTGCAAACAGCCGGAGGCGTGGGCCGCGGTGTCGGTGTACATGGAGCGGACGACACAAAGATCATCGGCGAAGCGGCTGGTGTGGGGAAAAAGGCTGCTGATTTCCAGACCGCTCTTTCCGTAGTGTCGAAACTCAAAGGGCGATTGCATCAGGTGGCCGATCGGCCGGTTATTCGAACCCACCACCAGGCTGCCGTTGTACGGCGTGCCGTTGAATTTGAATAAAGCCGGCTTGGGGTCGAACGTATCCACGTGGCTGGGCGCACCGTTCATGAACAGAAATACCGCGTGCTTGGCCTTGGCCGGGAAATGTGGCGCCTTGGGGGCGAGTGGATTAATGCTCGCCGCGCGGGCGTCGCGGGAGAACAGGTCGATCAGGGCAAGCCCGGCGAAGCCCCCGCCAACCTCCCACAGGAACTCGCGTCGGGTGCGGCCGCAGGGGGTCCGGTTCGGTCCAAAACGGCTAGTCCACATAAGCAAACTCGTTCAGATTAAAAATCACGCGGCACATCTGTTCTAGTGGTTCGCGCCGCAGAAATTCCACCATTGTGGCGATCTCGGAGGATTTCGCCGGGCGAGCCAACGCTAGCCGATAGGCCAGATCCACCTGCCTCTCCGGATCGCTGCCGGCCTCGCGGCGCAGCCGTTCGGCCAAATAGCGCGCCTGGCGGTTGACGAAATCGCCGTTGAATAGGGTGAGCGCTTGCGTGGCGACCGAGGTGTTCTGGCGCCGCGCCGACGTCCGGCTGATATCGCAAAGGTCTAGCACTTCGAGCATAGG
>Ga0302325_10018685_pt1 | contig 14596 bp, 19 predicted proteins | sample Palsa_T0_2_FD_201948 | JGI IMG/M metagenome (GOLD analysis project Ga0302325, IMG submission 201948) | Peat permafrost microbial communities from Stordalen Mire near Abisko, Sweden - Palsa_T0_2 | ecosystem: Environmental > Terrestrial > Soil > Palsa > Peat permafrost | place: Sweden: Abisko... | reverse complement strand
GGATGCTGATCATCAAGGCATGATGCTCGTCGAAGCGGCCCACCAGTGCCCGGCGCAGCTCAGGGATCCTCGGCCGCATACGAGTAAGCGCCATGTCGGCCAGGACTTCGGGGTCGCGTTCGCCGGCGATGAGCGCTTCGACCATCCTTTCATACCCCACGGGTGCGCCCCGCCAGGGGCCCATCAAAGTCTGACCAGCACTTATGTGAAAAAACTTGGGTCAGTCAGTGGGTGGGTGGGTGGGTGGGATGATCATGAAACTCTCTTACCTGCACGTACGCATGTTCGGGCATAGTGGGTCCACAGGTCCACAGGTCAAGAGGCGTCGTCTCCACAGTTCTGCTCAGCGGCTCTGCAGCTGCGGCTCTTCGTCGCTCGCCGCCGGCGGTCCGGCCTGCGAGAATCTCGGCCGTGGTCCTAGAAACGGTCAAGAATGTCGGGCGCGGGTGCCGTACAGCAGGGTGCGCCTCGCAGGCGGGGGATTGCTTGGCCGAGGGCCAGTATCCATCTAGGGTCTCGATCGGCGTACTCAGACGGGAGCGCTTGTGGCTGACCTCGGCGTAATTCTGATCAGCGGTCAGGAACTCGTGGACAACTTGGATCGCGCGCTCGGCGAACCTGACCCGAAGCCTTGGGCCTTCACGAAGTGGATCCGCCAGATGCGGGGACTGACGCCGGGCACCTACGTTGCGTGGATCGAGTTCACCGACAGCACAGGACGGCAGGTCAACCGCTTCACTCCGTCGAAGGCGGAACTCCACGCGCGACGCGTTGTCCTCGGCCGGGTTGAGTCTCCAGTCCTTGAGCGGGGCGCCCCTTTCTTTGATGGCTATCCTTTCGAGTTCCGCTTCACGGACCCCAGCGACGAACTGCTCGATCCGCCGCGGTCGGTAGTGGAAACGACCGACTGGCTTAACACTCACATCGATGAACCTCGGCTTGGCTCCTGACTAGCTCGGAACCCTTGTCGGCCACGCGAAGTCGAACAAGGTTGGCCTGTTCATCGAGGGTGCACCGAGAATGGCGGACTTCTTCTCACCGTCATCGTCACCGACCACACCCGATGATGGCGTGCCTCCAAGCTTGTTTGTCACCCCCGAGATCGGATCCGTAGTTGAGGTGTCAGCGTTGTCCACAGTCATCAACGAATTCTCGTCGGCTGTCGATGCCGCTGGCTTGCGGTTTCTTGGCGCCAACGCCGAACTGCCGCGAGCGCTGCTTGCAAGTCTCGTTGCGAAGCGTTTCGCCATCCTTACCGGACTGTCCGGCTCGGGTAAGACGCTCCTCGCTCGAGCAGTCGGACAATGGCTCGGGGCCGACGAAAACGGTGGCAAGCGCTACCTCGTGGTACCTGTCCGGCCCGACTGGACGTCTCCTGAGCCATTGCTCGGCTACGAAGACGCGCTGCTCCCGCCCTCCATGGACGGCCGCCGCGCGTGGTTCGTTCCGGAGGTCCTGAGATTCATCCTGGAGGCGAGCCGTGACCCTGAGCGCCTGTGGCTGCTCGTTCTCGATGAGATGAACCTGGCTTATGTCGAGCGCTACTTCGCGGACGTGTTGTCGGGACTCGAGTCGGGCGAAGCTGTGCTTCCAAATCTCCGACTCGACCACGACGGATACTGGCGGATTCCGGTTGGTGGAGAGCCGAAGGTTGCTCTGCCCGCGAACCTGCTTATTGTCGGTACGGTCAACGTCGATGAGACGACCTATCAGTTCTCACCAAAGGTGCTCGACCGGGCGTTCAGTTTTGAGTTTCGCGTCGCATCGAGTGAACTGGATGGCGAAGCGCGGCGCCCGACCGAGGCTGCGCCCACCTCTAAGGGGCATCACACCACACTCCTGGTTGCGTGCGCTGACGATGACCTCCACATCGACCACCCGCTCTCGAGCGCGCACACCATCGCCGAACAACTCCGCGATCTCCACGAGCAACTGAGCCCCATAGGCTTCGAGTTCGGACACCGAACGTTTTTTGAGGCTGGGCGCTTCGCATGGCTGCTCGACGCGGCTGGTATCGCGGATCCCGACGTGGCCCTGGACTGGATCGTGATGACAAAGATCCTCCCGAGGCTCCACGGCTCGCGCCGACAGCTCGAGACCTTCCTCGAAGACCTCGTCGTGACGTCAACGGGACCGGATCCGGACAAGCCAGTGATGCCCTTGACCGCTCGGAAGGCGTCTCGAATGCTCGAGCTTGTCCGGGCCAATCAGTTCGTCAGCTTCGCTGAATGACCGAGGCGCTCGACTTCGACATAGCGGGCACTGCCGGCATCCTTCGTTTGATCCCCCTCGGGAATTCTGGCATCGAAGAACACCTCCAGGAGGGTCACCGATACGCCTACAGGCTCGTGGGTTTGCCCGGTGACGTACTCGATGTAGAGCCCAGAGAGCTGTTCGAGCCCGATCCAGACAACAGGGCCACGGGCCGTTTTACCCCTCGCGAGTGCGTCGGCTCGCTGACCATCCGAGTTGAACTCGAGGATGGCCGACTCGTAGACGCGGTGGTAGAGGTGCGTCCAACGAAGCTCAGCTACGAAGAGCAGTACTGCGCAATGCTTGACCAACTTGCGGACCACGCCGCCGAGGCCTTGCTGCAAGGTTTCGCTCCGGCATCGCGTGGAGTCCATGTGGATCCGAAACACGAGGGTGAACTCCGCTACCGGTCACTCGCCTTCTTGCTCGCGCGATTCCGTCAGCCGACATTCATTGCAGCAGTAGAGCTGATCCGCGCTCGCCCACATCGTGGGTGGGTGACCGAGATAGAAGGTAGGCCAATCGGCCGAGGTATGGCCTCGGGTTCGGGCATCGCCCGAGCGCTTCAACGCGGTGGCATCGGCGAACGCCGGCCCGCGCATCTCGCGCATCTTCCATTTGATTACCTGCCACGGCGAGTGGACGTGGCCCGCACCGAGAGCACATACGACACGCCCGCCAATCGATTTGTTCGATTCGCCTTCGCCCGATGGCAGGGCACGGCGCTTGCGGTGCTTGGCGATCTCAAACAGGTGGCGGAGACGGAGCCGGGCCCTAGGCGCCGAGGACGTCGCGAAGCTGCTTGGGCTGTCGACTTCTGTGAGGAGTTGCTTGGACTCCCGGCTATGAAGGAGTCCGGACCGCTGACCAGCTTTCCTGTCGGGGACCAGGTACTGCTTCGCCAACCCCGTTACCGAGATGTCTTTCGCGTCTTTGCTCTCACCGAGGCGACGATCGCTCTAGACGCCGTTCTTCCCGATGATCCTTTCAGTGCTACGCAAAGGAACGTCGCCACCCTCTATGAGTACTGGTGCTTTGTTGCCCTCGTGAGATCCATCTCGACACTCGCCGGGGCAGCCGCCACTGGGATCCTCTTCGAGAGTTCCGCAAACGGAATGAGTCTTGTCCTTCGCGAAGGGAGCCGCTCTCGCCTCTCGTGGGAGATCGTCGTCGAGGATCGAGTCCTCTTGGTCGAGCTCTGGTTCAACCGAACATTCTCGCGTAGAGGACCGCTCGCCGACGGCTCATGGTCAAGAACAATGCGGCCCGATGTTTCGCTTCGTGTCCGCCCGCGTACGGGACGACCCTCCGGCTTGAACGATCCCGAGCTCGACGTATGGCTTCATTTCGATGCGAAGTACCGAATCGACTCCATCGAGGTAGATACACCGGTCGATGGCGACGCGCCGTCAGATCCATCAATCGCAGCCAAGCGCGAGGACTTACTCAAGATGCACGCGTACCGCGACGCGATCCGCCGCAGCGCAGGCGCGTACGTGTTATATCCCGGAGCCGGACCTCCAGAGCTCCGGGCGGAGTTCCACGAGTTATTGCCCGGTCTCGGCGCTTTTCCTCTGCGACCGAAGAGCGATGGAGGCGTGGATGGAGCGGAGGAACTTGAGCAATTCGTCTCGCGTGTCTTCGCTCACGTTGCGAACCAGGCGTCCGCCTCGGAACGGTCGCAGTACTGGTCAGCTGTCGCGCATCGCGGACCAGGACACCGGATCCGGCCAGTAGATTTCCTCGCCAATCCACCCGCCGATACCATAGTCCTGGTCGGTTACGTCCGAAGTCGGCAGCTCGAATGGGTTCTCCGCGAGAAGCTGTACAACCTGCGCGCCGGTGGTCGCCGAGGTGCCGTCGATGCGACTGATGAGATGCTTCGATCCCCGTTGATTGCGCTTTGGATGGGCGTAGAAGACGATGACCCGCAAATCTGCGGAGTCTTCGAGCGCGTTGGACCGTGGCAAATCGTCACAGCAGACGAACTTGCGAAGACTGGCTATCCCGTCGAGGACGCAAGCGCGCTCTACCTCGTCTCGGCCATCGAACCGATGGCTGCCCGGATTGAAACGCTCGTCTCGACCGAGGTGGTTCGGTCGTCGCGGCCCCATCCCTTTGGCTCGCCGTTCGCGCTGACCTGGGAGCAGCTGACGCGGATGGATAGGGGAGCATAATTGCCGCCACTGAACTAACGTGGGAGTGGATCGCCCGGCGCGAGAACATCTCAGTCCTGTTGACATGACCGAGGCGACACTAGGTCCACCCCTTTATTGGCACGTCCCGTTCTGTGCGGGTCGGCCACTGCGAACAGACTGACGTCGTGCTATCATGATGGCATGTCTAGGAAGACAACAACGGTCCGCCTGCCCGAAGACCTTGCCGATCAGGTTGAGGTAGTCGCCCGCGGCCGGGGTGTCAGCGTCAATGCTGTGGTCGTCGACGCCCTTCTCACGGAGGTGGAGCGGGTGAAGGCAGACAAGCAGTTCATGGCTCATCTTCGCAAGGTCACGGAGCGAGACAAGGAAATCCTCGACCGCCTCGCGCAGTGAGGTACCTGAGCCTCGCCGAAGCCCTGGTCATTGCTGAGGCGGTCACCGGGATAGACCATGTCGTCCTGGCCAAAGGCGCCGGCATCGGCCTGCTCGACTCCGCGCTGCACGCACCCCAAGCCAGCTTCGGAGGTCAGGAGATGTACCCCGACTTCGTTGATAAGGCCGCGATCCTGGCCGTCCGTATCTCCCGCAATCATCCACTGCCGGACGGGAACAAGCGGCTGGCATGGGGATGTCTGACAATCTTCTGCCTTCTAAACGGGTGGGACCTGCACGTCGAGTCCGACGACGCCGTGGAGCAGATGATCGGCGTTGCTGCCGGTGAGTTCGACGAGTCAGCCATGGCTGCCTGGCTGTCTGAACGAGTAGCTCGAGCGGAGTGACCGAACGTTGTGTCACCAGTCGATCGCTCAACGTTGCTCGGTACGGCCACACACATCGCTGCCGCACCCGACCGGCATGGCGCAGGCTGTGCATGGTCCTGCGCGCTCCGGCGTTGTGCGATGTTGACCTGTTCAAACGCCGCTCTTCGGGGCCGATAGCTCCTAGACAAGCGGACGGGCCGTATGTTCCGCGAGACTCGACGAGCTGCGTTTGCCGCGGTGGCGATCTGATATTTCTTCGAACCAAGCCGTTGCCGGCGAAGCCGGCGGCGGTGCGGAGCGACGTCCGAAGGGCGTCGTATGTCAACAAGCAACGCGGGCGATCACGATCGTGGGGCTTTGCCGCCCCCCCGCTGACGCAGCCCCCCCAGGGGGGCTTTGTCAACAGAAAGATTCTTGGCCGGCGTCGTGGCTGGACTGATGTCGGACTTTCGCGGTCGGCCTCGCCGTATCGGCTGACGTTGCTGGACCCAGGCCTCGATCTCTGGACGTAACCACAGACGCGTGCGTTTTGGGCCGAGGTCGACCACCGGGCGAGGCATTCCCTCGTACTTGTGGAGGTAGGAGCTGACGCTATTGCGGTGAGTAAGCCCAAGCAGCCGCGCGACGTCATTGGCGTCAATGAGGTCTTCGGTGCGGACGAGAGGCATGATGAAAATATTCTACAGTAGTCGCTTCATTGTCACACGCTCATGGTAGGCTACTGCAGTAGATAAATGGGTGGCCCCGGCGAGTGCGGCAAACACTCCCGGGGCCTGGCCAAGACCCTCAGGAGGTCTCGACATGGATAAGGGTACGGGCGCGCTGCGACCGTCGTGTGGCAGCAGTTGGCAGGTGCGGCTGGCGGACTATCGGCCGCAGGGGATGGCGGCGGAGCGGTGGCCGGTGGTGTTGCCGTTCGTGGCTGGCTGCATGGAGCGGCTGGATGCCGATGATGGGCCGGGGGCTCGGCGGGTGGTGCGGGTGCTGGCCCGACTGACCGCTTGGGCGGTGGGGGAGGGCCTGCCACTGGATGTCGAGGTTGTGCTGGACCCCGACACGGTGGAGCGTTTCGTGGCGGTCGGGTTGGCGGATGATCGGTCTCGGGCGACGTACCGGTCGGTGTTGCGGCGGGTGGGTCCGAGGCTGACATCTCGGGCGCCGTGGGAAGCCAGGATCCCGGCGGTGGCTCGCCGGCAGGTGGCCCGCCCCTACAGCGAAGAGGAAATCCAGGGACTGAAGGACGATGCGTGGGCGCAGCCCACATCGGGACGGGTGCGGGCGGCTCGGGCCCTGTTGGCGTTAGGGGCGGGGGCGGGCCTGGATGGGCGGTGGGTGGCCAAGGTCACCGCAGCTGATGTGATCGATCGGTCCAGGACGGTGTGTTGGTTCGGGTGAGGGAGCCGGCAGCCCGGGTTGTGCCGGTCTTGCTGGCCTGGGAGGAGGAGGTGATCGGCCTGGCCGAGTCGGCCGGGGCCGAGGTCTTGGTCGGCGGCACCTCCACCGCCCGGAACCGGGCCGGGGCGCTGGCGGCATCGGTCATCGTGGCGCACGGACATCCGAAGCTGTCGGCGTCCCGCCTGCGGTCGACGTGGCTGGTCACTCACCTGGTTATGGGGACACGGCTGCCGGAGCTGGCCAGGGCCGCTGGGCTGCAAGGCCTGACCGTCCTGTCGGATCTGCTCCCGTACGTTCCCTTCGTCGATGAGGCGAGCGCGGTCGAGATGCTGCGGGGCCGATCGTGAGCGCCCATCGAGCCCCACTGGACGCTTCCGGTGGACGTGCGAGCAGCGGGCACGACTTGCAGCTGGCCAACGGGATCATCGACCGCGCCGGCGTCCTTCCTGTCTTGGAGCCCGACTTCACCGCCGAAACGGGCCGGCATCGCACCCTCGGCCTGAAGGCCCTGCTGGTGGCGTGCCAGCTCAACGGGCTGTCCCGGCATCACAAAGGGCATCTGATCGAGGTGGCTCGGATCATCAACGCTCTCAGCGACGAGCAACGCACCCAGCTGGGCATTGACAACCACGACCCGTCCCAGACATATGACCGGGTGGATCGCACCTTCACCAGGCTGGCCGACGTTCTCGACGCCGGCCATCCTGGTGTGGACGCCAAATGGTTCGCCAACGCCTTGGCCCAAGCCGCGGTGCCCGAAGAGTTCCGCCAGTCCCGCTCGATCGCGGTGGACGGCACCGACGTCGAAACCTGGGGGGCCCTGCACGGCGACGCGGTGACCGTCGACCTCGACGGTGAAGCGGCCGAAACCCAGCTGATGGACGACGTGGCCGTGCCCAAGCTGAAGAAGCCGGCCCGTAGAGCCAAGGTCCTTGGGGTGGGCGCGGATGGCCGTAACCAGTACACCGCCGATCGTGACGCGAGGGCCGGGCACCGCTCTGCCACAAACAGCCGCCCGGCCGGGTCCTATGTCGGCTACGAGCTGCACCTGGCCGTGCAGGCCCGGGACATGAAATGGACCAACCACATCGACAAGGTCTCCCTCTCCGACGAGGTGCCCGGCGTGATCACCTGCCTGGCCCTGGTCCCGGCCGGGACTCATCGGGGGCGGGCCATCGTCGACGACCTGGTCGCGGCCAAGGCCGCCGGGGCGCCCATCGATGATGTGGTGTGGGATCCCGGCTACAGCCTGTGCTCGGCCGGCTCCACTCATCACAAGCTGGCCCAGGCCGGCATCCACCAGACCTTCCAGCCCGTCACCCACCAGCGCGGCGTCCGCCCCTTCTCCGGCGACGCCCTGCTTCTGGACGGCCAGCTGTACTCCAGCCTGCTCCCCAACGAGTTGCGGGATCTCCCGATGCCGCCCCGGGGTTCGTCGGAGGCGGTCAAGGTCGAGCACGAGGCCAGGTTCAACCTGCGGGCCCGATGGCGGATGGTCCGCCACGCCGCACCCGACCGAGACGGCGCCACCCGGTGGCGCTGCCCGTTCTGCGCCGGCCTCCTCCGAGCCCGCCAGTTCCCCAAGACCATGCGCCGACCAAAGACGGTGCCGCTGGTGCCGGTCGATGAGGGCTGCGAGCACTGCTGCGACGGGATCCTCACCGCTATGGCGGCCGAGCTGCCCTGGTGGCAGCGCATCCCGTTCGGCACCACCGCCTGGCGGCTGTCCATGGGCCGCCGCCAAGTAGTCGAGTCGGTCAACGCCGCCCTCAAAGGCACCTTCGCCGATCTGTCCCGAGGGTTCTTCCGTGTCTTCGGCCAAACCAAGATGACCATCCTGCTCGGCTTCACCGTGGCCGGCTACAACCTCGACCGCATCCGCTCCTACCGGGCCAAAAAGCGCGCCCAGCAAGAGGCCAAGCCCACCCAGCCCAAGCGGCGGCGGGGCACCTGGCAGGAGATCGTCGAGCCGACCGCCGCGGCGGCTACCGGGGCGGACGAGAGCCCACCCACCTAGCCAACTGATCCCGAGGTCGAGACCGGCTGCCGACGGCGGCCGGCTTCAACGCGTCCCACAACCGGTCCGGACGAGCCCGGTCGGCCGAAACGGCGCAGATGGCGCTCCATGAGACCGCGTGAGAGGCTCCGAACAGCACAAAACCCCGCTCAGCGACACCGCTGGCGAGGTTTCGTGATCATGGGGCGTCTCATTTCGAGAACATCCCTGGGTGGAGGTGGCGGGAATCGAACCCGCGTCGAGCCCCGTCTGACTTCACTAGGAAATGACCAGAAATGGCCGTCTACCAGGTCTTTCGTCCTGACCGTACGCGACCGTGACTACCCGTTGATGACCCCAATTTTGTGTCCTGCGCGTGTCAAGTGTGTCCGGCGCGTGTCCTGGAACGGCGCTGTCGGAGGAGCTTGTAGCATCTGATGAAGAACCACTCACAGTGGTCTCCCTCATCACGGCGAGAGGCGGGCGAGCCCTGTGCAAGGCCGACCCGCCCGCGCCCACGGGGATCGATAACATTGGAGGCGCCATGTCAGACCCGACGACCCACGTCGACCGTCCTCCCCTGTACGAGGTATTCGATGACGCCGGTAAGGCGTGGCTTGATCAGGTCGTGCAAGCGTTCAACGAGGGGGGATACCAGCAGGCGGTGAACGCCCTGCTGGCTGACGAAGCTGCGGCTCCTGGTGCAGTAGACGATTGATCGTCGACGATCATCACGCCCTGGCTGCCATTCTTGCTGCCGAGGCGCGGCGGACCGGGGCGGCGTCTCCGATCTACTTGGATGCGCGTGTGCCTGCCATGATGCACCTTCGGCTCGTGTCAGCGCTGTACAAGCCGAGGAGCGGACCGTTGACGCAGTTACTCCAGACGGCGGCGCCAGACGCTGTGCAACGGGCTGCACTTCTTGAACACATCGCGGTACCCGGCCGAGGCTCTGTTGAGGTTCTCGACGATCGCCCAGTGGCTGCCGCGATCGGTGCGCTAACCGCCGAGAGGGGCGTGAGCATTGCGTTTGGTGCGCTGATTGCTCATGCCCAGGCGGCCGGTCAGCCGATCCTGATCGACCCCTCGAATCGCGGGCGCTGGATCGAAGTGGCGAGCGCCCGGAAGGTGGAGGTTGTCGCGCTCCCGGCGGGGGTCCAGTGAGCGATCAGGCCCCGCGACTACGGTCGTCGAGGGACCCGTACCCGAGGGGACGCCCCTGGGCCCGACGAAAGGTGCGGGCTCCCCATTAGGGTTGTCACAGAGCCCGCGGGCTATGGCTCGGCTCCCGATGGGTCCTGCAGGCATTCGACGTCCGTGTAAATGCAGTCCAGCCCGTACAGGTTGGTAAGTACTCCCCAGGCTGCGTCGGCGAACCACTCGGGGTCGTCGTACGCCTCGTGTTCCTCATCGACGGTGACCGTAAGGCGGAAGCGGTACGTCTGACGCATCTGACCATCATTGCTCGAGGCGCGGCTGGCCCGGGCGACCACGCAGCAGCTTGGTAGCCCTACCGCGAGCGTGTCCGCTCTGCGACGTGTCGTCGAGCCTCGCGCAGCGATGCCAAGACTTTCTCGACGTCCTGTTCGTCGTCGAGGTCGACCGAGGTCGCTTCGAGCGCTCGGTATTGGGCTTCTCGTCGCTGCTCCCGATAGGCGAGGACGTCTCGGAGCAGGACGCGTCGGTGCGAGCCGACTCGCTCGTAGGGGATCCGCCCGGTCTCCAAGAGTCGGATGAGCGTAGGGCGGCTCACGCCGAGCAGCTCGGCCGCTTGCTGGGTGGTCATCGTCTGCGATTGCGGGACAACGGTTACCGCTAGACCGCGGTTCATCGCTTCGACGACTTGGCGGAGAACGCGGTAGACCTCGCTGGGGAGTTCCACCTGTTCGTCCGAATCCGGGCCGACCAGCAGGTAGCGAGGAGCAGATTGACTCTTCCCGGCCGCCTCGTGCGCGCTGAGGAAGTCAGAGATCTTCCCGAGTCTTCTGTCGCCGGCTTCGGGCAGGTAGGTCTCTTGGGTCAGCTCGGCTGCGCTTATCACACCTCTCCTATACGAAAGAAGTGTACGTCCTTTCGTATTGTTCGTCTAATCAGCTCTTTGTGCCGGAGATCCGGGCTCCCTCACCGGTGCTGCCCGAGTCCTCCCTCTCCGTGATCCTGAACGAGTCACCGTCCGCTCAAGCGCTCTCCCGTAGACGGGCGCCATCGGGCTTGATGTCGTCAATGAAGCCTTTTCCCAGCGCGCTCGCGAGCTTTACCAGTGTGGACAGAGAAGGCTCGTGCTCGCCCGCCTCCAAGCGGGCCACGTGTGGCTGTCGCATGCCGACCAGCCGGCCGAAGGCGGTCTGTGTCAGACCGTGCGCAGTGCGATAGCGCAGGACTCGGATCGCGATGCCGTTGGCGAACCGGCTGCGCTCGTACTCGGCCCGGTAGGCCGGGTCGGCCATATCCCGCTCATCGATCTCCTCCGCTGTGGCCAGGTCGGTCACTTTCACCATGATCGTCATTCCTCCAACTCGCTCAGTCCTCTCTCCCACGTAATCAAGGAGCTCCGGCACGAAGCTGTGAGAGGCGAGCCCTGGGGCCCTTCAGCAGCGCGGAGCCGACTCGGTAGCATGCCGATCATATGTCGGACCCGACGGGGTGCAGCGAGAGGCCTCGCCTGTGGGACGTGCTCGACGATGCCGGTCGAAAGTGGGCTTGAAGAGGTGGTGCGGGCGTTCAATGACGGCGGCTACAGCGAAATGGTGGCCGCATTTCTCGCCGATGAGGCTGGCGCCGTCGACGAGTGATCGTCGCCTGTCAAGCCCCGCGACGACGGTCGTCGAGGGAGACCACGGGAGCGTTGGCCGGTCCCTGCGTGTCGCGCCGGAGTTGGTCCAGTTCTTCGGTGAGTTTCTCCTGGACGCCGTCGAAGAGGTGTCCGTACACCCGCAGCGTCACCGTCGGGTCCGAGTGGCCCATCCGCTGGGCGACGGCGAGGATGTTGGCGCCTCGATCGATCAGCAGGCTGGCGTGCGAGTGGCGCAGGTCGTAGGTCCGCAGAGTGTCGGGCAGACCGGCGGCCCGCAGCGCTGGTCGGATCACAGATTGGCGGAACTTGTCCCGTTCCAGCGGGCCGCCCTTGGGCCGGAGGAAGAGATAGCTGTCTCGATGAACCGGACAGCCGTTCTGATCGGCTCTGTCGGCGAGCATGGCCGCGAGTTGCTCTGTGAGCCAGGATGGGATGGGAATCACCCGGTCGCCGGAGTCGGTCTTCGGGGGTCCGGCGATAAGGCGGTAGTTCTCGCCACCGAATCGGTGTATCGGCTGCAGCGTTTCAGAGATGTGGAGCGAGTTGCGGGTGAAGTCGACCGCTCCAACGCGTAGGCCACACAGCTCTGCGGGCCGCATGCCCGTCAGTACCAGAAGCCATATGGCTGGCTTGTAGGGGTCGCTGACATGGGAGACGAGCCGGTGCACCTGGTCCATGCTCAACACGTCGCCGGTCGTCAGCTTGCGTCGAGGTACGCGGATCTGGTGGTCGGCGGCGGGATTGTCCTTACGGGCGTTCGATCTGACCGCGCACTTCATGATGAGCGAGATTACCGATACAGCGTCTCGTACCTTCTTTGCTGATAGCCCTTGGTCGAGTTTGTGAGCGATGAACTGCTCGACGTCGAGGTAGTCAATCGACGACATGGGACGGCCAGAGAAGTACGGAAGGACGTGGCCGTGTAGGAGTTGGTGGTAGCCCCGGCGGGTCGCGGGTCGCGGGTCGCCGGTCGTAGCTTGCGGGTTGTGTCCCACCACGTGTTTGCCCAAGCATCGAACTGGATTCGCCGGAGGGCGGGATCCACCCACTCGCCGCGCTGCATGTCGGTGCTGTTGCGGTCGAGGTACCGGCGAGCCTCTCCCTTGGTGCTGAAGGTCTGCGATCGCGACCGTCCATTGATATCCCGGTAGCGTGCACGGTAGCGACCGTTGCCCTGCTTTTCGATGGAACTCATTCCGTCACCTCGCAGCGGAGGGCCTGACGCAACGACCCGAACGATCCAGTAGCCGACCCATACAGACTGGTCGGCGACGCCGCTTCTACGGTACTACCGGGCTGAGACGCCACTGAAGTCCCTGAGCCTGGCGTCCGCTCCCAGCCGTCGACGGCGTCGATCGTAGCGAATCGGACGTGCTGTCGGATAAAGAGCCGTAGCGATTCAGGCGCTGGGGCCATTTCCGTCTTGGGGCCGGCGGGTGGTGTCGAGCCAGGCGGCGATCTCGTGCTCGGCGAAGCGGACCAGCTTGCCGAGCTTCCGGTACGGCACCCGCTTCTCGGCGACCAGGCGGCGGACGTAGCGCTCGGTGACGCCGAGCCGCTCGGCGAGCTGGTCGATGGTGATTAGTTGGGGGATGTTGTCGATGTTGGCCATTGGGCTCCTTGATTGTCGGTACTCATCTGATTGCCACGGTTGGGACCACTTGGTACGCGCTGCGATCCGTAGGACCGTGCCGGCGTCGGCTGGTGGACCGGATGTTCCTCCATGACCACAGCTCACCGGCCCGGTGCTCCGTCCGAGGACCTGACCCGGGTCGAACGCCATCAATAAGCCCGTTACCCATGTCCTGTAATCGTGGATATCACCGACTTGGCACAGGTCACGGGCGGGACATATAGCCGAGTCGTGACGTCCAGTGATCCGTTCCCCTCTGTAAGTACTGGTGAGCACAGCTGAGGCAACTCACCCTTACGAGTACGAGCGTTCATAACACAGCCACACCACGAACACTCACAACTACATCAGATCTTTACCTGGTCCCGTCCCGACGATCGTTCGTAACTCATCACGTGGTCGACTGGCCGTGATCGTCCTGCCCGTGCTCCGGCCGGTCCGGGCCCTCCGGTTGCTTCGACTGTTCCGGCCGACCCGGGTCGCGGTCGTTCTCGCCAACGCTCTGCGCCGGGCACGAGACATCCTGACGCACCGTGGCCTTCACTTCGTGCTGCTGACTGTGCTTGGCCTTATCTTCGTGTGCTCTGGCCTGGAGCTCGCTTTCGAGCAGTCCGCTCACGGCTCATCGATTCACACCTTCGGCGACGCGCTCTGGTGGGCCATCGTCACTGTCACCACCGTTGGATATGGCGACAAGTACCCGGTGACCGCCGGAGGCCGGGGTGTCGCGGTGGTGCTCATGCTCGTCGGCATCGGCCTCATCGGTGTGCTCACCGCGACCGTGGCGAGCTTCTTCGTCGAAGAGAGATCTGACCGAGACAAAGTTGAGCTCAGCGATCGGCTCGACCGTATCGAGGCCATGCTCGGCACCGCGCTCGACCAAATCAATGCGACGAACCGCGAACACGCCCTCGAGGATGGAAAGGCCTCTACGCAGACGACAACCGACAGCTAAAACTCTCGTGATCGCTCTACCCAAGGGCGCGGCGCCGGGTACGCCGGCACGGAGATGCGGGGCCGTCGTCGACAGGGCTCTCCTTAGCGAGGCGGTCCGTCGCTCGCCGATTTCGCTGCGAACCTCTCGCGCGAGCTGGCCTTTCGGGCGGCCAATTGTGGGGCCAAGGCGCACCAAGCCCGGTCACTCTGAGTGGCCGCTGTAGACCGCTAATGACCGCCGGTGACCGCCATTGTGGCGACCGCCCATTGTGGCGACCGCCCTTGTGGCGACCGCCCTGTCCCGTGTCTTTTTGTGTCCTACGCGTGTCCTGGCGCGGTAGGAGCCCTCCACAAGAGGGCTCCTACCAGCACTTATGTGAAAAAAATCGGGTGGAGGTGGCGGGAATCGAACCCGCGTCCTTCGATGCCTCAACGGGCCTTCTCCGAGCGCAGCCGGTGATCAGATCTCAGGCTCCCCACTCGCCACCGGCGCCGGCGGGGAGCCCCAGTCGACTGAATTTTCCCGGCGGCCTGTCGACGAGACCGGCGGGTGAGCCCTACTGGATGACGCCCGTACCCGACCCGCAGGGCTGGGGCCGGACGGACGGGCTACTTGTTAGGCAGCCAGTGCGAGCTGAGGCTCGGCGTTTGTTTATAGGTTCCGGCTCT
>Ga0302325_10018682_pt1 | contig 14599 bp, 17 predicted proteins | sample Palsa_T0_2_FD_201948 | JGI IMG/M metagenome (GOLD analysis project Ga0302325, IMG submission 201948) | Peat permafrost microbial communities from Stordalen Mire near Abisko, Sweden - Palsa_T0_2 | ecosystem: Environmental > Terrestrial > Soil > Palsa > Peat permafrost | place: Sweden: Abisko... | reverse complement strand
TGGGCGGGTCGTTCATGGACTACCTGCTGCCCACCTCGGTCGAGTGCCCGTCCTGGGAGCTCGGCACGACGGTCACCCCGTCGCCGCACCACCCGATCGGGGCCAAGGGCGTCGGCGAGTCGGCCACGGTAGGGTCACCGCCCGCTGTCGTCAACGCGGTGCTCGACGCGCTCAAGCCCTTCGGGGTGCGGCACGCCGACATGCCGCTCACCCCCGCCAACGTGTGGTCCGCGATCCAGGGCCGCCCGCTCCGCACCGACCTGGCGATCCCTTGACCGCCGGTAATGATCTCGCCGGCCGGCTGCCCGACGTGCCGGCGTTGCTCGCCGCGCTGGACGACGCCGATTACCTGGTCGACGAGCCGCTGGGCACCGCGCTCTTCCTGGCGGCCAGGATGGGCCAGCCGATCCTGCTGGAGGGTGAGCCAGGGGTGGGCAAGACCGAGGCGGCGAAGGCGCTCGCCCGTGCGCTGGAGACGCCGCTGATCAGGCTGCAGTGCTACGAGGGCCTCACCTCGTCCGAGGCGCTGTACGAGTGGAACTACCCCCGCCAGCTGCTCGCGATCCGGCTGGCCGAGGCGCGCGGCGCCGCGCTCCGTGAGTCGGACCTGTTCAGTGCCGAGTACCTGCTGGCGCGCCCGCTGCTCTCCGCGCTCGACCATCCGGGCCCGCGCCCGGCGGTGCTGCTGATCGACGAGGTGGACCGGGGCGACGACGAGTTCGAGGCCTTCCTCTTCGAGCTGCTTGCCGAGTCCGCGGTGACCATCCCCGAGCTCGGCACCCGGCGCGCTGCGTTCCCGCCGGTCGTGGTGCTGACCTCGAACCGCACCCGGGACCTGCACGACGCGCTCAAGCGGCGGTGCCTGTACCACTGGATCGACTACCCCGGCACCGACCGGGTCGCCGCGATCATCCGGCGCCGGGTGCCGGCCGCGGCCATCCCGCTTGCCGGGCAGGTGGCGACGGGCGTCACCCGCCTTCGCGGGCTCGAGCTCGCCAAGCCGCCGGGCATCGCCGAGGCCATTAGCTGGACGGCGGCGCTGCACGTGCTCGGCGCCGAGAAGCTCGACGAGGCGTCGGCGGAGCGGACCGCGGGCGCCGTGCTCAAGTACGCCGAGGATCTGGACGCGGCCCGGGCTGCCGGGTTCGCCGCGCTGGTCAGCGGCGATGGCTGACCTGGTCAGCGGCGATGGCTGACGACCTGGCCGAGGTCGCGGCCCGGTTCGGCGCCGCGCTGCGGCAGGCCGGCCTCCCGGTCGGGCCTGGCCGCTGCGAGCGGTTCGCCGCCGCGGTGACCCTGGCCCGGCCGCGGACGCCGCGCGCCCTGTACCTGTGCGCCGCCGCCACGCTCGTGTCCAGCCAGGCGCACATCGAGACGCTGGAAGCCGTCTTCAACGCGGTCTTCGGCGGCCTGGCGGATCCGGCGGGGCGGCGCGGCGACGCGAATTCCCCCGCGCTCGCCGCCGCGCTCGCCCCCGGGCCGGCCAGGACGCCGGAGGACATGCTGGCCGGCGCGGTCCGGGCGGCCAGGGAGCACATCGGCGGGTCGCCGCCGCGGTCAGCCCAAGCGGGCGGCCGGCCGGACACCGGGCCGGACGGCCCGGAGCAGGTGATCGAGGCCGCGTTCCTCGGCAGCGCCGAGGAACGGCTCGCGGCCAAGGACTTCGCCGACCTCTCGCCGGACGAGCTGGCGCAGCTGGCCGGCCTGATGCACGCGCTCACCATCGCGGTGCCGCTGCGGCGGTCCCGCCGTCACCGCGGGCGGCGGCACGGGCCGCACCTGGACATGCGCACGACCTTGCGCCAGGCCCGCCGGACCGGCGGCGATCCGGTCCGCCTGGTCGGCCGGGCGCCGCTGCGGCGGCAGCGCAGGCTGGTGGTGCTGTGCGACATCTCCCGGTCGATGGAGCCCTACGCGCGGGCCATGATCCAGCTGCTCTACTGCGCCGCGGGCGGCGCGCGCGCCGAGGTGTTCAGCTTCGCGACCCGGCTGACCCGGCTCACCGGGGCACTGTCCCACTCGCCGCCCGGTGCCGCGCTGGCGCGGGCCGGGCAGACCGCGCCGGACTGGCTGGGCGGCACCAGGATCGGCGACTCGCTGCGGGAGTTCAACGACTCTTACGGTCGCCGCGGCATGGCCCGCGGCGCGGTGGTGGTCGTCATCTCCGACGGCTGGGACACCGGCGACCCGGACGTCGTGCGGCGCGAGATGGAGCGGCTGTCACTTGTCGCGTTCAAAATTATCTGGGTAAACCCGCGGACGAAGAGTGCCTCGTACCAGCCGCTGGCCGGCGGCATGGCGGCGGCCTGGCCGTACTGTGACGCCGTGGTGAGCGCGCACACGCTGAACGCTCTGGACGCGCTGACCGCCGCGCTCGCCGACCCGGTCAGGCGGCGGGCCGCCCGGGCCGGCCGCCGGGTGGCGTAGCGGAGCGTGCTACCTGATGCGCAGCGGCCAGCTCCGCTCCTTGCCGTTCCCGCGCGGCCTGCGCTTCACCTCGACGCCGCCGAAGACGCAGGTTCCGGTGATCCGGAGCACCGGGGCGTCCGGCTGCGCCGATTCCTCGGTGTCGCCGCTGATCTCCCGGCCCCCCATGATCGCGCTGCCGTCGTCGATCACCCGCATCTCCGGCGGGACGATGATCGAGACGCCGCCGAAGACGGCGACCGCGCTGATCGTGATCTGTAGTCCCGGCAGGCTGGCCTCCCGCAGGTCCAGGTCGGCCCCGCCGAAGACGGCGAGGATCCTGGTGAGCGGCTCCGGCTGCCAGCGGCCCTTCCTGCTCACGCCGCCGAAGACGGCGACCAGGCGGCGCGGCGGCGCGGCCGGCGCCGGCCTGGCGCTGCCGGGCGGCACCGCCATCGCTGCGGCGGGCGGCAGGTCGTCGATGACCGGCACGATGTCGGCGTGCGTCTTCGCGGCATAGAGCGCGTCCAGCCGCTCCGAGTGCTCCTCGGCGGTCAGCCTGCCCTGCGCCATGGCCTCGTTCAGCACGGCGGCGGCACGGTCGCGGTCGGCGTCCGAGGCGCGCAGCCGGGAATTTGTGTTGAAGCCCTCCGGGGTCATGCGGATATTGTCGGCCATGCCAGAGCGTCAGGGAAGCGGGGCGAGTCGTGGGTCATGTCGAGGCGGCGCACCTGAGTCACGCCCTGCCGGACGGCCGGGTGCTGCTCGACGACGTGTCCTTCCGGGTGGGCGACGGTATCACGGCAGCGCTGATCGGGCCCAACGGCGCGGGCAAGACGACGCTGATGCGCCTGGTCGCCGGTGACCTGACGCCGCAGGCAGGCTCGGTCACCTCCAGCGGCGGCCTCGGCGTCATGCGCCAGTTCGTCGGCGGGATACCGGACGCCGGGGATCCCGGCGGGGTCGTCCCCCCGGGTCAGCACGCAACGGTGCGCGATCTGCTGCTCTCGATCGCGCCGCCGCGAGTGCTGGCCGCCGCCGCCCGGCTGGACGCCGCCGAGCTCGTGATGATGCAGCGAGACGACGAGTCGGCCCAGCTGCGCTACGCCGCCGCCCTGGCCGAGTGGGGCGACGCCGGCGGCTACGACGCCGAGGTGCACTGGGACGCCTGCGCCGTGGCGGCCCTGGGGACGCCCTACGAGCGGTGCCGCTGGCGGGAGGTGCGCACCTTGTCCGGCGGCGAGCAGAAGCGGCTCGTGCTGGAGTCGCTGCTGCGCGGCACGACCGAGGTCCTGCTGCTCGACGAGCCGGACAACTACCTTGACGTGCCAGCCAAGCTCTGGCTTGAGCAGCAGCTGGCGGCGACCCGCAAGACGGTGCTCCTGGTCAGCCACGACCGGGAGCTGCTGGCCAACTGCGCCGAGCGCATCATCACCGTGGAGGACGCAAGTGTCTGGGTGCACGGCGGCGGGTTCGCCGGCTACGCCCAGGCGCGTCGTGACCGGATCGACAGGCTGGACGAGCTGCGCCGCCGCTGGGACGAGGAGCACGAGAAGCTGCAGCAACTCGTCCGCATGTACCGGCTGAAGGCGTCCTACAACGACGCCATGGCGTCTCGGCTGCACGCCGCCGAGACGCGGCTGCGCAAGTTCGAGCAGGAAGGGCCGCCGGAGCTCGCGCCGAGGGAGCAGAACCTCCGGATGCGGCTGCGCGGCGGCAGGACGGGCAAGCGCGCGGTGGTTTGCGAGGAACTCGAGCTGACCGGCCTGATGAGCTCGTTCAACCTGGAGGTCTGGTACGGCGAGCGAGTGGCTGTGCTGGGGTCCAACGGATCCGGGAAATCCCATTTCCTGCGGCTGCTGGCCGGTGAGCCGGTCGCGCACGCCGGCTCGGCCAGGCTCGGCGCGAGGGTGCTGCCTGGCTGGTTCGCGCAGACCCACGCCCGGCCGGACCTCGACCGGCGGAGTCCGCTTGACATCCTGATGTTCGAGCACGCAATGCTCGTTAATGAGGCCATGTCTGCGCTCGCGCGGTATGAACTGCAGTCATGCGCCCGGCAGGCGTTCCCTACCTTGTCCGGAGGACAGCAGGCCAGATTGCAGATCCTGTTGCTTGAGCTCGCCGGGTCAACACTGCTCTTGCTGGACGAGCCAACCGACAACCTTGACCTGGCCAGCGCCGAGGCCCTGCAGGAAGGCATGGAATCGTACGCAGGAACGGTGCTCGCGGCCACCCACGACCGGTGGTTCGCGCGGTCCTTCGACCGTTTTCTCGTCTTCGGGGCCGACGGTGGCGTTTACGAGTCGCCCGATCCGGTCTGGGACGAGACCCGAGTTGCCCGGCCGCGCTGAGCCAAATGGCTTGCTAGGCTGCAAGCATCTCAGGGAGCCCGGCCATTCTCGCCGGTCGGCTCCGCGGCCGATGGTGGAGGGTGCGCACCCGTGAAGAAGCTGCTCCTGCTGGCCCTCGTCGGGTTCGGCGCGCTTGCTGTCTGGCGGAAGGTCCAGGCAGACCGGGCCGAGCTTGACCTTTGGACCGAAGCGACCACCAGCGACGATTAACCCTCGCGCAGCCCCGCCGATCTGGCACGCATGGAGGCGATCAGGTGAGCGACGCATTGCCCGTCTCGCTCGTGTGCTGCGGCCTGATCGGCACGACGGTCACCGACAACGGCATGGTCGAGCGCGCCTATGCCGAGTCGATCGCGACGCAGGGCGTCGTCACCGGGACAACCGCGTACGCGCGGTGCATGGCCGGGGTGCACCGCTCCAGGGGGCAGTCGACCATCGACGTCCTGCGCAGCCTGTTCCCCGACAGCCAGGCCACGGCGCAGGCAGCGCAGCTCGCCTTCGACCGCTCGTACAGCGCGGCCGTCGGCCGGACGGGCGTGGTGGCGATGCCGGGCGCCGAGCTTGCCATCGACAAGCTGCACGGGACCGGTGCGCGGGTATGCCTGATCAGCGGCTTCTCCCGCCGGCTGCTCGGCCTGGTGCTCGACACGCTGGGCTGGTGGGACCGCATCGACCTGGCCCTTTCTCCCGACGACGTGCCGCGGGGCTGCCCGTGGCCCGACCTGGCGCTCGCCGCCATGCTCCGGCTCGGCGTCGATGACGTGCGCGAGACGGTGGTGGCGCACGGCACGGAGAGCGGCGTGCTGTGCGGCCGGCGGTCCGGCGCCGGCGCTGTCGTCGGCGTCCTCACCGGTACGCACACCGCCGACAGGCTGCGGCGCGCGGGTGCGACCGAGGTGATTGGCAGCGTTTCCGCCCTGCCTGATCTGCTGGCCGCGGGGAGTACGCCGGACGCTCCCGTTCCCGGTAGCTCATCGGAATCCGCGGTCGGCGCCGCCAGGGCCACGGACGACAGCGGTGCCGCCCAGGTACCCTTGGAACGCCGCACTACGGGGCTATAGCTCAGCTGGAAGAGCACCTGCTTTGCAAGCAGGGGGTCAGCGGTTCGAGCCCGCTTAGCTCCACTCCTCCCCGATTCCTGGTATCTGGCCAGGTCAGAAGCTCGTAGTACTGGCTCCATCCTAGCTAGCCGGGTGGGGCCATTCGCTTGGTTGGGAGGAATTTGGGAGATCATCTTCTCGCCGCGCAGCGGTGCCAGTAGCTCGTCGAGCAGCGGCACTGCGTACCAGCAAAAAATTTTCTGTCTACGAGGATCGTCTTGCCTTGCGGATCTTGGTCGCACGGTCAAGGATCCCGGTGAGGGGACCTCCAAGGATAGGAGGCAGGTCCTGGGCCTCGTCGCAACATGGTGGCTTGAGCCGTCCTGCGGCGTCCGGCGGGTCTACGCCGAGCAGGCGGTACAGCTCCGTGTAGACATCCATGATCTCGTCGTCATCGTGATGGGGGCCGACTAAGAGAATCCATGCCTGGTGCGGTGACTCGAATGCGACAACGACTCGTAGCGAACTGCTCAGGTGCTTGACGCACATGTGGTCCAGCGGTGTTGGACCGCTGAGCCGGTAGGAAAGTGCCCGGCAGCCACTGGCTGCCAGGTCGTCCAAGAATTCGCTGAATGACTTCGATTGCCTGCGGTCCAGCCCGTCTATTTGCTGCTCCGCACGAGGCGTGGCCACGACTTCGGTAGGCACGCCCCGGACTTTAGCGGCTTCCGGCGCCTTCCGGGGGTAGCGGGCGGAGCACGCGCCCCTGGCCCCGGTGCATCTGCCCGATGCTTTCCTGGAGGTCGCCGCGCTCCAGCAGCGCCGTGTCGGCGAGGCGGCGCCACACCTCGTCGAGCAGATCCCGGTCTTTGCCGAGAGACCGCAGTTCGCGAATGATGTGGCTGATGGCGTGCACGCTCTGGACGTCCAGCAGGAGACGGGGAGCCCGCTGGGCGACGGTCAGCACGCCGTCGGCGGCCCACGCCCGCACAGTCCTCTCGCTTAGGCCGAGCAGCCGGGCGGCGATGACAGGCCGGATGGTCCCCTCTTCGGCGAGCGCGGCATTCGATACCGCCAAGAGTTTCGCCCGGCGCTCGTCGTCGCCTGCGAGGGTTCCGGCCACCTCCTCGACAGCCTCGACGCGCTCGAACAGGCTGCGGACGCGCTTCTCCTCGACCGCGATGGTCATGGCAGCCCCTCTCGGCAGGCTCACTTCCGAGTATGAGGCATTTTCTCTGAACCCGCCAGTCGCTCCGACCCTGGCAGTGCGTTACCGGGTCGGCCCGCGCGGGCGTCGCGGGCCGGGGCTGCATGCTGGGCGGGAGCTGGGCTGGGCAGGGCTGCGTGCTTTTTGAGCTGCGGCGGCCAGCACCGCGCTGATTTCGACAGGAAAGTCGTGGTCGGCCCGGTGGCCGGCCGTCCGGGCCGTGGCGCGCCGCGCCGTCGGCGTGATCCGGGTGCCCGTTGCGGCATGCAGGCGCTCGGCCGCGTGGCGGGCGGCGGCCGCCTGGGCCGCGTGCCGTTGTGCCTCACGCAGGTCAGCGATGGTCTCTGCGAGCGCGGCGAGGCGCGTGACCAGCGTGATATGCGCAAGGGCAGGGTCGCTGCTGGCAGCCGCGGCGGTGGACAGCAGCCGGGCTGCGCGGCGCAGGCTGTTCCCGGCTGGGGTGGCGCGCGGGATCCGCCCATACGGGGCGCGGGCGGCGCGGTCGTAGGAATCGGCCACCTGGCGCAGCACCCGGCTGCGCAGCGCGGACGCGGCGGCATGCAGGGTGTCGCCGACGGCCCAGGCGGCGTCCGCGGCCCGCGAGCCGGGCTGCATGCCGTGGTCACGACCAGGCGCCTGTAGCCGGGTCCCAGTGGCGTCCTGCGGCCGTCCCGGTGATGGCCGGATCGGCAAAGGCCACGACGGCTGCGACAACATCGCTGAACTGGGCGGGCAGCCGGTCGTCGAGGCGCTGCCGGCGTCGCCATGCCTCCCAGCGCTGCTGGCCGATGGTGCCGTAGCCGGTGAGCACGCGGTCAAGCGGTACGAGCCGGGTGGCCCGGTACTGGGATACCTCGCGGATGGACTCGCCGAGTTCGGTACCGCTGGTCGCGTGGTGCCGGGACAGGAAGTACATGTCGGCGAAGTCCCGCCACCGGGTGCTGGTGGTGCCGCGGCTGATCGCGGTCACGATCTTTTCGGCGTGCACCATCGTCAAGGGGTAGCCGCGCACGGCGATGTCGCCTCCCAGGATGCGGGGAAGCCGCACGGTACCCGGCGGCGGGATGATCGGGTCGCCGACGCTGACATCGACATGAAAGCCTGGCCGGGCGGCCGACAGCCTGGAGGTCATGCTCACGCGCACGCCGGGGTAGCGGTCCTCGTCACGGATCACCTCGGCCGTCGCGGTGCCGGCGTCGAAGACAACCCCGTCATCTAGGCCGATGGCGGCGATCTCGGTGATCGCGGCCAGGATCACGGCCGGGTCGTTGCCAGTGGCCTGCGATTGCAGGTCGATGTCGCGGGTTGGGCGCCGTTCGCCGAAGGCGGCGAGCAGCACGCCGCCCTTGAGGACGAACAAGTCGGCGAACCGGGTTCCGGCCAGGCGGGCCAGGAAGCATTCCAGTACGTAAAGCTGCATCAGCTCGTCGACCGGACGGTGATCTTGGCGTGCTTTCCTGCGCAGATCAAGGTAGGCGCGCCCGGCCGTGGTGGCGCGCGCCGGCGTGGTCATAGCAGAACCTCAAGCGCCCGCCGCAGCGCCGGCTCAGCGCGCGGCAACTGGCCCGCGAGCTCGATCAGCTGTGCCGGGCTTCGTCCGGGCCGGGCCAGCCACCGGCGCAGCGCCTCCCAGGCGATGTCGCTGCCCTCGCGATGACGCAGCCGGACGACATCGACGATGGAACGCTCCGCGGAGTAAAGGCCCAGGGGTCGGCGGGCGCCGACGTCCAGCAGGTCCCGGCCCAGCCCGAACGTGCGCCGGTCGAACTGATGCAGCCGGACCGGCGCCCTGAGCGCGGGCCGGGCGCTGCCCCGGGGGACGGCAATGTCGATCGCGGCGGGGATCGCGTCGATAACGCCGTGCCTCGCGAGCGCCGTCTCCAGGCACAGCGTCGCCCGCGGTACCCGCTCGGCGATCTCGACAAGGTCGTCATCGGCTGGGGGGGCGTCAGCCCACCGGTAAACGCCGCCGCCGAGGGCTGCGATCTTGCCGGAGTCGCGCAGCCGGTACAGGCGCTTGTCGCTGACGGCGGCCTTCCGTGCCTCCCCGTAGGTGAATGTGTCCCCCAGAATCCCCCGGAGGTCATCGGCAGCGGCCATGGCAGGAAACTGTACCCACCTTGTCAGTATCTGCATACGATTTCCGTCCCAGGACTGGCTTGGCCGCGCTGTTGCGGGGCGGCTTCCAGCAGCGCCATGGATGCGGAGACGATCATCAGGAGGGCCACAAGTGGGATCAGGTAAGCCACCGCGCCGGTGTTGCCGACCGCCCGGACGACCGCGAGCGCGTGCAGGGAACTGACGATGGCCGTGATGGCTGCCAGCGCGAACAGGGCCAGGCCAGCGACCAGCCGGAGGCGCCCATCCGCGGCAGAGATCCCGGTTGCCTGGCCGGTGGGGGTCACCGGCCCGTCTCCTCAACCCGGGACAGGTGCCCGGTCACCAGCGACGCTCCCTCGGCCCCGAATGGCTTCACCTGGTACCCGAGGGTGCTGAGCACCTGCGCGAGCACGCCGTTGATGGCCTGGTGCGCGCCGTGGTAGCTGGCCTGGCGATCCCAATCGAGGGAGAGCAGGTCGTGGGTCGTCCAGGACACCACCACCCCGCCAGGATCATCGTGGCTGGGTCCAGCGGCAACGGGCAGCACACAGACGCCGCCACGGCGGTACAGCGGGTCGTACCGCGCACAGTGATGCAGGGTGAAACCGGCCTCGACCAGCGAACGAGCGACATCCCGGGTTAGCGGTGCCAGCGGGTCGCTAGGCCGGAGCCGGTATCCGTAGCTGCCGGCCAGGCTGGATACCGCGTAGGCGGACTCGATCTCCCACCGCTCGTGGTAGAGCCGGACCAGGGCATCGGCGGGGTAGGCGCGGTGGTCGGCCAGGGTGGTGATGAGCCGGTAGCGGTCGGCGATGCGGCTGCCGTCGGCGCCGGCCATGACCACGCTGGCCCCGGCGATCCGCACGTCCAGGCCATCCAGGCAGGACAGGTAAGAGCCATCGGGCAGGTGCCGCAGGACCAGCGGGGTGCGGGTGGACTTCGCCCGCGCCAGCGGCACCGCGCCGGTGGCCGCGATCTCGGCCAGGAACGCGTTGCTGTCGAAGGCCCGGTCCGGCACACCACCATCCCCGGGCGCAGCAGGTGCAGCAGCCTCCGCCAGGCCCAGCCGGCGGCGGATCTTCCCGGCCCAGGCCCGGTTGCGGCTGGTGCCGGGGACCTTCACGGAGTTCAGCCCGCCGGACGCGACGGTGCGCAGCCCGGCGAACCGCACGCCGGGCGTGTGCGGCCAGGCCAGCGGCCCGGCCACGATCCCGGACAGCGCCTTGTCGGCGCCGGGCCCAGCCGGCGGCGCAGGTCCCGCAGGGCCTTCTCCGACGGGGACCGCACGTCCAGGCCGGCCAGCCCGGCGGTCGGCTTGCCCCAGACGCGCGCATAGCCCAGGTGCGGGAACAGCCCGAGGGCCAGCACGAAGTACACCCCGGCCCGCGACGGCAGGACCCGCAGCCGGCGCTGCACGGTCCTGGTCTGCGCCAGGACGTCATCGACCAGATCGAACGGCAGGTACTGCGTTAACTCACCCAGATGGCCGGGAGCGAACACCCCGGCGGCGACAGTGACGGCACGGGTAACGGTCGTGATGGCAGACTGAGTACGCAACGGGACCTCTGGTTATCCGGGAAGATCGTGAAGGGTTGACCCGGACCTACCCAGAGGTTCCGTCCCCATATCCCCGCAACCCCAGGTCACGGCCAGCTTGACTCGACCCCAGAGCAACTTCGCGGCATTGCGTCGCTGCGCGATCGGCATGCGCCGACTCTGGACCCGGCAGCCACTCAACAGGGACTGGCAGCTATGAGGAACACGGGGGGACACCAGGAGCCTGATCATCGAGTGGCCGGGCGAACCGGCGGCAGACGTAGACGCGGCTGAACTTCCTCCGCATCTCCGCCTCATGATCGATCGTTGCCTCAAGGAACACCTTGAGGGGAGTCAGGCCCGGACGGCTCTGGACCGCATCGGCGGGCTCGCCCTGGCGTGCGTAATAGTCGGCGTAGACATGCAGAAAATGGCTGCTCTCAGCAAAGCCGCGGGAGGAGTACCAGCGCAACGTCGGCTCAAAGTCGCGAGTCCAGGCATCGATCGTGGTCGCGCCAAGCGCGGCAGCCCGGATGCAGGCCCGCTCGAACAGCCGGGTGCCGATGCCCTGGGCCTGGTGGTCAGGATGCACCCCGATCGTGTCGATCGTGGCGAGAGTTCCCTCCACCGACAGATCCAGCACGCCCACGACGATGCCAGCATCCACGGCCACCAGCTCCGCACCCACGGCCGGGGATTTCTTCGCGGGCGTGACGTCATCGAAATACGGCGTCGCCAGGAACGACAGCACGCGGCAGCGAAGCCAGCCCTGCTCATCCGCTGGCACGTAATCACGGACCTCGACTGCCACAGACCCGACCCTTGCGCTGGAGGCACAGCCGGTCAACTGGATTTATGGGTGGACCCTGGCACCTGCGAGAGGAACGGGGCAGACTAGAAACCTGAAACCGTCTGCAACCATTGCCCGGACGAGAATCAGCAACCGAGAGCAAGGTGTCATGGGCAGGCCAAACCGCACCTGGGCCGCCGCCACGACCGGCGGCCTGATAGCGCCGGTCCTGCTTGGCATGTGCCTTGCACTCGCCTCCTGCGGTAGCAATCAAGCGTGCGGCGGGCAATGCGGGCCGCCGTTCCAGTTGCAGGTCATATTCCGGCCGGGTACCACCACCGCAGCCGCAGCCGCAGCCATGGACGGATGCGCCGCTGATCCGCTCGTCATGCGTATCGGCCGGGTCTATCGCTTCCACGGCCCCGCAGATGCCGAGCCGCCCGGGTCTCTCACCGCCACGGTCTACACCCGCGTGATGGGGGCCGGACGGCGGGAAGTTCACCTGCTGACATGCCTGCGCCAATCACCTTCGGTCATCTCGGCCGATTATCCAGATTGAGGGCACCCTCGCCGTGATTAGCCAGGGTGCCGGGCGGTCAGCGACGGTATCCTGCGGCCATGGATAGTTCGCCGTTGTCGCCAGACGATTTCCGGGCCGCTGCCGAGGTCTACCGCGAGCTGGGCCCCGACTTCAGCGAGGCGGTAGCCCAGTCCTTTATCGACCAGGTCAACCGGGAGATCGTCACACGCGCAGCCGCACAAGCTTCCCGCGCACAGCAATCGGCAGATGTGTCGAAGCTGCACAAGCACCGGCCCCCGGTCAGCGGACTGGCCTCGGGTGCGGTCGTTTCTGCCATCTCACTGATCTCTGTCCTGATCTTGATGCACGGCAGCGCCGCAGCTCGCGCGGACTGGTATCAGTGGCTGCTCGGCGCTCTGCTCGTGAGTGTGGTGGTCTCCGCCGCAGTGGCCGCCGCGCGCAAGATGCAATCGACGGACGACTGGCCAAGTAAGACAAGTCGGGAGGAAACCGCCGAGGCGGCCGGGCCACATGTCAGAGCCCGAACGGCTTGGACAAGGTCAGCCGGTCAGTGGCTGCCCAGGCCCGTATCCCATGCTCGATAGCGCGGTCGCACGTCAGAAGCACCGAGGCATAGCTCGCAGACTCGGTGACTTAGCTTCGGGACGAAGAGACCGTCGGAGCTTGAAGCGGCTCCGGGATCGCCGTTCTGACTGACACCCAAGGTTGACACCAACGAGCCTGGACTCCCTGGACCTCGATGAACCGTGAGTGCAAGGGATTCCAGGCCAGAGACGGTGCTGGACACCATGAATGGACTTTGCAAGCAGGGGGTCAGCGGTTCGAGCCCGCTTAGCTCCACTCCTCCCCGATTCCTGGTATCTGGCCAGGTCAGAAGCTCGTAGTACTGGCTCCATCCTAGTTGGCTGGGTGGGGCCGTTCGCTTGGTTGGGAGGAAGTTGGGAGATCATCTTCTCCCTGCTTCCCGGTGTCAGCGGGTGCTGTTGCGTGATTCGCGGTGTCGTCGGCTCGGCTGGTCCCTCGGTTTCGCCGCGCAGCGGTGCCAGTAGTTCGTCGAGCAGCGGCACGGGCGAGCGGGGGTGGATGGCCGCGCGGTCGCTGAGGGATTGTTCCCAGCGGGCCTGGAGGGCGGCCTTCAGGTCGTCGCGCATCCGGTGCGAGGCGTGCGCGTACAGGCCGCGCATCGCCGGCACGGCGTTCATAGGGTTGGCTGGTGGCCATCGAGCTGGTCTTTGAGACCCATTCCACGACCGTGGACAACGAGCAAGGGCGCGCCACCGGGTGGCTGCCCGGCCAGTTGTCCGAACGAGGCCGGACGCAGGCGCAGCAACTGGGGCGCCGCCGCATGAGCGACGGGATCACCGCCGTGTTCTGCTCCGACCTGACCCGCGCTGCCGAGACGGCCTCCGTTGCCTTCGGCACCTCCGGGATCCCGGTGCTGCATGACTGGCGGTTGCGCGAATGTGACTACGGGCAGCGGAACGGGATGCCCGTGGCCGAGATGCACGCCGGCCAGCGCGAGCACCTGGACCGGCCCTACCCGGGCGGGGAAAGCTGGCGGCAGGCCGTTGCGCGCGTCGGCCGCTTCCTCGGCGACCTGCCACTGCGCTGGAACGAGCAGCGGATCCTGGTCATCGGGCATGTCGCCACCCGGTGGGGCCTGGACCACTTCATCGGCGGCGTCCCACTGGAAGATCTCGCAGAGCAGGACTCCTCCTGGCAGGAAGGATGGGGGTACCGGGTCAACTAGCCAAAGCAGCCCGAAGCCAGCCCGCGGGGCGCGGCCTACGGCCCGGCTTCTGGTCCGCCTCGAGGTGGGCTACCAGTCGCTGTCGGGTTACCTGCGCGACCTGATGGACGCCGATGCCGCCGCGGAGACGACCAACGCAGAGGTCATCGCCCGGATCGCTCGTGACCGGGAACCGGCTATGAACTGCTGACTGGCGACGTCAGGCTAAAGAACGCCGCCGGGCATCATGCGACCGTGATCGTCACTCGTTAGTACCCAGCCGCAGATGGCAATCTTGCTGCTGATGCGCCGCGGCCTGCCTCAGCTCAACCCAGTGCCGCTAACGGACAACCTGCCGGTGGGAATTACGGCGGCGATGTCTCGGAGATACGGAAAATTTTATCTGGAGACGCGGAAAATTTTTAGCGGAATTGCGGAGCAACACTGGTAGGCTAGGAACATGCACGGAGTGCTGACAGGTCTCGCGAGGCGACGGCTCGGAGAAGTCGTGGAAGCCAGGCTCGCCGAAGAGCCGGTGGTGGTCCTGAACGGGCCGCGTACCGTGGGTAAGAGCACCATGCTCAGCGAGCTGGCCGGGCGCCTGGGACGAGTGGTGCTCGACTGCGATGACTTGGCTACGAGAGCTGCAGTGCGGGACGATCCGGCCAGGTTCGTCGAATCGGAGCAGCCTGTCCTGATCGACGAGTACCAGCACGTTCCTGAGCTACTGGATGCCATCAAGGCTCAGCTCAACCGGAATCTTCGTCCCGGCAGGTATGTCCTGGCCGGCTCAACGCGGTACGCGACGCTGCCGGAAGCCGCGCAAGCCCTCACCGGACGCGTCGACGTCATCCCGGTGCTTCCGCTGTCTCAAGGAGAAATCGACGACGTACGCGAGA
>Ga0302325_10018681_pt1 | contig 14600 bp, 7 predicted proteins | sample Palsa_T0_2_FD_201948 | JGI IMG/M metagenome (GOLD analysis project Ga0302325, IMG submission 201948) | Peat permafrost microbial communities from Stordalen Mire near Abisko, Sweden - Palsa_T0_2 | ecosystem: Environmental > Terrestrial > Soil > Palsa > Peat permafrost | place: Sweden: Abisko... | reverse complement strand
ATGGATCCCTTTAACTCGGAGGACTACACCGCCTACTTGCCATACGACGCTGCCACCGAGAATTTGTCGCCAACTGCGATTTTGGACCAACAGAGCGCGCAAGCGGTGACCAACATGGGATTGGCGATGTACACCAGTACGGCCACCAGTTTCTATGCATCGCTGGTTTCGCCGGCGGACAAAGTTCCGCCTTCGGTTCCGGCAGGCGTAACCGGCGTTTCGGCAAACCCCACCACGGCGACCGTGAGTTGGATTGTGTCTACCGATAATGTTGGCGTAGCGGGTTACTACGTGCTACGTAATGGGTCCACAGTGGCAACAACCGCCAATGTATACTTCCAGGACACCGGGTTGACCGAGGGCACGACATATACCTATACGATCGAGGCTTTCGATTTGGGTGGAAACATCTCCGCCCCTTCCCTGCGCGTCACCGTAACGACCAAAGATACGACGCCCCCGACCCCCCCTGGTAATCTCGTAGCTATCGCCGTCTCCAGCCAAATGGTGACGCTTACGTGGTCTCCTTCGGTGGATAACGCGGGCATCAGCAGCTATATCGTTTCCTCAGGAACCTCCGTTGCGACTCTTGCCGTGGCGGGTCACGCACCGGCAACGCCTACGTCTTATACGATTTCTTCCCTGACGGCGGGAACCACCTATTACTTCGGTGTGGAGGCAGAGGACGCGGACGGGAATATCTCGACGATGTCCACGATAGTTTCCGTCACCACCCCCAAGCCGCCAGCGGCGCCCACGGGCCTTGTCGCAACGGCAGTGTCGCCTTCCGCGATCGGCTTGACCTGGAACGCATCGGTAGGCGGCGATCTGCCGATTCTGAACTACCGCGTGTACCGCGGAACCACGAATGCGAATTTGGTCCAATTGGCCATCGTCCTGGTGATCTCCTACACCGATTCGACGGTGACGCCGGGGACGACGTACTATTATGCCGTTGAGGCTGCCGACACCGGGTCGGACCTATCGCCGATGTCCGCGATCGTTTCGGCCACCACCCTGGCTCTGCCTGAAGCGCCCACATCCCTGATGGCCATCTCGCCTGCCGGGACCCAGGTCAACCTCTCATGGTTAGCGGGAAAAGGCGGCTTGCCAGTGGCATCGTATGATGTCTTTCGCGGCAGTTCGCCTTCCAATCTGACGTCGCTCAAAGTGATCGGAGCCACACCAGCCTCGACCACCGATACCACGGTGACGGCGGGCGCCACGTATTACTATGCGATTCAGGAGACAGATACCGGCGGAAACATTTCTCCAATGTCGATTGTAGTGGGCATTACCACCCCCTAATCGACTTCAAAAGCAAGCCAATACCTCCGCCGGCCGAGCCACCAACTCGACCGGCGTTTTCGCGTCTTCCCACCGTCCGGCCCACTTCCGCTACACTGATTGTTCCGGGTAATTCCCAGGCCACCGAACGTGAACGCCGTCGAATTTCAAGGTGTCTCGAAGAGCTATTCGATATATGACTCACCGGGCGACCGGTTGAAGGAATTACTCTCGTTCAACCGGCTGAAGTGCCACCAGGATTTCTGGGCGTTGCACGATGTCAGTTTTGAAACCCGGCGCGGCGAGACTTTTTGCCTCATCGGCGAAAACGGGTCGGGCAAGAGCACTCTGCTGCAAATGGTGGCGGGCATTTTACATCCCACGCGCGGTTCGCTCACGGTCAACGGGCGGGTTTCGGCTCTGCTGGAACTCGGCGCCGGATTCAACCCCGAATTCACCGGCCACGACAACGTCTATTTGAACGGCGCCATCCTGGGCCTGAGTACCAGGCAGATCGAGCAGCGCTACAAGGATATCGAGGGCTTTGCGGAAATCGGCGACTTCATCAACCAGCCGGTGAAAACCTACTCAAGCGGCATGGTGGTGCGGCTGGCCTTTGCGGTAGCCATCAACGTGGACCCGGAGATCCTGCTGGTGGATGAAGCCCTGGCGGTGGGCGACATCTACTTCCGCCAGCGCTGCATGCGCAAGGTTCACGAATTGCGCGCACGGGGCGTCACCATTCTGTTCGTTTCGCACGCCATTGCCGACGTGAAGGCGATCGGCGACCGGGCCTTATGGCTGGACCACGGCCGCATGCGCGAGATCGGCGAAACGGACCGCGTAGTGGCCAAATATCTGGCGGCGATGGTGGAAAAGGATTCGGCGTATCTGATGCTGAATGGCTCGCCGGAGCGTGTGGGCGGCGGCCCGCGAGTGCAGGCCCCGGAAGTTGTCGAGCACATTCCGAACATCGACCATCGCTATGGCGACGGCCGCGCCCGGATATTGGGAATCTCGGTGCTGAATGCGCAAGGGGATCCGGTACATCTGCTGGAGCCTTCTCAACGGGTCACGGTGCGTATCAGTGTGCGCGCGACCGCCGAAGTTCCGCAACCCATTGTGGGATTCATGATGCGCAACCAGCTTGGCATCGACTTCTCGGGCACCAACACGGCGCGCGAGGGTTACGACCTGCCTGCTATGATGCCGGACGATGTCTATACGGTGGATTTTCATCTGGAGATGCCCGAATTGTATCCCTCCTCCTTCTCCTTCTCGCCGGCTATCGCGGATGGCACTCTGTTGGGCTACCAGATGTGCGACTGGATCGACAATGCCATCGCGCTGCAGATGGGCCATGCTCCGGGAGAGATCTACGGATTCCTGCGCCTGCCGTGCCGCGTAGAAGTAAATGCGCGGCTGGCGCCCACCGAGTTCGTGGAGCACGGGGTTGGTTGAACCCTCACTAAAGCCATGTTCACCGGCGAACGCGTGATTCCGGGACAGGTGGATGCGGACCTGCTGAACGAACACGTGGCGCGTTACGCCTTTGCAGCGCGGCTGGCACGCGGCAAACGTGTCCTGGACGCAGGCTGCGGCGCCGGCTACGGCGCGGCGGAATTGGCGCAATCGGCGCTATCGGTGGTGGGCTCGGATATCGCCGCCGAGGCTGTGGCGTTCGCGCGCGAGCATTACCGGCTGCCGCATCTGGCATTCGAACAAGCTTCGTGTACCGCACTGCCGCATTCGGACGCGGCCTTTGATCTGGTAGTGGCTTTCGAGGTGATCGAGCACCTGAATGCCTGGCGGGACTTTCTGGTGGAGGCGAGGCGGGTACTGGCGCCGACGGGCCAGTTCGTCGTCTCGACCCCTAATAAGCTTTACTACGCGGCATCTCGCAGGGGCGCGGGAGCCAATCCATTTCACACGCATGAGTTCGAATTCGATGAGTTCAGGGGCGAATTGTCGGCTATCTTTCCGCACATTTCGCTGTTTCTCGAGAACCATGTGGAGGGCGTGGCGTTCCGTCCCCTAGCGGCGGGAGAGGGCGCTCCCACGGCCGAGGTGCGCGTGGATGGCGGTGATACGCCGCCCGCGGAATCGCACTTCTTCGTAGCCGTCTGCGCGCATCGCCCGCAGAGCGGCAATTCCACTTTCGTCTACATTCCCAGCGCGGGGAACGTGTTGCGCGAGCGGGAAACGCACATCGCACTGCTCGAAGGCGAGTTGCGCCGAAAGGACGACTGGCTGGCAGAATCCCAGAGCGACCTGGCGGAACTGGACCGTGAACATCGCCAACTGATGGCGGAATTGCAAGAGAGCAACCGCTGGGCCGAACGGCTGGACGCGGAGATTACGGCGAAAGATGCGCGCGTCGTGGAGTTGCAGGAGGAAGTTACGGCTGTGCAGGCCGCGGGCCAGGCCAAAATCGAAGAACTGGATCGGGTGAATCGCACGAAGTCGGAATGGGCGGCGCAGTTGGACACGCAACTGGAATCCCGCGGGCAGGAGCTAGTGCAGTGCGTCGAATATCTGCATGCGGCTGAGCGCACAGTCGAGGAGCGTACGCGTTGGGCGCATGAGTTGGACATCGAGGTGCAACAGCTTCGCCGCAAGCTGGCCCTGCTGGAAGATTCGCGCTGGGTGCGGCTGGGCCGCCGCGTCGGGTGGGGACCTGACGGCGATCCGCAATGAAGCCGGTCTTTCTCCTCATCCTTTCTCCACTAGTGTGGCTGGCCGCAGTGTTGTCGCTGGCGATTGCGGACTTGGTTTGCGCGCTCTCGAAGCAAAAGGCCGGGAGCAGTCCCGGCGCGGCGCGCAGGACTGCGTGCGCCACATCGTCGGCCAGTGTGGTGATCCCCAACTGGAACGGGCGCGACCTGCTGGAAAGGTATCTGCCGTCGGTGGTTACGGCGCTGGCGGGGAATTCAGAAAACGAAATTATCGTGGTCGATAACGGATCGGCGGATGGCAGCGCCGAGTTCGTCCGGCAGGCGTTTCCGGGAGTGAAGCTGTTAGCGTTGGACCGGAATCTGGGTTTTGGCGGCGGCTCAAATGCCGGCTTCCACGCCGCCAAAAACGACATCGTGGTACTGCTCAATAGCGATATGCAGGTGTCGCCGGACTTCCTGGCGCCGCTGCTCGAAGGCTTCCGCGACGAAACCGTATTCGCGGTCTCTTGCCAGATTTTCTTTCGCGACCCGGCCAAGCTGCGCGAAGAAACCGGACTGACGCAAGGCTGGTGGGAGGATGGCGGCTTGAAAGTGCGGCATCGCGCGGATGCGGCCATTGCCGATCTGTTCCCGTGCTTCTACGGCGGTGGCGGATCCTGCGCCTTCGACCGGCGGAAGTTTATGGAACTGGGCGGTTTTGACGAATTGCTGGCGCCTTTCTACCTGGAAGACACCGATCTCGGATACATGGCGTGGAAGCGCGGCTGGAAGGTGCTGTATCAGCCACGCAGCGTGGTGTACCACGAGCACCGCGGCACGATCGGCAAGCGCTTCAGCGAAGTGCAGATCCAGGCGGTCCTGAAGAAGAACTATCTGCTGTTCTGCTGGAAAAACATCCACGACTGGCGGCGGCTCGGCGCGCACTTCTTCTTCAGTTATGCGGGAGCTCTGGTCAGCCTGATTTCCGGCGACGCGCCCGGGCGGGCCAACCTGGACGGATGGTGGGGAGCGTTTCGCCAGCTTTCCGGCGCGGTCCGGTCGCGCGCGCGGGCGCGCCGGCTGGCCGTGGTAGATGATACAGAGGCGTTTAGAAGGCCGTTGGGGGGATACTTTTGGGATCGGTTCGGGGCCGGCCGTTCCGTGACGGCCGCGGCTGAAAATAGAATTCGCGTGCTATTTGTCTCGCCATATCCGATCTGCCCGCCGGTGCACGGCGGCGGCGTATTCATGTATCAAACGCTGCGGGAACTGGCCAGACTGGCGACGGTACACGTGGTATCCCTGCTGGATCATGCATCGCAAGCTCCGGCGCAAGAAGAGCTGCGGAGTTTCTGCGCATCGGCCGAGTTTCTGGTGCGCCCGCCCATACACAGAGGCACTTTGGGCACGATCGAACCGCATGCGGTGGCCGAGTTCGCCAATGGCGATCTGGACTGGCTGATTCACCGGCAGATCTATCTGCACCGGATCGATGTGGTGCAGCTCGAATACACGCCGCTCGGGCAGTACGCGCACGCGTATCGGCGCATTCCCGCCATCTTGTTCGAGCACGACGTCTATTTCCAGTCCATCGCGCGAGGACTGCCGCATATGCCCGGCACGCTCGCCCAAATTAAAGCGCGGTACGAGTACCTTCGCGCGCTAAGATACGAGTTGAACATGCTGCCGCGGTGCGACCGCGTGCAGGTGTGTACGAGGGAAAACCTGGAATACCTGGCCGGCTTTCTGCCGCGGATTCGCGGCCGCCTGCAGGCGGGTCTGCGAGCGGGCATTGAAACCGGACGTTACGGCTTTTCGGCCTCCGGCCGCGAGCCATTCACTATGCTGTTCGTGGGAAGCTTCCAGCACCCCCCCAACGTGGTAGCGCTGGATTGGTTCGTCCATGAAGTGCTGCCGCGCATATTGTCGCGCCGTCCGGAAGCGCGGCTGGTGGTAGTGGGATCGGACGCGCCGCAACGTCATCCCTACCCGGATCGCGCGTCCGCCATCGAAATCCGAGGGTTCGTGGAAGACATTCGGGAGCCGCTGGCACGCTTTGCGGTATTCGTGTGCCCGGTGCGAAGCGGATCGGGCGTGCGCGTAAAGCTGCTTGAAGCGTTTGCCAGCGGCATTCCAGCCGTCTCGACGCGAATTGGAGCCGAGGGTCTGGCGCGCCAGGACGCGGAGTTCTGTCTGCTGGCTGACCAGCCGGAGGCTTTCGCGGAGAAGGTGCTGCGAATTTTCGACGATCCGCGGGCGGCCGCGGATATGGCCACGCGCGCGCGTTCCGAGGTGGAGGCCAACTGGGACATGGGTGCCATTACCGCGCGTTTGGTGGATAGTTATTGGGACGCAGTGCGAGAGAAAGAGCCTACTTCGCCTTTGGCGAGAGATCCTCTTTCAACTGCTTGACGACACGCTCGGCGGTATGATCGAGCTCGTGCGGGCTGGTGTTCTTGGGCTTCTCGAAAACCGACCACAAAACCTGGCCGGACTTTACATCCACCAGAAAGAGCGTACCCCGGCCGCGTCCGGAGACACCCATGCTGCCGGCTTTGTCGGCTTGGTTCACGGTCTCCCCGAGTAACGATGGCGGCCTATAGGGGAGCGTTCCATTCTGCCCTTTCTCTTTTTCCTTTTCTTTGGCGGCTTCTTGTTCTCTAGCGGCCTGTTTTGCCTTGATCGCTTCGGGATCGGGCGGAGGAGTGTTCAACTCCTTCAAGCGGTCCTCCAGCGACGCGCCTACCTGGTCGGTAAAGATGGTATCCGCCTTGGCCGGATCGGCCACTACTTGCAGCACGTGCATGCGCGTGAGGCGATTGGCGATGAACTGGTCGAGGCTGTGGCCCATGGGCAGCAGATACACGGTGCGCCCCGCGCCGAGTTCAGCGGCGGCCAGATTGATGCAACAGAGTAGCGATGCGGCCCATTTCATTTCATCCACTATGATAGCAGCGCGCCGTTTTCGTGGGTTGTCCCCCAGCTTCGCAAGCCATCGTGTGGCAGGGTGAAACGGAACGTGGCGCCGCAGGCCGGTTGCGAATCGACCCAAATCCGGCCGCCATGCCGCTCCACGATGTGCCGGGTAATCGCCAGCCCAACGCCCGCGCCGGGTTGCGCGTCGTTGTGAATTCGTTTGAAAAGCCCAAAGATGCGTTCTCCGTGCCTGGGATCGATTCCGATACCGTTGTCGCGGACGGAGAAAGTACAGGCGCTCTCTTCCGCGGCCGCCGAGACGTGAATCTCCGGAGGGGGATCCCCGCGGAACTTGATCGAGTTTTCGAGCAGGCTCGCAAACACAAAACCGATCTGGTTGGGATCGCAGTACACTTCCGGAAGGGGATCGTGAGTCACTATGGCGCCGCTTTGCTCCATCTGCGGCTGAATCGACGCCATCGCTCCCGCCAGCAATGCATGGGCGTCACACAGGCGGCGAGGGCTTAGCGAACCGGCTACCCGCATGTAGGTTTTCAATCCGGCGACCAGGTTTTGCAAGCGATTTGCCGATCCCTGCACAAAACCAAGCAGGGTCTTGGCATCATCATCCAGCTGGCCGGAGTACCTTTTCAAGATCAGGTCCGCCATGGCGCCGATCTGGTTGACCGGTCCTACCAGGTCATGCAAGGAATCCGAATTGAAGCGCACGTAGCAATCCTCGGCATTTGAATGTTTTGGTTGAGCCCGCGCGCTATCGGCCATGTGCGCTATTCGACACTCTTTCCGCCGCCATCACCGGCAGCAGTACGCGCAAGGCGGTCCCCCCCCCTAACCGGCTGTCTACTTCCACTCCGCCGCCGGTGCTGCGGACGAAACCCTGCACAGCGGCCAAGCCCAAGCCGCGGCCCACGAATTTCGTAGTGAAAAAGGGATCGAAGATCTTATTCCGCGTCTCCTCGTCCATGCCGCAGCCGGTATCGCGCACTTCCAGCGCCACATACTTGCCGGCGATGGCGGCCGGACTAAATCCCGGAGCCCGGACGGAAGCCTCACCGACCTCGACGAGGCCGGTGCGTACCGATATCCGCCCTGAGGATCCTTCTCCGATGGCTTCCACTGCGTTCAACACCATATCTAAAACCGCCTGCCGCATATGCGCGGGGTCGGTTCTGACGGTCGGCATGCCTTCGGTATTCCGTATTTCCAGGCGAATCGTTTCGGGAATCGAGGCGCGAATGCTTTCGCATGCGTCGTGCACCAGTTGGGCGACATCGATGGGCTCGACACGAAACATAGCTTTGCCCGCATAAGCCAGCATCCTGCGCGTGAGCTCGGCAAGGCGGTCGCCTGCGCGGACTACATCCTGCAGCATCTCCTGGGCCGGATGGGCGGGCGGTAAACTCTGCATGGCGCAACTGGCGCCGCCCAGAACGCAGACCAGGAGATTGTTAAAATCATGCGCGATTCCGCCCGCGAGCCGGCCGATCCCTTGCAGCCGTCGTTCTTCCGAGGCAGCATCCTCGGCTCGTTTCCGGTCCTCGATTTCGGTGGACGTGCCCAGCCAACTCGTGATCTGTCCGGCGCCAGCAAGAGGGACGGCCCGCACAAGGTGCCACCTGTAGCTCTCGTCGGAGGCCCTCTTGAGCCGGTGTTCGATTTCAAATTCGGAGCGGGCTTCTTTGGCTTGATCCCAAGCGGTCCAAGTCCGTTCGCGATCCTCCGGGTGGAGCAGACGGTCCCACCCCAGATGGAAAGCGTCCTCCAGGGCGAGACCGGTATACTCCAACCAGCGGCGATTGGCATACTCGACGCGGCCTTCCGCGTTGGCGGTCCAAACCATTTGCGGAATGGCCTCGAGCAGGACTTGATAGCGCCGCTCGCTAGCCGCCAGGGCTGACCGCTGCTGTTCGATTTGTTGCTGCATGCGGAACCGCTCGGTGGCATTGACGACTGCGTGGGGCAGCGTATCGACGGAGATTTGCCCCTTCGGCAGATAATCCGAAGCACCTGCCTTCATGGCCCTTACGGCCAATTCTTCGCCTCCATAAGCGGTCAGCATTACTACCGCGCAGGCCAGCCCGTCCTCGCCTCTTAGGGAGTTCAACACCGCGATCCCATCCATATCCGGCAGGTTGAAATCGAGCAACGTACAGTCGGGCTGCCAAGTCCGGGCCAATTCAATTCCTGCCGTGGCGGAGTCCGCTTCGCGGAATTGGAACTCCCAGGCCGGGGATTTTTCCAGGCATTGGCGAGACAAATGACGGTCCACGCGGTCGTCGTCGATAATCAGTACCCGGAAGGGAGAATCGTAACGCATTTAGCGGCCACCTCGCGGCAAAGCAGCTAAGGCACCAATCCCGTGTCGCCGGCCACACCCGGAGCTGAAAATGTGAGTTTTCGTACACAACTGCTGAACTGACTTCGGTGATTTGGAGTGGTTGACAACAAGCGAAAAAGGGAAGCAAACGTGCATTATGCGAAGTTTCCGGGTATTAGAGTACATTCCGTGGGTGGACCGCGACAGATGAAGTTTGCACTGGAAAGTAGGATTTCAGTTCGTGGTGTATCGGGAAGCCCAGGCGCGTGGGGCAAAATTTGCACTGTTTCAGAGTGCAAGTATTGTTGTATGTCTCACAAACCTTTCAGGCCAGAACGACCCATGGAATAACTTTGGTTAAGGGGTAATTGGATCAATGCACGAGATTTTGCTGGCGGAAGACAATCCCGCGGATGTCTACCTGATACGGGAGGCTCTCAAGGAGCACGGCGTCGCCTACGAAATGCAAGTCGCTTCGGATGGAGCGGAAGTGTTGGCTATCATTGGGTCCGATGCGTCCGGAGCGCACGCTCACCGTCTGGGCTTGATTATCCTGGACCTGAATCTTCCGCGCCACGATGGAACCGAGATCCTGCAACTCCTGAAGGAAACCGCCGCATGGAGCCACGTTCCGGTGGTGGTGCTTACTTCGTCTGACTCGCCGCGGGACCGCAAAATGGCCAATCAGTTTGGCGCCACGCTCTATTTACGAAAACCAACCAGTTTGGAACAGTTTCTCAATCTGGGCGCCACATTTAAGGATCTGTTGGAACCGGCGAAAGCAAAACCAACCGCGAATATAGGATAAGGAGTTTCCATGGCTGAACTGGTGACCGACGCGCTCGACACGAGCATTTTATTGAAGACCTTGATTGCCTTCAAGGACGGCGATTTTGCGGTCCGTCTGCCGGTCGACCGGACGGGGGTTGCGGGCAAGATTGCCGACACCCTGAACGACATTTTCAAATTGAACGAGCGGATGGCCAGCGAGTTCGCCCGCATCAGCAGCGCGGTCGGCAAGGAAGGTAAGATCACCCAGCGAGCCAGCCTGGGAGCGGCTTATGGAGGATGGGCGGAGTGCCTCGATTCGGTCAACGGCCTGATTGGAGATCTGGTCCAGCCGTCCACCGAAGTTGCCCGCGTGATCGGGGCCGTGGCTAAGGGCGACCTCTCGCAGACCATGGCTCTGGAGGTTGACGGCCGCTCGCTGAAGGGGGAATTCCTGCATACTGCCCGGGTGGTGAACACCATGGTGGCGCAGTTGAATTCTTTCGCCTCGGAGGTAACCCGCGTGGCGCGCGAAGTGGGCACAGAGGGCAAACTGGGGGGCCAAGCCGTCGTCCAGGGCGTGGGCGGAGTTTGGAAGGACCTTACCGACAACGTAAACTCCATGGCCGGCAACCTGACCGCCCAAGTCCGCAACATCGCCGAAGTGACTACCGCGGTGGCCAATGGCGACCTTTCCCGCAAGATCACAGTGGACGTACAGGGTGAAATTCTCGAGTTGAAAAACACCATTAACACCATGGTGGATCAGCTTGGTTCCTTTGCTTCCGAGGTAACTCGCGTGGCGCGCGAGGTGGGTACCGAGGGCGAGTTGGGCGGACAAGCTACGGTGAAGGGCGTCGCGGGAGTCTGGAAGGATCTGACGGATAGCGTAAACTCGATGGCTGGTAATCTGACGGCGCAAGTACGAAACATTGCGGAAGTTACGAAGGCAGTCGCGAGTGGAGACTTATCCCGCAAAATCACGGTGGATGTGCGCGGCGAAATCCTGGGCCTGAAAAACACCATCAATACGATGGTCGATCAGCTCAATGCGTTCGCTTCGGAAGTGACGCGCGTCGCGCGCGAAGTCGGCACGGAAGGAATCCTGGGAGGCCAGGCAGATGTGCGGGGCGTGGCCGGCACTTGGAAGGATCTGACCGATAGTGTCAACTCCATGGCCGGCAACCTTACCGCCCAAGTCCGCAACATCGCTGAAGTCACTACGGCCGTAGCTAACGGAGATCTGTCCCGCAAGATTACGGTGGCGGTGCGCGGAGAGATTCTGGAACTGAAGAATACCGTCAACACCATGGTGGATCAGCTTGGCTCGTTTGCTTCCGAGGTGACTCGCGTGGCCCGCGAAGTAGGTACCGACGGTAAGCTGGGCGGGCAGGCCGAAGTCAAAGGCGTCGCCGGTACATGGAAAGATCTGACGGAAAGCGTCAACTCCATGGCGGGCAACTTGACCAACCAGGTGCGCAACATCGCCGGTGTTACCACAGCCGTGGCTAAAGGCGACCTTTCGACCAAAATCACCGTGGACGCGCGCGGCGAGATTCTGGAGCTGAAGAACACTATTAACACGATGGTGGACCAGCTCAACAGCTTCGGCTCCGAGGTCACGCGCGTGGCGCGCGAAGTAGGCACCGAAGGCAAGCTGGGCGGCCAGGCCCAGGTGAAGGGCGTCGGCGGCGTCTGGAAAGATTTGACTGACAGCGTAAATTCCATGGCCGGCAACCTTACCGCGCAAGTGCGTAATATTGCCGAAGTAACTACCGCCGTGGCTAATGGCGACCTGTCCCGTAAGATCACCGTAGACGTACAAGGCGAGATTCTGGAACTGAAGAACACCATTAACACTATGGTGGACCAGTTGAACGCTTTTGCGTCGGAAGTGACCCGTGTGGCGCGCGAGGTCGGCACCGAGGGTGAACTGGGAGGCCAAGCCGAAGTGAAGGGAGTCGGCGGCGTCTGGAAGGATCTCACCGACAGCGTCAATTCAATGGCCGGTAACCTTACCGCGCAGGTGCGTAATATTGCCGAGGTGACTACCGCGGTGGCGAACGGCGACCTGTCCCGCAAGATTACGGTAGATGTGCGCGGCGAGATTTTGGAGTTGAAGAACACGATCAACACCATGGTCGATCAGTTGAATGCCTTCGCGTCGGAAGTTACGCGTGTCGCCAGGGAAGTCGGAACGGAAGGTAAGCTGGGCGGGCAAGCCGAGGTGAAGGGAGTAGCCGGAACGTGGAAGGATCTCACGGACTCGGTGAACTCCATGGCCAGCAATCTGACGAATCAGGTGCGTAACATTGCGGAGGTGACTACGGCCGTGGCGCGCGGCGATCTGAGCCGCAAGATCACAGTGGATGTACGAGGCGAAATTCTGGAGCTGAAGAACACTATCAATACCATGGTGGATCAGCTTAGCTCCTTCGCTTCGGAAGTAACTCGCGTGGCGCGCGAAGTGGGCACTGAAGGCAAGCTCGGCGGGCAAGCCGATGTGCGCGGGGTGGCCGGCACTTGGAAGGATCTTACCGACAGTGTGAACTCAATGGCGGGCAACCTGACGGCGCAGGTCCGCAATATCGCGGAGGTGACCACCGCCGTGGCTAAAGGCGACCTAAGCCGTAAGATTACCGTGGATGTGCTTGGCGAAATTCTGGAGTTGAAGAACACCATCAATACCATGGTGGATCAGCTCAATGCCTTCGCCGGCGAAGTCACTCGCGTAGCGCGCGAGGTCGGCACCGAAGGTAAGCTGGGCGGCCAGGCCGATGTGAAGGGCGTCGGCGGAACCTGGAAAGACTTGACCGACAGCGTTAACTCGATGGCGGGCAATCTGACGGCTCAAGTGCGCAATATCGCGGAGGTCACTACGGCGGTGGCGCGCGGCGATTTGAGCCGCAAGATCACGGTAGATGTGCGCGGCGAAATTCTGGAGCTGAAGAATACCATCAATACCATGGTGGATCAGCTCAACGCCTTCGCCGGGGAAGTCACTCGCGTAGCGCGCGAGGTGGGCACCGAAGGTAAGCTGGGCGGCCAAGCCGATGTGCGTGGAGTCGCGGGCACCTGGAAAGACTTGACCGACTCGGTCAATTCCATGGGCAGCAACCTCACCAACCAGGTGCGCAACATCGCGGGCGTCACCACCGCGGTGGCTAAAGGAGATTTAACTACCAAGATCACGGTGGATGCGCGCGGCGAAATTCAGGAGTTGAAAAATACCATCAACACCATGGTGGATCAGCTCAGTTCGTTCGCCTCCGAAGTAACGCGGGTGGCGCGCGAAGTCGGTACAGAGGGTAAGCTGGGCGGCCAAGCCGATGTGCGGGGCGTCGCCGGAACGTGGAAGGATCTAACCGACAGTGTGAACTCCATGGCGGCCAACCTGACCACACAGGTCCGCAACATCGCCGAAGTAACCACCGCCGTTGCCAAAGGGGACCTTTCGCGTAAGATCACGGTGGATGTGCGGGGCGAGATTTTGGAAGTAAAGAACACCGTGAATACCATGGTGGATCAACTTAGCTCCTTTGCGGCGGAAGTGACTCGCGTGGCGCGCGAAGTAGGCACCGAGGGAAAACTGGGCGGCCAAGCCGACGTGCGCGGCGTCGCGGGAACGTGGAAGGATCTGACGGATAGCGTGAATTCAATGGCGGGCAACCTGACCGCCCAGGTGCGGAATATTGCGCAGGTGACTACCGCCGTGGCTAACGGAGACCTGAGCCGTAAGATCACGGTGGATGTGCAGGGCGAGATTTTCGAGCTGAAGAGCACCATCAATACCATGGTCGATCAGCTCAACAGCTTCGCTTCCGAGGTTACCCGCGTGGCGCGCGAGGTCGGCACCGAAGGAAAACTGGGCGGCCAGGCGGAGGTGCGCGGGGTGGCGGGCACATGGAAAGATCTGACCGACAATGTGAATTCCATGGCGGCCAACCTTACCACGCAAGTACGAGGCATCGCCAAGGTGGTGACGGACGTAGCCAACGGAAATCTGAAACGCAAGCTGGTGCTGGAGACCAAGGGCGAAATCGCGGAACTGGCGGACACCATCAACGAAATGATCGACACGCTGGCAGTCTTTGCCGACCAGGTGAGCAACGTCGCCCGCGAAGTCGGCATTGAGGGAAAACTGGGCGGTCAGGCGCTGGTGCCCGGCGCCGCTGGAATCTGGCGCGATCTTACGGATAACGTCAATCAGCTTGCGGCGAACCTGACGACTCAAGTGCGCGCGATTGCGGATGTGGCTACGGCTGTCACCAAGGGCGACCTGACCCGCTCCATCGCGGTGGAAGCTCTGGGCGAGGTGGCCGCCTTAAAAGACAATATCAACGAAATGATCGTGAACCTGGCCGAGACCACGCGCAAGAATACGGATCAGGACTGGCTCAAAACGAATATCGCGAAGTTTACGGGTATGATGCAGGGTCAGCGCGACCTGGTGACGGTCTCCAGATTACTGCTGTCGGAACTGACCCCGCTGGTGGGCGCACAGCACGGGACGTTCTACATCACGGACGAAGAGGAGGAGTCGCTGAAGCTACTCGCCGCCTACGCCTCGAACGAACATGACGGCGTCCCCAAGCAGTTCCGCATGGGACAGGGACTGGTGGGCCAGTGCGGAATGG
>Ga0302325_10018680_pt1 | contig 14600 bp, 14 predicted proteins | sample Palsa_T0_2_FD_201948 | JGI IMG/M metagenome (GOLD analysis project Ga0302325, IMG submission 201948) | Peat permafrost microbial communities from Stordalen Mire near Abisko, Sweden - Palsa_T0_2 | ecosystem: Environmental > Terrestrial > Soil > Palsa > Peat permafrost | place: Sweden: Abisko... | reverse complement strand
CCGGCAGCAGCAGCTCCAGCTGCGCCGCCATCCGCCCCACAAAATCCGCGTCCGCGCCCATTAGCGCATCATGTCACGCGACACGCCGACAACTCAGGTTAATTAAGCACGCGTCCCTAACGTCGCGATGGGCCACAGCGCCACAGCACCCGTCACGCCGGGAGCTGCCGCGATAACCGCAAACTAGGGGCGGGCGAGTGAGGGGCCGGGCGGCGGGATCGCTTCGCACGACCGGTGACCACTGTTTGCTTAGCTGAGAACCGTGATGGCCGTCTTTGCTTAGCGTATGACCATGATCACGTCCGGTATACGGGGTTATGGCGCGCCTGGCGCTAAGCGAAGATGCGCCGGGGCGCGGGCGCGGGTTACTCGCCTGCGGTCAGGTGGCCGGCGAGGTGGGCGATTACCTCGCGCGCGTCGTCCTCGATGCCGTAGATGAAGGTGGACTTGCGCCGTCGCAGCACCGGCAGGCCGAGCGCGTACAGGCCCGGGCTATCGACCACGCCGCCCTCGTGGCGCAGCCGCCCCTTCTCGTCAAGCACCGGGACGTCGAGCCAGCCGTAGTCGGGCCGGAAGCCGGTCGCCCAGATGACCGTGCTGAACTCGCCGCTGCGCAGGTCGGCCTGCAGCCGCGCTGTCCCGGGCGCGCGCGTCGGCGCGAAACGCTCGGGGGCGGCGAACTCGCCGTCGCGCCCGCTGGTCAGCGCCCACTCGTCAAACGTGTCGAGCAGGCGGTTCATCTTGAGGTCGGCGAGCGAGAAGACGTTGCGCAGCCCGCCGGAGAACAGCGCGCGGCCGTCGCGGGTCGTCGCCCACCGGCCCACCAGCTCGACACCGAGGTCGATGAGCGCGTTGAGGTCGAGCGTCGTCCGCTCGGGGGTGCCCACCAGCTGCGGCGACGGCAGCTTGCGGGCCCGCGTGAGGTCGTCGAGCTCGTCGTACCGCTGGTCCCACACGCCGGCCGCGTCCATCCACCACAGCACGTCGTGGCCCCGGTACAGCCGCGGCAGCCGCACGTGCTCACCCACGGAGAGGGTCACCGGCCTGCCCGACCGGCTGATTTCGGCCGCCAGCTGGACGCCGGTCGCGGACGCCCCCACCACGAGCACGCCGCCGTCGGGGAGCTGGCCAGGTTCCCGGTAGTCGAACGGCGTGAGCTGCCGTACCGATCCCGGCAGCGGCTCCTTGAACCGCGGCACCGTCGGACGGTTGCAGGCACCGCTCGCGATGACCACCGAGTCGGCGCGGATCTCGCCGTCGCTCGCGGCGACCTGGTAGCCGTCGTGGGCCCGGCGGACCGACGTGACGTTCACGCCGGTCCGGACCGGGGCACGGGAAACCTTGGCGAAGTGCTCGATGAACTCCGTCACCTCGGTGACGGTCATGTAGCCGTCGGGATCCGGGCCCTCATAACGGAGGCCCGGCAGGCGGCTCTGCCAGCTGGGCGTGAGCAGCCGCATGGAGTCCCAGCGCTCGCGGCGCCAGGAGTTCGCTATCTCTCCGCGCTCAAGCACAACATGGTCGATCGAACGGCCGCTGAGGAAATGACTGGCCGCCAGGCCAGCGTGACCCGCGCCGATAACGACCGTGGTAGTGCGCTCGATGACGGTGTCCTTCAGGCCACTTCGACGGTGACGTCCGTCGGGTTGGTCAGTGCGTCGAAGACCGCGGAGCGCTTCTGCGACTGCGCCACCAGCGCCTCGATGTCCTCCCTGGACGCGTCGGCGTCGATGTTGAAGGTCACCTTGATGTCGTTGTAGCCGTTGCGCACGTCGCTGTCGCCGAGGATGCCGCGGATGTCGTGGTTGCCCTCGACGGTCGCCTCGACCGAGCGCAGCTGGATGCCGCGGTTCTGCGCGACGGAAGCGACGCCCGCGCTGAGGCAGCTGGCCAGGCCGACGAGAAGGTACTCGATCGGCGTGATGCCGTTGTCCTCGGCGGCGAAGACCTCGGGGTGGTCGGCCTCGAACACCGACTCCTCCTTGTGGGCCTGCTCCTGGCCGAGGCCGAAGAAGCTCTGCACGCTGATCGTGCTGTGCACGCCGCCCTGCCACTTGGCGGAGGCGCGCCAGGTGAAGGCGGCGGCCTCGGGCGCGCCCTTGAGCGCCTCGCGCGCGTCAAGCAGCGCCTGGACGTTCACTCCGTTGTCGGCAACCGTGGTCATGTCGGCATCCCCTCTCGTCTATTTCCCCAGTTTACTTGTGGGATTGATTGACATTACACCGGACATGAGCAGTTAACATAGCCCCATGCAGGAGCCAGCCTCGACGCTCGCGGCCGGCTCGGTCGGCGTAGTAGAAACGCAGTACCTCGACCTACCGACGCCCGTGCCGCTCGACTGCGGTCAGCAGATGCACCCCGTCCGGATAGCGTACGAAACCTACGGGAAACTGTCACCCCGGCGGGACAACGTCATCCTTGTCTGCCATGCGCTGAGCGGCGACGCCCACGCGGCCGGCATTGCCAAGACATCCTCAGGCGAGAGCACCCGCGACGGGTTCGCCGCCACCGACCGCGACGGCGCCGCGGGCAACGGCCTCGGCTGGTGGGACGGGATGATCGGGCCGGGCAAGGCGTTCGACACCGACCGCTTCTTCGTGGTCGCGACCAACCTGCTCGGCGGCTGCCGCGGCACCACCGGGCCATCGTCGGTCAACCCGGCCACCGGCGAGCCCTACGGCACCGACTTCCCGGTGATCACCGTCGCCGACATGGTGCGCACCGAGCGCGCGTTCCTGCGCGAGCTCGGCATCGAGCGGCTCGCGGCGATCGCCGGCGGCTCGCTCGGTGGCATGCAGGCGATGGAGTGGGCAATCCTGTATCCCGACGAGGTCGATGCGGTGGTCGCCATCGCCAGCACGCACGCGCTGCAGCCGCAGGGCGTGGCGTGGAACTCGATCGCACGCGACGCGATCATGCGGGATCCCGCCTGGCAGGGCGGCCACTACTACGGCACCGGCCAGGCACCCGACGCCGGCCTTGGGCTGGCCCGGATGGTCGGCCACGTCACTTACCTGTCCGCGTCGGCCCTCAACGACAAGTTCGCCAGGCGACTGCAGGTTGCGCGCGACATCAGGTACACGTTCACCGAGCCCGAGTTCGAGGTGGAGAGCTACCTGCGTCACCAGGCGGACTCGTTCGTCAAGCGCTTCGACGCCAACACCTACCTGTATCTGTCGCGCGCCCTCACCTACTTTGACCTGGCGCGACAGCACGGTGACGGATCGCTCAGCCGGGCACTCGACCCCGTCTCGGCGCGGACCCTGCTGATAGCGTTCAGTTCCGACTGGCTGTACCCGCCGACGGCGTCGAGAGAGGTCGAGCAGGCCCTGCGGGCGCTCGGCAAGCCGGTGGAGCTGCACGTCATCGAGGCACCGTACGGCCATGACTGCTTCCTGCTTGAGGAGGCACGGCAGACGCCCGTCATCCGCCGGTTCCTCGACTCGCCCGGCGCGGCCGACGCATGACCGGACAAGAAAGGGGTCTTCTTGACTACTCCCCGCCCTGAAGGCCGGGGCTTCCGCCGGGAGGCCCCCGGTGACCGATAAGCCCTTCCGGTTCGAGGAAGACCGAGCATTCGGATTCGAGACCAGGCAACTGCACGCCGGGCAACGGCCCGATCCGAACACCGGCGCCCGCGCGGTGCCGATCTTCCAGACGACAAGCTACGTGTTCGAGGACCCGGAATCGGCGGCGGCGTACTTCAACCTGCAGGAGTACGGCAACACCTACTCGCGCATCATGAACCCCACGGTGGCGGTGTTCGAGGAGCGGGTGGCGAGCCTCGAGGGGGGCGCCGGCGCGGTGGCCTTCGCCAGCGGGATCGCCGCCCAGGCGGCCGCGCTGTTCACGCTGCTCCAGCCGGGCGACCACGTGGTCTCCTCCGCCGCCCTCTACGGCGGCACCGTGAACCAGCTCAAGCACCTGCTCCGCAAGATGAGCGTGGAGCTGAGCTGGGTCGATCCCGACGACCCGGACGCCTGGCGGGCGGCGGTCCGCCCGAACACGAAGGCGTTCTTCGCCGAGACCATCGGCAACCCCGCGGGTAACGTGCTCGACATCGAGACGGTGGCGGCCATCGCGCACGAAAACGAGCTGCCGCTGCTGGTGGACAACACGTTCGCCACGCCCTACCTGTGCCGCCCGATCGAGTGGGGCGCCGACATCGTGATCCACTCGGCGACCAAGTTCATCGGCGGCCACGGCACCTCGATCGGCGGCGTCGTCGTCGAGGCCGGCACGTTCAACTGGTCTAACGGCCGGTTCCCGGTGATCGCCGACCCCTCTCCCGCCTATCACGGCCTGCAGTTCCACGAGACGTTCGGCACCTACGGCTACCTGATGAAGCTGCGCGCGGAGACCCTGCGCGACCTCGGCGGCGCGATGTCGCCGTTCAACGCCTTCCTGTTCCTGCAGGGGCTTGAGACGCTCTCGCTGCGGATGGAACGGCACGTCGAGAACGCGCTAACGGTCGCCTCGTACCTGGCGGCGCATGAGCTGGCGTCCAAGGTGACCTACGCCGGCCTGCCCGGGAGCAAGTACCGCTCGCTGGTGGAGAAATACCTGCCGCGCGGGGCGGGAGCGGTGTTCTCGTTCGACTGCGCGGGCGGCAGGGCGGGCGGCCAGGACTTCATCCGCGGCCTGTCGCTCTGGTCCCACCTGGCGAATGTCGGTGACGCGAAGAGCCTGGTGATTCACCCCGCGAGCACCACTCACCGGCAGCTGAGCGACGAGGAGCTCACCGCGGCCGGCGTCGGCCCCGGCACGGTGCGGCTGTCGGTCGGCACCGAGTCCGTGGCCGACCTGATCTGGGACCTGGAGCAGGGCTTCGCGCTCGTTGCCGCGACGGCGGGAAAGAAGGTGGCGACGTCATGACCGACTTCGACCTCACTAAGTACCAGGACTCGCTGACCATCCAGCGGGTGCTCAACGGCGCCAAGACGATCGCGGTGGTCGGCCTGTCAAGCAACCAGCTGCGGGCCAGCTACTTCGTGGGCTACTACCTCAAGCGGCACGGCTACCAGGTGATCCCGGTGAACCCGCGGGAGACCGAGATCCTCGGTGAGACCTCGTACCCCAGCCTGCTCGACGTGCCGGTGCCGGTCGATGTGGTGAACGTGTTCCGCGCTCCCGACGCGCTGCCGGGCATCGCGCGGGACGCGGTGGCGATCGGCGCCGGCAGCCTGTGGTGCCAGTTCGGCGTGATCAACGCCGAGGGCGCGGAAATCGCCGAAAAGGGCGGCGTCACGGTGATCATGGACCGCTGCATCAAGGTGGAGCACGCCCGGTACGTGGGCCGGATGAACTGGCTCGGCTTCAATACGCAGCGAATCACGGCGATCCGCTCCGGGCTGCAGTAGCCGTCGCCCTCAATCAGCTTTCGTTTACAACACGCAACGTCAAAGCTGGCTCAGACGTCTTCAGGGCAAGATGATTGACCCATGAGGGACGTGAGCGACATGGCACGGACACGCGGCAGCAGGCTAACAAGGATGGGCGCCACCGCACTGGCGGCCACAGTGATCGCAGTGACCTCTTACTGCGCCGACGGCGCACTGGCGGGGGCCGCGGCTGTCGCGGCCCCCGCCGCCCCGACAGCCGCGGCCGCGACCACGACCACGACCACGACCGCCGCCTATACCCCGCCCGCGCGCGACCTCGCGCCCGGCATGAAGGGCGCCGACGTCAAGGCCTTCCAGCAACGCCTGGCGGCGCTCAAGTACTACCCGGGCTCAACCGACGGCGAGTTCGGCGGCGACACCGAGGCCGCCCTGTGGGCCTTCCAGGAGGTCAACGGCATCACGCCGACCGGCGTGGTCGGCGCGGCCACCAAGCGGGCGCTTGTGCACCCGCGGACGTACTACTCGCCCAGGTACGCGGGCAAGCGCGCCACCCGCATCGAGGTGAGCCAGCCGCTTGAGGTCCTCGTCCTCTTCAAGGACAACAAGATCGAGCTGATCAGCCACGTTTCCAGCGGCGGCGGCTACTACTACGACTGCGGCAAGGACGGCTGCGCGCGGGCGGTCACCCCGAACGGCCGCTACAACACGACCCGCTACCTGCCCGGGTGGGTCACGGTGCCGCTCGGCAAGATGTACAACCCGGTGTTCTTCATCGGCACCGCCTACGCCATCCACGGCGACACCTACGTGCCGGTAGGGCCGGCCTCGCACGGCTGTGTCCGGGTGCCGATGGACATCGCGGGCTTCTTCCACACCCTGGTGACCACCCCCGGGACGCAGGTCTACGTCTACGGCACCCCGCAATGGGAGAAGTAGCCCACCAGGGCTATAACTAGACGTCTTGCCGGCGCCGGAGTGATAGTGGAGACGACGCGTCCCGCGCCGTCATGCCCGGCCAGCGACTGGTAGGTGGTCCCATGCTGCAAGCTTTCGTCTTCGAGAAGATCGGCGTTGTCGTCGGTGACCTGTACTTCCTCGACCCGAACCCGAGCCCAGGGCAGGAGGGGCCCGAGCACGGCGTCCGGCTTGAGCTGCGCGCCTTCGACCGGGGCGACCTCAAGAGCAGCATCTACTCAGCCGTGCCGATCGCGGCGGGCAAGCCGATCTGGCGGGTGGACCTGCTTGAGGCGGTGGACGGCAAGCCCGGCAGCTTCAACCGCACCCACCACCACCCGAAGTTCACCGAGACATGGGACCCGAGCCCGCGCAAGTTCCAGCGGGAGCTGTCGCAGGACCCGCTCGGCTGGCTGACGGCTGAACTGGCCGACCTGCCGGGCATCCTCGAGCGGGCGGAGGTCCCGCAGGACATCGCCGACCCGTCGGACGCGGGCAGCCTCAAGGACATGGCGCCCGCGATCGTCGGCGTCGCCAGCATGATGCTCGACAAGGTCCGGGCCGGCGAACTCGGCACCGCCCCGGCCGACGACGCGGTCGACAGCATCAGGAACGGGTGGCTTTAGCCGTTCGTCGGTTTTGCAGCGCGCCTTTTGTCCGCGGGGGTACGGGGGTCGTCCCCCCCTGGAGATAGACGGTTTGAGCGTCCGATACGGCAGCGCGCCTTTTGTCCGCGGGGGGTACGGGGGGTCGTCCCCCCGGGAGATGGACGGTTTGAGCGTCCGATACGATGGCGTTTTTTGCCATCGGACGCTCAAACCGTAGCTTTTCCGCCCGGCGTGACTAGGCTGTCTATCTGGCGTTCGAATTTGAAGGGCGGCAGGCTATGGGACGCGACGAAGCGGTGATAGGGGCGGTGGGCGTCCTCATCATCGCCACGCGCGGCCAGGCTGGTCCCGGTGAAGTAAAGGTCAGGGTTCGCGGCGGCTCGGAGAATTTCCTGGCCTGGTCGACTACACCGCTCTCCAAGGGGACTACCGTCCTTATCACTGAGTACCGAGGCCCGCGCGCCGTCGACGTCATGGAGTGGGACGATCCCCTCGGCGAGGCACCCTCGATCCCCGGTTCCAGTCAAGTGCATCGCTCAGGAGAGTGACATTATGTTGGGCTACCGCGTTCCCGCGCCGGACGAGGCCATGCTGGTCTCTGGCGGCCGCTACGGACTCAGGGAGGCTCCCTTCCGGGTAGTCACCGGACACGGCGCGTTCGTCATGCCAGGTTTCCGCAAGGCACGCTATCTCACGCTTTCCATGCAGGAGGCCGAGGTCTCCGAGACCTGCGTGACCAAGCAGGGCATCTCGCTGAACGTCCGCGCGGTGATCGCCTTCAAGGTGGGCAACGACTCCGAGTCAATCGTCAACGCCGGGCAGCGGTTCCTGTCCGACCAGGACCAGATGTCGATCCTGACCGGCCGTATCTTCGCTGGTCACCTGCGCTCGATCATCGGCTCGATGACCGTCGAGGAGATCGTCACCGAGCGCCAGAAGCTGGCCACCGAGGTGCTCGACGGGTCAAAGGGGGAGATGGCCACCATCGGCCTGACCGTCGACTCGCTGCAGATCCAGTCGATCGACGACATGGGGGCCGGCTACATCGCGGCGATGGCCGCGCCGAACAACGCCGCGATCCAGCGGCAGGCCAAGATCGCCCAGGCCGCGGCCGACCAGGCGGCGGCCGAAGCGCAGCAGGCATCGATCCGCAAGCAGGCGGAGTACGCCAGGCAGACCTCGGTCGTGCAGGCGCAGTACAAGGCGGAGATCGACAAGGCGCAGGCGGAGGCGGCCCAGGCGGGCCCGCTGGCCCAGGCCGGTGCGCAGCGCGCGGTCATCGCCGCCCAGGCAGAACTGGCACAGCACCAGGCCGAGCTGCGCCAGCAGCAGCTCGTCTCTGAGGTGATCAGGCCCGCGCAGGCCGAGGCCGAGAAGGTCAAGATCCTCGCCATCGCCGACGCGGAGCGGACCAGGATCGCCGCCGAGGCCGCGGCCTCCAACAACCGGGTCGCGCTCGACCAGCTGCTGATCGCCCAGCTCCCGCAGATCGTCAAGGAGGCGGCCATCGGGCTGAGCGGCGCCAACGTAACCGTCCTGAACGGCGCTGACGGCCTCGGCGAGATCGCCGCCGGCCTGGTGAGCCAGGGGCTGACGATCCTTGAGTCCGTCCGCAAGGGCGTCGGGGTTCCCCCTGTCGACGGCGAGGCTTCCGCGCTGAGCAACGGGCAGCGGCCGACCGCTTAGCTGCTGTCCTTTTACTTTTCAAGCATTGACCCTAATCACGGCGAAGGTTAGCGTCGGTAGTCCTTTGCGAAATGCGAAGTGCCGACGCTAACCTTCTCCGTTCCGGGTCCTGCACTGAAACCGATTGCTGTTGGAGCGCAACGCCGCCAGCAATCGATTGCGCCCTGGCCGCCTACGACGGGTCGCGAAGCAGCACGAAGTTGGTCGCGGTCACCTTCATCACCAGGTCGCCCTCCTGATTGGTCACCTCGGCGAGCGTCTTGACGACTCCCCGGTCAGGCTTGCTCGCCGAGCGCCTGGACTCGAGCACGGTGGCGCGGACATGCAGCGTGTCCCCCGGGCGCACCGGTCTTGGCCAGCGAAGCTCGTCCACGCCCGCGGCGCCGAGGCTGCTTTCCTGGCTGAGCCAGCGGTCAACCAGCAGCCGCATCATCATGCTGGTGGTGTGCCAGCCGCTCGCGATGAGACCGCCGAACGGGCCGTCCTTGGCCGCCGCCGAGTCGATGTGAAACGGCTGCGGGTCGTACTGACGGGCGAAATCTACGATCTCCGTCTCGCTGAGGGTAAAAGTGCCGCACTCCGCGGTGAACCCGGGCACGTAGTCCTCAAAGTAGAGCGGCTCTGGGCCAGCTTGATCAGTCACGGGGGCTAGTATCCCAATTTGCCCCTCAGCCGTCACCTGACCAGCAGTTTTGTGTCCTAGACAAGGCCTTTCTGTCCGGATTTGATCACAGCATGATCACGGAAAAAATTCTGTTTACCTGCGGACGGTCGTCGCTGCCTGCAATAGTTCCAACCGATAGCTCGACGTGGACGAAAGCATTGATACGGCCACAGGACTATCGAAACCATGACGTAGCGGGCGTTCGTATTTTCGAAACCCGCTGCAAGCTTTAGGGGCCCGCCGAGAGGCACGAGCAGCCGCGTAGGCAGGCGAGGCAACGACACTGGGGAGAGCATGACCGCTGGGCGCAGCTACCGCCAGCCGGTGCGGATCAGACGCAGGGGACGACATGCCAGTCCCTCGCAGGTAGAGAGGGTGGCGCTGCAGGCGGGCAAGGCGGCTCCGGCCGTCGCCATCGCCGGCGCGCTAGTCGCGGCACCTACGGTGCAGCACGCGCTCGCCGCCTCTGCCAGGCCGCTCACGGCGACGACTCAGGGACAGACAGCGGGCAACGCGGTCAAGCAACTGCCGTCCACCCCCGGGCAGAATGTGCCCGGGCCGGCCGGGACGTCGCTGAGCGGACAGTCCATCGACGGGCAGGACCTGACCCGGCAGACGGCGACGCTGGACGCGTTCAGCAAGCACCACGTTACCGTGGCGGCCACCACTACGGCCGCGCGGCACACCGCAACCGCTAAGAACACCTACTACACGGTGCGCAGCGGCGACTCGCTGTCCACGATCGCGGAGCGGTATTACCACAACCCGAGCGACTGGCAGTACCTGTACCACGAGAACGGGAACAAGATCTCTAACCCGAACGCCATTTACCCGGGTGAGAAGATCGAGGTCCCGGCCTCCGCGCCAGCGCACTACGCGGCTGCCAGCTACGTCCCGAAGCATGCGAAGACCGGGACTACGACGGCCGCGAGCACCCGCCGGGGCTCCACCATCGGCGGCACCGTCGACGGCGGCAACGTGGTCACCCAGTCGGCCGCCGAGGGCATGTACAGCTGCTCAGGGCTTGAGCAGCTGTGGGAGCAGGCAGGCGGCAGCGCGACCGACGCGTTCATGGCAGCCGAGATAGCCAAGGCGGAGTCCGGCGGCAACCCGAACGCGATCAGCCCGACCGCCGACTACGGCCTCTGGCAGATCAATGCCTCGAACGGCTCGCTCGCCACGCTCAACCCGTACCAGAACGCCCGGTCGGCGATCATCCTGTCGCACGACGGCACCGACTGGAACCCGTGGACGACGTACCACAGCGGCGCATACTACGGCAAGTGCTGACCAACTCCCCAGCGCGGCACAGCTGCCCGAGTTAGCCCGCCCGCGGTACCAACGCAACGCCAATCAGAGTCAGGCCGCTCCCCGGCAACGGGCGAGCGGCCTGACCGGTTTTCCGTCCGGCTAGCGGGCCTTGGCCAGGGTCTCCTCGATGCCAAGCCGGGCCAGTTCGTCGGCGCGCTCGTTACCCGGGTCTCCGTTGTGGCCCTTGACCCAGTTCCAGGTGACATCGTGCGGCTCCATCGCCGCGACCAGGCGCTGCCACAGGTCCACGTTCTTGACCGGCTGCTTCGACGAGGTCATCCAGCCCTTGCGCTCCCAGCCGGGCAGCCACTTGGTGATGCCGTCGAGCACGTACCTGCTGTCGGTGAACAACTGGACAGGGACCGGCCTGGTCAGCGCCTCGAGCGCGGAGATCGCGGCCAGCAGTTCCATCCGGTTGTTGGTCGTCGCCCGCTCGCCGCCGTGCAGTTCCCTGACCACGTCGCCGTAGCGGAGCAGCGCCCCCCAGCCGCCGGGCCCAGGGTTGCCGCTGCACGCGCCGTCGGTGTAAATCACTGCCCCCGGGGCGGGCGGGGAAGCGTTCCCCTGCGAGGTAACTGAGGTCATGCCGGACAGGCTACCGTGCGGACCGCTACCATCCCGGTTTATGACCTTTGGCGGCCCCAAAGACGCGGAGCTTGTCCTCGTCAACGGTAAGATCCGAACGCCGGCGCACCCGGCCGGCTTCACTCAGGCGGCCGCCGTCAGCGGCGGTACCATCCAGGCACTCGGCAGCGACGACGAGGTCCGCGAGCTCATCGGGCCGTATACCCGCGTGCTCAACTTGGGCGGCCGGCTCGCGATCCCCGCGTTCGGCGACGCGCACGTCCACCCGGTGCAGGGCGGCCTTGAGTCCCTGCGCTGCAACCTGACTGGATACCGGACCCGGGCGGGCTACCTCACCGCGATCGCCTCGTACAGCGAGGGGCTGCCGCCCAGTGCCTGGGTGCTCGGCGGCGGCTGGTCAATGCCCGCCTTCCCCGGCGGCAGGCCGAACGCGGCCGACCTGGACACGGTCACCGGCGGGCGGCCCGCGTTCCTGCCCAACCGGGACCACCACAGCGCCTGGGTGAACAGCGCGGCGCTGGCCATCGCCGACATCACCAAGCGCACGCCCGACCCACTCGACGGGCGGATCGAGCGCGACCGCGAGGGAAACCCGACGGGCGCGCTGCACGACGGCGCCATGCGGCTGGTCGCCGACTACGTACCGCCGCCGAGCCAGGCCGACCTGACCACCGCGCTGCTCACCGCCCAGCGGCACCTGCACTCGCTCGGCATCACCAGCATCCAGGACGCCTGCGTCGGCGAGGCGGGCGAGATCGGCATTCCCGACACGTTCGCCACCTACCGCAGGGCCGCCGCCGACCGGCTGCTCACCTGCCGGGTCACCGGCGCGCTGTGGTGGGACCGGCTCCGCGGCCTGCACCAGCTCGACACCCTGCAGTCGCGCAGGGAAGAGGCCGACGGCGGCGGCTACTTCCGCGCCACCACCGTCAAGCTGATGCTTGACGGCGTGTGCGAGACGTTCACCGCCGCGATGGGCGCACCGTACCTGGACGGCCACGGCCACGAGACCGAGCACTCGGGCTCGCTCTTCATCGAGCCCGACGAGCTGGCAGAGGCGGCGGCCATGCTTGCCGACCTCGGCTTCCAGATGCACTTCCACGCGATCGGCGACCGGGCGGTCAGCGCCGCGCTCGACGCGCTGGCGGGCCTGCCGCGATCGCAGCGGGTCAACGGCCGCCATCACATCGCCCACCTGCAGTTCGTCAGCCCCGCTGACCTGGAGCGGTTCGCGAAGCTCGGCATCACCGGCAACTTCCAGCCGCTGTGGGCCTGCATGGACGATCAGAACGACAAGCTCACGCTGCCGTTCGTCGGACTGGAACGGGCCAGCTGGCAGTACCGGATCGGGTCGCTGCTCCGGCTGGGGACCCGGCTGGCCTTCGGCAGCGACTGGCCCGTGTCGAGCGCCGACCCGCTGCAGGAGCTGCACGTGGCGGTCAACCGAGTGCTCTCTGCCCACCTCGGCGCGCCCGGTACCACCGAGACGACGGTGCCGCTGCTGTCCGGCGAGGCCGTCCGCGTGCAGGACGCCATCGACGCCTTCACCCGGGGCGTGGCCTACGTGAACCACGAGGAGGACGTGGCCGGCACGCTGGAGGCGGGTAAGGTCGCCGACTTCGCGGTGCTCGACCATGACCTGTACACCATCCCGCCCGGCGAGATCGGCGACACCAGCGTGGCGCTGACCATCGCGGGCGGCCGGGTGGTGCACGGGGACGAATAGGTGCCCTGCCTGGGACCTCCGGCCGACCGGCCGGAGGTGAGAAAACTGGCGCTGAAGCACGGATGAACTCCGGACCCCAGCCGTGACCTGGGGTCTCTTATGTGCTCTATTTAAAAGCGTGATCAATGAGCTGCCTTCGCCGGGGTCGACGGACCCCGCCGACCTCGCCATCCTGGCCGGCCTCCGGGTAGTGGACAACGAAGACGACGATCCGGTGCTGCTTTGGCCGGACGGGACAATCGTCGACACGTGGCGCGAGGACTACCCGTACGACGAGCGGATGACCCGCGAATATTACGACCACCACAAACGATTGCTGCAGATTGAGCTGGTCAAGCTGCAGAACTGGGTAAAGGACAGCGGCCAGCGGATCGTGATCGTCTTCGAGGGCCGGGACGCGGCTGGCAAGGGCGGCACGATCAAGCGGTTCACCGAGCACCTCAACCCGCGCGGTGCCCGCGTGGTCGCGCTGGAGAAGCCCTCCGAGCGGGAGATGACCCAGTGGTACTTCCAGCGGTACGTGGCGCACCTGCCGGCGGCCGGGGAGATCGTGATGTTCGACCGCTCCTGGTACAACCGGGCCGGGGTTGAGCGGGTGATGGGATTCTGCACCCCCGAGCAGTACCTGGAGTTCATGCGCGAGGCGCCGGAGTTCGAGCGGATGCTGGTCCACTCGGGGCTGCACCTGACGAAGTTCTGGTTCTCGGTGACCCGGTCCGAGCAGCGCACGCGCTTCGTGATCCGGCAGGTTGACCCGGTGCGGCAGTGGAAGCTGTCGCCGATGGACATCGAGTCGCTTGACAAGTGGGACGAGTACACCGAGGCCAAGGAGGCCATGTTCTTCTACACGGACACCGCTGACGCGCCCTGGACGGTGGTGAAGTCCAACGACAAGAAGCGTGCCCGGCTTGAGGCCATCAGGCACATCCTTGAGCAGTTCGACTACGACGGCAAGAACGAGGAGATCGTCGGCAAGCCGGACCGCAAGATCATCGGGCCGTCCAACCTGCTGTCGGAGAAGACCGCGATTCAGTCGTTCACCAAGCTGTAGGGCGCGGGGCGCCTCACGAAAACCGCCGTCAGCGGTACTGGCGCCACAGCTCGGGGATCGTAACGCCGAGGTCCAGGAGCAGACGGCGGAGCAGCGGCACCGAGATGCCGATCACGTTGTTGTGGTCGCCGTCGATCGAGTCGACGAACCAGCCGCCTAGGCCTTCGATGGTGAAGGCACCCGCCATGCCGAGCGGCTCGCCGGTGGCGACGTAGGCCGAGATCTCGGCGTCCGTCGGCGAGCCGAACCGCACCGTGGTCGCGCCGACCGCGGTCACCTGCTTGCCGCTGGCCGCTTGGATCACGCAGTGCCCGGTGAACAGCGTGCCCGACCTGCCCGAGAGCTGCTGCCAGCGGGTGATCGCCTCCTGCGGCGAGGCCGGCTTGCCGTACGCCTGCCCGTCCAGGTCAAGCATGGAGTCGCAGCCGATCACGATGCCGTCGGCCAGGCCGGCGGCGACCGTGGCGGCCTTGGCCGACGCCAGCACCTGGGTCAGCTCGCTGGTGCTGGGCGCGGAGTACGAGTCCTCGTCGACTCCGCTGACGATGACCTCGGGATGGATGCCGGCCGCGCGCAGCACGGCCAGGCGGGCAGGGGACTGTGAAGCGAGAACGACGCGCACGCCCGCCACCCTACGCGAGACGGCGCCGGTCACGCGTCCGGGCGGGTGCTG
>Ga0302325_10018676_pt1 | contig 14602 bp, 16 predicted proteins | sample Palsa_T0_2_FD_201948 | JGI IMG/M metagenome (GOLD analysis project Ga0302325, IMG submission 201948) | Peat permafrost microbial communities from Stordalen Mire near Abisko, Sweden - Palsa_T0_2 | ecosystem: Environmental > Terrestrial > Soil > Palsa > Peat permafrost | place: Sweden: Abisko... | reverse complement strand
GGCCGTGGGCCGCAAGATGGTGTTGGTGATGTTGGAGACGATCTCGGCATCCGAAAGTCCGGGTTGCGCCCTCAACTTCTGCCACTCTGTATCCGCGCCAAAAGTCTTCCAGACGGATTCGCGGTGGGCCAGATCGTCATAGGCCAGCATGTAAGTGAGGTTGGGAACATTGCGCCCGAAGCGCGTCTGCCCGAAGAACACCGGGTTCATGCCGAGGCGTTTGAAGACCGCCATTTCGCCATCGCCGAACATCTTGATCTTACGATCGAGAGTCAGCGAGGTGTTGGATTCGTAGGTGCGCATTTCGAACAGATGGGTCTTGCCGCCCGCTGGCGGTTGCAGCACAGGCATGCTGGGGAAGGCCTTCAATAGCGACACTTCACGCCGGTTGTAGGGTAGATCGCCGCCAAGGTAAGCCTCGAACCCCTTGCGATATTCGGCGTCGGAATGCAGGCGGTCATTCAGCGTCTCTACCGATGCAAAATCCGGATGGCTCACCAGCATCATCAGGTAGGGCGCCTGTTCACCGATCACCGGATTGAAAAACGCCACCGGCGGCATGCCGAGTTTCTTGATGGCCGGGACGTAATACTTCTCGAAAAAATCATTGGTCCGCTGCGCCTGCGGGCCGTTCTTCATCTGGAAACGCTGAATTTCATAGTACTGGGAACGGCTCGGCTCTTCGGCGGCAAGAAGGCCAGCCCCGGCTCCGGCGGACGCGGACATGAACACTCTCCGATTCATGGTTACAGCGTATGACAAAACACGGGTCAACCGCGAAAGAAGTTCCTCGCGATGAAAATCACGTTGGCCGGGCGCTCAGCAAGCCGCCGCATGAAATATGGGTACCAGGCCTCTCCGAAAGGAACGTAGACGCGCACGTTGTAGCCCTCCGCGCGAAGTGTTTTCTGTAGATCCCTCCGGATGCCGTAGAGCATCTGGAATTCGAAACGCTCGGCGCCGATGTTCTGTTCGCGCGCGAAATCGATGGTGGCTTGAACCATCTTTTCGTCGTGTGTGGCGATGCCGGGATAGTTGCCGCGTTCCAGCAGGATCTTCATCAGCTTGACGAAGTTCGCATCCACCTCGGCCTTCTCCTGAATCGCGACGCTGGCAGGCTCCAGGTACGCGCCTTTGCAGAGCCGGACGCGTATGCGGCGGCGGTTTAGTTCCTCAATATCTGCTTCACTCCGCACCAGATAGGCCTGAATCACCGCACCGCAGGATCCTGTCTCGGCGTGCAGATCGTAGACGATCTTGAGCGTGCGGCCCGTGTAGGCAGTGGATTCCATATCGATACGCACGAAGCTCCTGTGCTTCGCCGCTTCGCACACCACTTGGCGCACATTCGAAACGCAAGCTTCCTCGGAAAGATCGAGCCCAAACTGGGTCAGCTTGAGCGAGACATTTCCTTCGATCTTTGTGGCATCGATCTCGCGCAGAGCCTGTATGTAGATTTCGCGGAAGCGCTCGGCTTCGGCTAGCGACGTGATGTCCTCGCCCAGATGATCGAGCGAGACGGTCATGCCCTGATTATTAACCGAGCGGACGGCCGTCAGCGCCTCCGCCAGCGTCATGCCGGCGATGAACCGGGCGGAGAGAGGCCGCGCCAATCGCGATGTTTCCATCCAGCGCCGCAAGCGTTTCTGGCGAGAGAGAAGTAAGAGAAAGCTGCGTAACATTCGTGAACGGGATACCTGAATTTAGGATGGTACCGCACGCGGCCCGTTTACTTTTCCGCCAGAAAAAACACGGCGCCGTCTCCCCGGTAGGTGAGTTCGAAATCCTCCCCTCCGCGGCGTTCCATGCGTCCGATGACCACTGCCCAGCGGTCATAATCCGCGCTGCCGAAGCGGAATTTGCCAAGCGACGTATGCTGCCGTATCAGCGCCAGCTTTCTCTCGAGAGCTGCTTCGTCAATGGCCACCTGATCGGGTGGTTTAGGCGCCGTTTGAGGGTCAAGGGCAAGCCGAATCACCCCCCGAGAACCCCTTCCCTCGCAGATCGCTTCATCCAGCCAGCGCCCTTTCTGCGGTCCTGCCCCACGAAATGAATAGCGCCCGAGCACCGCGACCGCCTTGTTTTCATAGTCCTTCCAGTTAGCCGTCGCCTGGCACACGGGGACGGGGTCCAGAGGCGGCTCCGCCGCGATCTGGCCGAGAAGACACACGAAGAGACATAAAGTCCTTCCCCAAAGCATCATCCAAGCAACGACGTCGAAAACGGCCCGGAAGTTGCACCCCAAATCGCCCGGTAGAAACCTTAACTTTTGTGAACCCCGGTAACGTCGCGTCTCGTGATACCGTACTATCACTTTGTACGATGCCGGACCTTTCTGTCCTTTTGGTAGATGACGATACGGAACTCGCCGCGCTCATGCAGGAATTCTTCGCGACGCGAGGCTTCCGGCTGGAGCCGGTTTACGATGGCGCGCGGGGTTTGGCTCGCGCTTTGGAGGGGAAGTTCGATCTCCTTTTGCTCGACGTGATGATGCCCGGTCTCGATGGCTTTGAGATGCTGCGGCACTTTCGCCGCCGCTCCCAGACGCCCGTGATCATGCTTACCGCCAGAACGGAGCAGCGGGACCGCATCGCCGGGCTTGACGCCGGGGCCGACGATTACCTTCCCAAGCCATTCAGCCCCGATGAGTTGCTCGCGCGCATTCGCGCTGTCTTGCGTCGCACGGGCCGGCCGATTTTCAGCGCCGAAGAAACTATCGAAGCGAATCGCGTCCGGCTCAATACGGGCGCCCGCACCGTCAAGTACGATGGTAATGAGATCGATTTAACGGCGATTGAGTTCGATATTCTGGAAATTCTCGTGCGCTCGGCCGGCCGGGTCGTCTCGAGAGATGAACTGATGAACATCCTTCATCAGCGTGAAGCTACTCCGTTTGAAAGGTCCGTGGACGTTCATGTCAGCCACCTCAGAAAAAAGTTCGAAGCCAATCGCTCCCTTATCCGTACCATCCGGGGCGTCGGCTATCAGTTCGCCGCAGGAGAAAGCGAATAGCGGAATGAATTCAATCCTGGTGAAGATTTCGTTGTTATTCTTCGCCACGATTGCCGCGACGCTAGTGGCTTTCTGGGTGATTGGCTATCTGGTCGCTCCCACCCCTGCTCGCCGGACCGATCTCTATAACCGTACGCTCGCCATGCAGATGGGTGAAGCGCGCGTTGCCTACGAAACGGGCGGCCCGCAAGCGGTGAAGGCATTTCTTGACCGTATTAACAAGATCTTCCCGAATGAGCGGTTCTTCACCGATGCGAAAGGGCACGATCTGGTAACCGGCGTTGACCGTTCTGACCTGATTGCACGCTTTCGTAAAGGTCCGAAGGGTCCTCCACTGCCCTTTCTCGAGGGGCCAAGCGAACGTGTCATGTACTTTCCCTCAACAGATGGAAGGTACGCAATTCTCGCGGTGACACATCCGCTGCCCGACGATACCGCGGTGCTGCCCTATGGGCTGTGCGTGCTGGCAGCGGTAGGCGTGATCTGTATCGTCATGGCGCTCTATCTGGCTTCTCCGTTGCGAAAACTGCGGCATACGGTCGATCAATTCGGCAACGGAGATCTTTCCGTGCGCGCCAATACCAAACGTAGCGACGAGTTTGGCAGCCTGTCCCGCGCGTTCAATCATATGGCGGACCGGATCCAAACACTCCTTACGGCCGAACGCCGGCTGCTGCAGGATATTTCGCATGAGCTGCGCAGCCCGCTGGCGCGGTTGGAATTCGCGGTCGAACTGGCCCGCACGAGTGACAACCGCAACGCGTCGCTGGACCGCATCAAGCGCGACCTCGATCGGCTGGGAACTCTAGTTGGTGAACTCTTCCAGGTGACCCGTGCGGAAGGCGATCCGGCATCGCGCAAGAATGACGATGTCGCGCTCGATTCACTGGTGCATCTGCTGGTGGAAGATTGTACGCTCGAAGCGGAGGTTCGCCATTGCCGTGTTTTGATGAACGCCGATGAGCCGGTCTTGATTCAAGGCGACGCGGAGCTGCTGCGCCGGGCTTTGGAAAATGTGCTGCGCAACGCGATCCGCCACTCGCCGGAAGGAAGCGCGATTGAAGTAGGCTTGCAGCGCCGCAACGGAAGCGCCGTTCTCAGCGTTCGCGATTACGGCACCGGCGTTCCCGAAGAAACCTTGCACGATATTTTCAAGCCGTTCTTCCGCGTGGATAGCGACCGCAACCGCGCGAGCGGCGGCGTGGGTCTTGGCCTCGCGATCGCCCAACGCGCCGTGCATTTGCACCACGGACGCCTGGAGGCGCAGAACATGCATCCAGGATTGATGATGACGATGGAGCTTCCTGTAACGCAGAATTGAGGGCATGACTCTCCACGACGAAGAAATTGTAGAACTTGCCACTCCTACGGGCCCCATGCGGACGTACGTGTTCCGGCCTAGGCAGGAAGGCCGCTTTCCGGGTATTCTTTTTTATTCGGAGATCTTTCAGCTCACCGGGCCGATTCGCCGCTTGAGTGCGTTTCTGGCGGGGCATGGCTTCGTTGTCGCCACGCCGGAGATCTATCACGAACTGGAGCCCGCCGGGTCTGTGATCGGTTACGATCCCGAGAGCGCCGCGCGAGGCAACGCGCACAAGACCACGAAAGAACTTTCGTCTTACGATTCGGATGCGCGAGCCGTACTGGATTTTTTAGCGGGGCACCCGGCGTGTTCAGGCAAGCTGGGCACAATGGGCGTGTGTATTGGCGGCCATTTGTCGTATCGCGCGGCGTTCAATCCGGATGTGCTGGCAGCAGCCTGTTTCTATGCCACCGACATTCACAAGGGCGGCCTCGGCAAGGGGATGAATGACGATTCCCTCAAGCGCACCAGTGACATCAAGGGCGAGTTGTTGATGATCTGGGGCCGGCAGGATCCGCACGTTCCGCTCGAAGGCCGCAACGCGATCCATGCGCGCCTGGAAGAAGTGGGCGCGAATTTCCAATGGCTTGAATTCAATGCGGCGCATGCTTTCATGCGCGACGAAGGGCCGCGATTCGATCCGTCTCTTTGGCGGCACTCCTTCAACCTGGTTATCGAATTGTTCCATCAGAGATTGAGCTGATGCGGATTGCGATTGTTACCGATATTCACGGCAACCTCACCGCGTTTGAGGCGGTTTTGGCGGATTTGCGCCATAAAGCCCCCGATCTGATCGTGCAAGGTGGAGACCTGGCGCACGCCGGCGCCAACCCCGCCGAGGTCGTCGACCGGATTCGCGATCTTGGATGGGCGGGCGTCCTGGGCAATACGGACGAGATGCTATTCGATCTGGGGCCATTGCGGGAATTCGCGAGCCAGTCCGCGCAGGTGCAACCGCTGCTCCCTCTAATCGAGGCGATGGCGGTGGCTACGAGTGAAGCGCTTGGGGAGGAGAGGCTTGCATGGCTGCGGTCTCTTCCACTTGAGTGGACGCAGGATGAAATCGGACTGGTGCATGCCAGCCCAAAGAGCTTATGGCGCGCGCCGTATCCGGAAGCCGCCGATTCGGATTTGGAATCCGTATACCGACCGCTAGCCAAGGCGCTCGCCATCTATGGGCACGTGCATCGGTCCTATATTCGAAGCCTGCCGGGAATGACGGTGGCCAATACGGGCAGTGTCAGCCTGTCGCACGATGGTGACCCGCGCTCCTCTTACTTGCTGATCGACGATGGCGTGCCTTCAATCCAGCGCGTTGAGTATGACGTGGAGCGCGAACGAACCGCGCTTTCCACCAGCGGGTTTCCGCATTGGGAATGGACGGCTAAGATGCTTGCCGCCGCGCGCCCGCAAATGCCCTGATTATTTCAAGATCGTTTCGCGTGAGACAGTGTCGAACTGGCCGTGGCAGCCTTTGACAACCCAGACTCCCCGCCTGTCGAATCCCCACGTTTCGTCGCGAACGCAGCCGGAGCCGCCCAGGTCTTTCACTAGGACAGCGCCCTCACTTGTGTCCGCCTCGCAGTATTTCTTAGAGCCATCCGCGGAGGAACACTCTGTCGATTTCAAACCGTTCCCCGCGCCCCATACATGCCCGGTACCGGAAACCTCCGGCGGTTTGTAGGTCGCCGCGCCGCCGGTTTCAAACTCCGCCTTGCAAAAGCGTTCCACCCAGACGCCGCCCGCGTCATAGCCCCATGATTTTCCATAGACACAAGGCTGTGAACTAAGAGTCTTGATGAGACGCAACCCGCCCCGCGTATCGGCCTGGCAAAAGTGGCGCTTCTTCTTGTCGGCAGATTCGCACTCGAAGGTGTGAACCTGAATGTAATCCTTACCTCGATCAATCAGCACTCCAAGCATGCCGAGTTCGGAGACCGCGAAATCGGCTTTGCATCCATGGTCAACCCATATGCCGCTGCCGTCTTTATCCCAGCTATAACCTTTGCGGCAGACCGCCGTGCTGATCTGCCGCAACATTTGGACGCCGCTGCCGCCGTCGGCCTGACAGTATTCGCGGCCTCCACGCTCAGATGAACAAGTCACATTAATGGCCGCCTGCGCTGTCACGCAAATAGCGGCCATTCCTATCCCCAGTACCAAATTCCGCATAGTGGTTGTGCTCTTAGTATTCCACGCTCAACCACCACGCAGGTTGTTACTGTCCGCCGAGATACTGTACGTGGACGTAGGTACCGAGTCTTACGTTGTAGGCGAGGTACCAACCTGGATCGTCCGGATCGTCATAGATCACAACTTCGTCGCCGCCCCAGTTCCAATCGGAGCAAAATGCAAGGTCCATGGGGCCCACGCCGAAATAGAAGCCGTTGAACCAGAAGCGGCTCGGACCGCCGCCGGCCAAGTGCCAAATATGGCTCTTGCCGAACCCACCGGTGAATCGGCCGTGCTCGTAAGGATGATCCAGATGATAATCCACGCCTGGACGATCGTGACCTACCCATACCTTCCCTTTGTCCACGTGGGGAGCGTCGGGATGTCCAGGCTTCTCCGCGAAATGGCCGGCTTGCGCGGGTGAATGCGCTGGAGCCTGCGCGCGCGGCGTTGGACCGTGTGCCGGAATATTATTCCTTCCACCTACTTCCTGTTTGCCCTTCTGTGCAGCCGCTGGCGTCAACATCATCAAAACAGCGGCCAAAAGTCCTATCGTTGTCTTCATATTTTCCTCGTGTGCAAGTTATGTACCATCAGGGAAGTTCTTTGCGGGCCGCGGCAGCCAGGTGCGTGTCCGCTACATGCGGGGTTTGATGAATTGTGATTTCATTCACATTCTTCAAATAGAACATGGGTGCACCCTTTGCCGTCATTGCCTTGACGTGATTGAAATCGGCGTCCGTTACATCATCCAGCACAAATGCAGGCCGGCGATCTTCTTTCATGAATCCGACATCGACGTTGTTGAACTCGATTCCTCTGGCGTGGCGTAGGAAGAACCCATAGGCGGGGAGCATGCCGAACATGGAAGGTTCGGGATACTCTTTTTCGCGTTCCGGAGTGTCATAAGGCTCGCGAGGCGGCACGCCCCCGGAGGCGCGAAAGAAGAATGTATTTACCAGATCGGGCGGTTGTTTGGCCACTTGATCGAGATTCAGTCCGCCTCGGTACAGAATGCGGATGTTGCTGAGTTTGACGTCTTCGACGTCATGGCCCGGGATGCCGGAGATGATCGAGCCATAACGTGGGTCCGCATCGGAAACCACCATGTTGCTGATGCCGATCCGGCGGATCGATCCAATGGGAACGCCCTCCGGAGCGCGCATACGGCTTCCCAGGCGGATGAAGATCGGCGCATTGGAAACATCGCGCATCGTGATATTCGAGATCGAAACATCTTCAATGTGAGCGCCATCGACCGATTCGAGAGCCAGGCCGCGTGAACGGTCGAACACGATGTTGGAGATGGTGATGTTGCGGTAATCGCCCTCGGTTTCGGTGCCGATTTTGATACGGCCGGTGGGTCCGTCGCGGTCGGGAGCTTTGGTAACCGTGCGTTTGTAGGTCGCATCCAGAAGTGAGCCGATGTCATAACCGCTCACCAGGCAGTCGCTGATCGTGACGTTCTCCGTGGGGCGCGCGAAGCCGAGAGCATGCGTTGTCTTAAGTACGATGGCATCGTCATTGGGCGAATTGACGCTGGTGTTCGAGATGCGGACGTTGCGGCAGGAATCGATGTCGATCCCGTCGCGGTTCGTGTCGATCATCAGGTTGTCGATGGTGAGGTTGTCGACGCCGGTGGCGAGAATGCCGAAGTGGCCGCCGGTAGAAATCGAGAAATCGCGCAGGGTAACGTTCCGGCACTGCTTGAGTGCGATCGCTTTATCGCCGCCCGCGCCACGTTCGCGGACAAGCGCCTTGCCGCTGATGATGCCGCCGCCTGTAATCGCGATGTCTTCCAGGTTCTCGCCCCAAATCAGGCTGTTGTGGAAGTGGCTATGGCCGGCGTCCTGGAACTTGCTCCACTCGTTCGGTTCCGCGGCGTCGTAGGTGGCCGCATCAGCGCTGGCTTCGATTACTGCCCCGCGTTCAAGGTTCAGCGTGACATGCGATTTCAGGCGGATCGATCCGGTGACATAAACGCCAGGCGAGAAGTTCACAATCCCGCCGCCGGCCGCGGCAGCCGCCTCAATTGCTTTGTTGATCGATGGATAAGACTTCACGTCGAACGTGGCAGCATGAGAGTAGCCGATGAAGCAGAGAGTGAGCAGCAGGCCGCGAGCCATAAATGGACATTAACATCTATCGCGGCCGGTTCGCGCCGTCGCCAACCGGGCCGTTGCACTTCGGTTCGCTTGTCGCTGCGCTAGGCAGTTACATGGATGCGAAAGCGCATGGTGGCGAGTGGCTGGTCCGCATGGAGGATATCGACACTCCCCGCGTGGTTCCAGGCGCAGCCGATGACATTCTGCGGACTCTCGAACGTTTTGGTCTGGCGTGGGATGGCCCGGTGCTCTACCAGAGTTCGCGGATCGATGCCTATGAATCCGCTCTTGCAGACCTTCGCAAGCGAGATCTGGTGTTCGCATGCAGTTGTTCGCGTAAGGATACCGGCGACCGTTATCCTGGCACCTGCCGCGCCGGCGCGCATGGTGACCGAACTTCGTGGCGCCTTCTCGTGGGCGGTGAGGTTGTGGAGTTCGTCGACCGGCGCCTCGGCCCGCAGCGCCAGAACGTCGAGGAATATTGCGGCGACTTCGTGTTGAAGCGCGCCGACGGCCTGTTCGCCTACCAACTCGCCGTGGTTGTGGATGACGCCTTTCAGGACATTACAGATGTGGTCCGCGGTGAGGACCTGCTGGATTCGACAGCGCGGCAGATTCTCCTGCAGCGCGCTCTCGGGTATCCGCAGCCTGGCTATCTGCATCTGCCGGTGGTGTTAAATGAGGCCGGACAGAAGTTGAGCAAACAGACGGGCGCGGCGCCTCGAGACCTGAACCGGGTGGAAGAGTTGCTGGAGCAGGCCCGTACTTTGTTAGCGTAGAAGTCTTCATGCATTGGTACGAGGCAGAGGTTCGAGAACTGGAGCAAACACGCCCGCGCATAGCGTGTCCCGTGGTGTTTTATGGAAGTTCGAGCATCCGTTTGTGGCCGCGTCTGGATCGCGACGGGCAGATCGTGAATCGAGGATTCGGCGGATCGACGTTAGAGGCTTGCGTCCACTTTTTCGACCGCCTGGTGGTTCCGCTGAGTCCGCGTTCGCTGGTGATTTATGCCGGAGACAATGACCTCGGCGATGGGCATAGCGCGGAACAGGTATTGACCGATTTTCGCGAATTGGCAGGGAAGATTGAGAAGCAACTGCCAGGCATGCCTTTCGGGTTTATCTCCATCAAGCTGAGCCCTGCCCGGATGGGGATTGCCGATCGTATCAGGCGCTCGAATGAATTAATCCGCAAAGAAATCGAGTGTCATCCCGCGGCTTATTTCATCCCGATCTACGACGCCATGCTCGATGAGAAAGGCATTCCGAAGCGAGAATTCTTCCTTGCCGACGGACTTCATTTGAACCTGACGGGATACCGGCTTTGGGAACAAATACTGTCTTCTTATCGAAACCGAATCTTCACGCCACTTTCGGATGACTGTAATAAAGTGCAATTATCCTTGAATAACAGTGAATCGGGAGTACAAAAAGTGGTTTAGTCCACTCCTGAATCGTGACATGGAGCTGCTTGTCTTCGGACACTGCGGCGCGAGGGTGCTCGTCTTTCCCACGCGGCAGGGGCGCTTCTACGATTTCGAAGACTGGGGACTCGTGGATTCGTTAAGGAACCATCTGGTCGCGGGCCATCTACAACTGTTCTGCGTTGACAGCATCGATTCGGAGAGCTTATACAGTTTCGATGCCCCCGCAAGAGACCGCATCGCGCGCCACAATCAGTACGAGCGTTACATCCTCAACGAGGTGGTGCCGCTGACGGCGGATCTGAACCCGAGCGAGACTCTCATCGCACACGGGTGCAGCATCGGCGCGTATCACGCGGTGAATATTGCATTCCGGCACCCGGGTTTGTTCCGACGCGTAGTGGGACTCAGTGGACGATACGACTTGACGAAGGCCGTGGGCTCCTACCCGGACCTGTTCCATGGGCATTACGATCCGGACCTGTACTTCCATATGCCGAACCACTTTCTGCCGAATCTGGAAGAGGCGGATATGCTCGGCAAGCTACGGTCGCTTCAGATCACGCTGGCTGTCGGGGAAGAGGACTATTTCTGCGAGAGCAACCGCGAGATGAGCAGGGCGCTGTGGGATAAAGGCGTTTGGCACACACTGGATATCTGGCCTGGGAAAGCGCACAAGGCTTCGTATTGGCGTCAAATGGTGGAGCGGTATTTCTAGTGGAAGATTGAAACGCCGGGGACATCTCCCGTGGTGAATGGGATGCCCAGGACTTGAGCGAGCGTTGGCGCTACAGCCCGCATATCGATGATGCCTAGGTCCACATTACGGCGGATGCCTGGGCCGGCGACGAAGAACGACGCCAGTAACTCCGGGTGTGTTGGCGAGTAGCCATGGGTGCCCCCGACTTTCTTTTCTTTGGCTGTCGCTCCCGTCTGGACATTGGTTACCGCGAAGTTGATCTTCATATCTACCCAGAACGCCGCGTTCGGAGCGCCGCCTAGTTTCGAGATCTCATCGAGGGTGAGGATCTTCTCGATTCCGTTCGCGGGGTCAGCGGCTAAGCGGCGCAACAGTTGTCCAACGACGTCGCGATCCTTGGGGTCCTTAACGATGATTGCCGCCGAGCCGCCATCCACTCGCGGGAACGCCTTCCAGTTCGTTACCTTGCCATCCTTCACGGTGACGAATCCGGCCTCAACGAACGGGATCATCAGCGAGAGCGTGTGGTCGGTACGCGCGAAGCCGTGGTCGGAGACGACGCAGATGGCGTAGTCCGGGAAGTTGGCGCGAGCCGCGTCTTCGAGTTCACCCACACGGCCGTCTAGCTCTTCGAGAGCTGCGAGAGACTCAGGGCTGAACGGCCCCGTGGCGTGTTCGATGTGGTCTAGCGCGGCGAGATGTACGGTGATGAACTGGGCTTTCTTGTCGCGTAGAATCGCGGCGGCGTAACGGGTGCGCTGGCGATCTCCCGGCAAGGCGTCATCGAGATCGTTGATGTAAGGGCCGGCCTGCTTTTCGATCACCGCCATCAAGCCAGGTGTGCTAACCGCTCGCATGAGCTTCAGATCCTCGGGCGACTTGGCGGCGCGCCAGAATTCCGGGATCAGGTAGCGTACGCCGGGAACTGAGACGCTCACCGGCCAGGAGACGCTGCCCGTAATGAGACCGGCCTTCGATGCGGCTTCCCATAGCGTGGGAACCTTGATGTCTTCGCTGTACCAATACCAACCGCTCGCGTTCTTGTCGAGCGGGTCGAAGGTCAGGTTGGAGTAGATGCCGTGCTTCGACGGCCACACTCCGGTGAGGATCGTGGTGTGGCTCGGGTAGGTGACGGTCGGTAGCACTCCTCGCACACCGGAGGCGTGAGCCCCTTCGGCCAGGATTCGCCTGAGATGAGGGATCTTGAGCTGGTACTCATCGGCCTTGGTTACGTAATCGGGCCGCATGCCATCGATCGAAATCAGGACCACTGCGCGGTGCGACTGCGCGGCTGAATGTGACAATAGCGCTACAAATAATAGGGCCAAGCGAGTGACTCTCATCGTTGAGAGATTAACATCGAAGAAGGATGAAACTCCTCGGGCTGGCATTGATGGCCGTAGGCTTCGGTACGGCGGCCGAGCAGTGGACCATCGTCGAGAGCCCTCACTTCGAGCTTTATACTTCCGGCGACGCAAAGGCGGCCCGCGAGACCATCGTCTTCTTCGAACAGGTACATGACCTCTTCGCGAGCTGGAACGCGAAGGAGCAGGCGGCTGCTCCAAGGGTCAAGATCATCGTCTTTCAGGACGAAGCGGAGTACCGGCGGTACCAGCCGAACCAACTGGCTGCGGCCTTCTTTCTCTCGGGCGTGGCCGGCGACTTTATCGTCACAAGGAGTCTCAATCGAGATACCTATCCGGTGGCCGTGCACGAGTATGTCCACCTCGTGGTGAAGCGCTCCGGGCTCAGGATCACGACAGCCATGAACGAAGGGCTTGCCGAGTTCTACTCAACGCTCAAGGTTACAAAGGCGGGCATCGAGATCGGAACGCCGCCAGTGGCGCGGCTCTTAGCGCTGCGCTACAGCACGCTAATCCCGCTCGACGTTCTATTCTCGGTCAGCACGCGCTCGCCGATCTATCGCGACCGGGCGCAGGTGGACGCCTTCTACGCCGAAAGCTGGGCGCTGACGCATATGCTGCTGCTTTCGCCCGAGTACCGCGATAAAACCACCTCCTACGCGCGGGACATGCAAGCGGGGGATCCGGTCGCCGCGCTGGAGCGAATCACCGGGAAGACTTCGGCACAAATCCTCGCCGATCTGCACCACTATGTTCATCGCGACCGCTTTGTGACGGCGCTGCTCGACGGGACGTGGGAAGAGCATCGCGTATTGCCTGAAGCGCGCCCGGCCACCGCGCTTGAGTCGAGCGCGGCATTGACCGGCCTGCTTGAGTCCGAGGGGCGCCGGGGTCCGCGCCAATAGCCGTTCGGCCCTCATAATGCTGATGGAAACACGAGGGAACTACATGCGCAGATTATTTGTAACCGCATTATTCGGAGTTGCTCTTGGGATCGGTTCTGCCCAAGCAGCGGAAATAGTAGTGAAGATTGCGCCGCCGCGTCTCGTTGTCGAGAAGCGAGGCGAACGTCCGAGCGAACGGCACGTATGGGTGGGCGGCTATCATCGTTGGGATGGAAACGCCTATGTCTGGGAACCCGGCCGATGGGATATTCCACCGCGTGAACATGCGGTCTGGGTCGCGCCGAGGTGGCAGCATCGGAACGACGGCTACGTTTTCGTTGAAGGCCGTTGGCGCTAGGCCAATCTAAGCGGGCCTGTTCGAAGTCGCGCAATTCGCGCAACGGAATGGCCCGCGTTTTGCTTCACTAGGCGCGAAAGGAAGTTTTATGCGCCGATTTTTTCTGACCGCCTTATTTGGCGTCGCACTTGGAATCGTTTCTTCTCAGGCAACGGAAATAGTGGTTAAGACCGCACCTCCGAAACTCATTGTCGAAAAGCGAGGAGTACCTCCGAGCGAACGGCATGTATGGATCGCCGGCTACCATCGCTGGGACGGAAACGCCTATGTTTGGGAATCTGGTCGCAGGGAGGTTCCGCCCCGTGAGCATGCTGTTTGGGTTGCTCCGCGCTGGGAACACCGGCACGACGGTTATGTTTTCGTTGAAGGCCGTTGGCGTTAGGGACTCCTTGATGGGTTGGCGCTCTGAGAGCGCCAAAACCCGTATATCGCTATAGCGGCGATCATCGCGAACTCAACGAAAGTAACTGGGTTGTACCAGGCGGAGAATTCGCCGCTGATCGGAATGCTCCCCATTACATTGACTACGAAGATACCGATGATTGTCGGAACCAGGCCCATTCGCAACAGAGCAAAGCTGAAAGCTGCGTAGACGCACAGATAAAGCGGATAGTCGATATAGGGATGTCTGGAATTCCGGACGTCACCCTCTTGAAGAGTAAGAATTACTGAAGCGGCTGCCGCCACAAGCCAATCCCTCCGCATTACGTAGCGCAATCCACTGAGCAGGAAAAAAATAGCGATTCCGACAAGGACCGCGTTCCACAGCTTGTTGGTTACCGCGTTGGCGAGCCAACGCGTTCCAAACAGGATGTCGAGATTCGTTTGGTTAGGAGCGCCGCCATTAGCCACGAAGAAATACTCGCGCCAAACGAAGACGCATGCCATTCCCACGCCAATTACAACCCCCACCAACATGTGAGAACCCAGGCGCGGGTCGCCGAATTGCCCTGCAAGCAGGCGGTTCCAAGTAATCATCGAATGCGGCCAACGCGCTCTGACGGCGGGTTCCAGCGCCATGTAAAGCAGCCAAAACAATGACGACATGGCAAGACCGAAAGCAAGATTCTGTGTAAAGAAGCCGACCATATCCATGCGCGGAACTATGTGCATATCTACTGTAAACACGGCGACGAAGAGGGCGAACTGAAATGCGGCTAATCGAAACGCCCCCTGGCGATCGCCACGTCCACGCCGAAGGTTGAGGCGCGCAATATAGAC